>SMUX01141569.1_pt1 | contig 14004 bp, 15 predicted proteins | sample 2456431 | NCBI WGS metagenome assembly SMUX01 (sample SAMN11095930, study PRJNA526329) | marine sediment metagenome | biome: Marine sediment; feature: Surficial sediment; material: Deep marine sediment; isolation source: Hadal surficial sediment | place: Pacific Ocean | collected 2014-11 | depth... | reverse complement strand
CCATCGATTAGAGCTAGCCTATCGGTTAATTTCTGCTGGTAAATAGGCCAGACAGCAGCTCCATCATCATGATTCCCAACGGACGCAAAGTAAGGAAAGTCCGGACCCAAAACGCTAGTTATCTTAGCATCCCAAGCATCTGGGTCATCGCTGTAATCAAAATCTCCCTGATGCATGACCATGTCAGCTCCTTCATTTAGTATAACATTGAGGACTGCGGTTGCACTACTTCCTGAACCTTGATCAGCGATAAATGCAACCTTGTATCCGGGAGGAGTAACTCCAACCGATTGAACACTTACAGTAATTGATGCCGAGTTCATGTTTCCTGAAGAATCACTCACAGACAGAGTGAGAGGGTAAGTTCCGGTGCCCAGAGGGATATTGTTTTCTAATAAGCCAGAAATTGAGTCTATTTTGAAATTTGTTGTATCATCAATGGAGAAGGAAGCAACAGCTACATTATCTGTTGCATCTGCGTCATAAAATAAGGGCTGTCCCTCCAACAATACAATATTTTCTGGATCTGGATTCCATTGTGGTGGTGATGTATCAGTATCAACTGAAAATACAATCAGAGGAGATGTACTAGTATTACCTGAGGTATCAGTAGCAGAAACCGTGATACTGTGAGACTGTAGTGTTAGTGAGCTCAAAATGCTGTTTTGACAGTTTGGTAGGGAGGTGATGATGCTATCTAGTTCATATGAACAACCACTTAGCCCAACATTGTCACTAGCCACATAATTTAACGGAACTTCAGAAATGTTGTATGTTATGTTTTGCGGATCCTGTACACTAAGTTGTGGGAATTCAGTGTCTGGTGGACCAAGACTTCTTACCTCCAACAAATTACCTTTAAAGTTGTCTTGATGTGATAACCAAAATCCAACAGAGCCCGATACTGATGGACTTGGTATAGTAGCTGTAACGTCTAGTTCAATGCCAGCTTGACTTTCCCAAGTACAGTTGATGGTGTTAGTGTTTTGGTCAACTGTAATTGTAACAGTGTACCACGTAGATCTTTTGTAATTCCAAGGTTGTGTGGCTAGCTGATTTGTTGGAGTCCCATCAACATCATTCACATGTTCCCAAATACCAGAATTGAAGGCACTGTCTGAAGATGCCGAACATGAATAAAGATTATCAGGATCAGCTGGGTTTATCCCAAATGCCACTCCACCAGCATCGTTATCTTCGTTCCAAATCTCAGCTATTACTTGATAACTATTGCTAAAACTTTCACTTTGTGGAAATACTACAGTGTTGCTGTTTGAAGTGTGTCTTAGAACATAATCTGTTCCAGATTCGAGCACAGTTGTCCAGGAACCTCCAAATTGTTGATACTCACTGATGTCGTTGTCATCAAAATTATCAGAGAACAGAACTTGGGCATAAGATGATGGAATAATCGAGATTATTGTTAAGAATGAAATGCTTGCAATTACAGGTACTGCCCAACTAGCCTTCAATGCCCATTATCATGTTACATAAAATTACTTAAGAGTGATCTTTTGTAACACCTATTTTGTTACACGAATTTCCATATTTGGAAAAATTCATCAACAGAATTACCGAACTGTTGATTATACCATAGATTTTTCAAAATAATTCAACGAAATCGGCATTGAATCAATCATGATTTCATCCTCAATATTTTTGAGTTCATTAAACCAAAGCCGTTTTCTGTCTGCGTTAAGATTTACCAACCGTTCTACTGTTTTGAACTTGCCAATTTCTTCTATAGAATTTGAAAGTATCGCAGTTCTAAGACGATTGACACGCAACAAGTTAAAGACCTGATAGAGTTTACCATCCTTTTCTATAGTGTCTAGGTGTTCGATCTGCTTGTTTCCTAGATTACCTATGCCTCTTTTCTTCCATTTACCATTGAAGCGGTAAATTCCATTTTGTAAATAATAGACATCATTGCCTTGCTTGTCTAAGCTAAAGTCACCTAGCCTCTTTGAATTTAGATTTAGTTTCTTTGTAGTGCAAATTGAGTCAGTTGCAAATGTAATTACTTCACGTTCCAGTTTTTGTTCTGTGCAGAATTGATTTAGCTGAGCTCTAGTCTTTCCCGTAATTGTTGCAAAGATAATAGAATTTAACAAATCTCCAATAAACAAACTCTACGTCATAACGTGGATCATGGTGCAGTTTTTACGAAGGAAAAGGGGGGATTCTATTTTTATAGCTCTTCTTTGATAACTTTCCCCTTTGGAATTTCTTCTTTGAATACAATACCCTCAAATTTCTGAACTTTAGTTTCTTTATCCTTCCAAGAATCCCATGGGAGTCCTGCCTTTTCACAAGTATGGCCTAGAAACTCTTCTTCGGTCCAGCTGTACTCTATTGGAACTTGTGGAAGTAGCAATCCGGAATTAAAACCATTTTTTACTATCAAACCATCTCTACCAACTTTAATTTTTGAAGGATATGTTTTAGGATCTAAAACATGAATCTCTTCAGGTTGTGTTAAAACCGTTACCCCAAAAGTAATTTGATCAAGCTCCTCACTTTTTACTGGTGGAAACCTTGGATCCTCAAAAGCTGCTGATACTGAAGCTTCTATAAGCACATCAAGCATTTTTTTTTTGGGATGAGGAAATCCAATACATCCCCTTAATCCTAATGCATTGTTAAGCGTTACAAAAATCCCAGAATTAAAAGAAAAATTAGATTCAAATTTCCTGTCTAATGCAATTTTTGTTCTATTTTTTAGAAACTCTGTGACTATGATTCTTGAGGTTTTGACAAGAATTTCTCCATCCTCAATAGAAAGTTGATTATAATTTTCCATTTAACTCAACCGCAAATTTTTGTAATCTTTCAATATGAGTTCCCTCCCAATAGATCTTGTTGCACTTTGGACATTTCCAAAAATCATCAAAATTCTTTATAATTCCTTCCGGCACTTGATTCAAAACAAGATCTTTATCAATTATTAGTAATTTTTTATTGCATTCGGTACATCTTGCCTTATTTCCATTAATAGTTAATTTTGAGAGCTTTAATTTCTTGAAAATGTGAATTAATTGTTCCATCTCTTCATTTTTTGTGATTTGAATTACAGAGATTTTTTGTTTTTGTGCCATTTCAGAAACAAGTGCGTCTTTTGTAATTAAAATCCGGTTTTCTTTTTTTGCTCTTTGAATTAGGTCTTTATCGATAATGTTAGAAGAATACTCAGAATCAAATCCGAATAATCTAAGTTTTTTTGCAATATTTCCTAACATTGCATCTACCAGAAAAACAGGCTTTACTTTATCCTGAATCATCCTTCATACCAAATTCTATAACGTGACTTTCTCCAGCAGGTAAAATTCTAACAAATTCATCTAAACTTAAATATTTTATAACCTCTCCTTTCATTTTCCCAAACTCAGTTTTGATTTTTTTTGCTACATCCGTAGATACAGAACCTGTTGGCTCAATTATTGCGTAGCATTCACAAGTTTTCTTAATGGCAGCTTGCGGACCGCATGTAACAAGATAATTTTCATTTTGTTTGAAAAGACCTACAGCAAGTTTCAATGAAGAAATCCTAACAAAATTCCGTTGTCCATCAATTGCGAATGATCCTTTTGGAAGATATTGCCCGCTTGGAGCAGCTTTTTTTACCTGCTCTGGGCTAACCCAGTAAGCACTCATTCCATACATTGCCTCTCTCCAGGCTCTGCTAAAACATACAGTGGCATTGGCTACTTCATTAAGACTAGCTGGTGAATCACTGGAATTTTTTAAAATAAAAAACGGAGATCCATTAATTTCAGCATGAAAGACTCTATCGTTTTTTTCTAGATGTTTTCTAATTATAGCTGAGTTTGATGACGAGTCTCTTCCCCCTATTGCTAAAAATCCATCGGAGGTAAAGAACCATCTATACCTCTCATACCAATTCTTCTTTCTAACTTCTGAAATGGTAACAGAATCTTTGACTTGTTTTGATTGATTTTTTAATTTTTCAATTTCTTTTTCAGTTTTAGCTTTTAGTTTTTCTATTGAGCTGATTGCTGATGATTGCTTTTTTGACTCATTAAATAAAGTAGATGCTATGCTAGGAAGAGAAGCCTTTAGGTCAATCTTAATTTTTTCATCAACAACTTTTAGAAAAAAAATTCCTTTTTCCCTAATTAGCTTAGAGTTCATTTTTGTAAGAATTTTATCAGCTTTTGGATCCTCAATTGATGTTATGTCATGAGAGACCATTTTTTGCAGTGTTTTTGCCACAGAAGAGATTTCTTGTGATTTCTCTTTTACTTGTGTAATAGCCTTTGATTGTTCCTCTAACCTTACTATAAGACCCTGAATTTTTTTCTCAACATTGCTTGATAAAATATTTTTGCCAGCATCAACAATACTTTGTGAAAAAACAACATCTAATCCTTCAATAAAACTGTCAACAGGAGTAGCATTTTTTACTCCATCTAGTTTCACAGGTGAAACCTCTATGGAGGAATTATTTTTTATTATAATAGGACTATGATTACCATTTACTATATCATCTATTAATTTCTTCAATGATTCAAAGATTTTTTGTATCTCATCATCTTGGAGAGAATTTCCTTTAGCTTTTGGATCAACTTTTGACATGCTGAAAATTTCTTCTACATATCTTTTTGGAAGACCTAATGTTCTACCAATCCAATTTGCTGCAGGAAGGCTTGAAATTTTTACTTCGTTAATGTCCTTCTTTGAAATCTCAAAAATATCAAGTCCCTTTTGTGGAGGTGGAGTATAAGTCAATCCCACACGTAATTTTCTATGTCGTACATCGATTGAGTGTAATAATGCTAAAATTTTCATTTCATTGTTACATAAAATGATATTCCCATCTGCAAAAAACTCTCCAACAAGAATGAACTCCTTATCAAAACCTGAAAATGTTAGATAGACTATTCTTTCAGCACCTATTTGTTCAATCTTGGTTAACTTTAATCTTAAAAGATCATTGCGTAAGCGCTTTAGAATTTTGTTTTGTTCAATCTGATCAATCTTTACAGAACTTATCCAGATCCCTGAAGTAGACAACATTAACATTTCATCAGGTTTTTTCGGATGATGTAATTTGAAAAGTAAACTATTGTTTGCTATCCCATAGATATTACTGACATAATAGTCTCTTGTTTTATTTGAAATCTCATTTTTCAAATACCGTAATTCAATTCCAGAAAGTGCCACATCAAAGGATGCATCATCCGAAATTATACTTTTACTACTAGGGTCTGATATTAGTGCCCAAAGATATTAAACAAGGATATTTACACACTACCTTGAAATTTCATTGGCTAGGCACAAAAAGAAAAAATTTCCTCCTACACCAGATCCAAAAGATCCTAAAAAGAAAGATGAACCTGAGGAGAATAAACCGGAAAACCCTCCTACAGAAAACCCTCCAACAGAAAACCCTCCAACAGAAAACCCTCCAACAGAAAACCCTCCTACAGAAAAGAAAGATCCTCCTAAAATAGAACGTGAAAAAGTCGATGAAGAAGTAATTCGAACTAAGCGTAAACTAGATAAACTGTTTTGGATTCGCGTTGGACTTGCAATGATGGGCGGAATAGCCGCAACCTTCCTTTTTGATTCAATTGAAGGAGAAGAAAGACGATGGACTTCAATTGGATTTATGATATTGATCTTCATTACTTCAATTGTAATAGCAAAGAGCATGAATCTTGCGCCTCCTCGATCGGATAGAAAAAAACTTATTACAACAGGCATTGGGAGTTTTGTCTTTCTCTACCTTTTCATGTGGATTTTATCATATACCATAGTGAATGTAACTGGCGATGATGCTAGTCCAATGATTCCATTTCCTTAACTCGAGTTAATGAAATGTGGAAATACAAAACTCCTGGCATTCCAGATGAGGAATTTGAGAGACTTGATGATGTCCCCATAACCAAAGAAGAAGTTCGTGTTATACAAATTAGCAAGGCAAGACTAAAGCGTGGATATACAGTTTATGATATTGGATGTGGTAGTGGCTCAATCTCCGTTGAGTCAGCTATTCAAGTAGAATCAACTGGAAAAATTTATGCAGTTGATTTTGATCCAAGAGCAATTGATCTAACAAAGAAAAACTTGGAAAAATTTGAAATCTCCAATGTTACTACAATATTAGGAAACGCCAAAGAAAAGATTCCTGAACTCCCTCAAGCCGATGCAATTTTTATAGGTGGAACAGGTGGTGATACAAAAGAAATTTTAGAATTATGTCATGATAAGATAAAATCAGGAGGGAGAATAGTTTTAGGCATAATATTAATTGAAACCCTATTCTCAGTGCTAGAATTAATCAAGAAACTAAATTTATCAGTGGATATTACCCAAATCACAATTTCAAAAAGTCGAAAAACTAGCACGGGAACTATGATGCTTGCACGAAACCCCGTTACCATTATTTCTGTAACAAAAATTTAAGACAAGCCAATTTTCTGTGAGTAAATTGTAATATTTTTTTCTGACAATTAGATTCTTTTAATTATATTACTTAGGCAATTGTGTGTATGACAATAAGACACACTGCTTTGGCATCAGTGCAATCAATTATTCTGGTTACAATATTGGTAACTGGAATGATGGGTTTTGGCATTTCAGCTCCCGATGCATTTGCAGATGCTGCATCAGGGTGTGAAAAATCTCAAGGAGCAAGTGATGGAAAGACAAATAATCCACACTGCGAAGAAACTGGTTCAGGAGATGGTGGAGACACTGGTTCAGGAGACGGTGGAGATACTAGTTCAGGAGGTACTGGAGAATCAAGTTGGTGTGATACTAATTCGGATGGAGTAATAACTGCAGCAGAACTTTTAGATGCTACAGGAACGTCTATCGATTGGCAAGCTGTCATTGACAGTGTTGAGGCGTCATTATCTGGCAGCGATACAAATAACAATGGTCTAATTGACACGTCGACCGAATTTGCAGAATTAAAAAGAGTTGTCGGCTGTTAAGATACGACACTGCGTCTAAATCCTTTTTGTACTTTTAATTCCTTACAAATAATAACTTACATCAATGCTCTTTTGCTGCAATTATGGCTAAAGGAGAATGGCTGTGAAAGGGTAGATACGGTAGATAGATTTCCTAGTCTTGCGAAAAAAATTACTGATTATAGAAATTCTAGTTGGCGCCCCCCAGTTTAACCAATTTTTTTACAAACTTTTAATTTTACATATTAATTAGGAACAAATCTGAATTTTTTCATGTCTGAATTAATCTGTATTGGTTGTGGTCCAGGTGATCCTGATTTGTTAACTGTAAAGGCTGTAAATGCCATAAAAAACGCAGACATTATTGCATGCCCCATATCAAAAGAAGGAAAACCAAGCATGGCATTATCGGTTGTATCATCAATACTTGACAAGTCAAAAAATCAAGAAATTATAAACTTGGTTTTTCCAATGACTAAAGACAAGGATGTTCTTGAAACTACTTGGGAGCGTAATTCAAAAATTTTAGCTGACAAAGTTCTTTCAGGAAAAAAAGTTGTCTATCTAACAGTTGGCGATCCTTATCTTTACAGTACATGGATCTATTTACATAAAAAGATAGAAACAAAATATCCTCAAATTAAAATCACTGTCATTCCTGGTATTGTTTCTATGTTTACATTTGCTGCAAAAGTTGGAATTAGTTTAGGAGAAGGTGCAGAAAAAATATCTATTGTTCCATCATGCTATGATCTTTCCAAAGTCAAAGAATTAGCAAAAAATTCTGATACAATGGTTTTTCTTAAAGATGGAAGATACTTTGATCAGGTCATTGAATTATTAAAAGAAGCAGGTTTTTCAGATGATTCAATTTTTGCAATAGGACAGGATCTTGATACTGAACATGAGATTGTACGAAAGCTAACTCTTGGCCAAGTTACAAAAGATACAATGACTACAAAATACTTTTCAATAATGGTGGTAAAACGTGTCTAAAGTTTACTTTGTTGGTTGTGGACCTGGGGATCCTGACTTGCTTACAATAAAAGCAAAAAAACTTATTCAAAAAGCAGATGTTCTCATTTATTCAGGTTCATTAATACCATCTTCAATAGTAAAGCTTTGTAAGAAAGGCCAAAAACACAATGCCGCAAAGCTAGTACGAGAAGAAATTTTTAATTTATTAAAAAAAAATTCAAAAAAAGGAAAACTTGTTGTAAGACTTCATGATGGCGATCCAACCATTTATGGAGCAATAAAAGAACAGATTGATAATCTGCAAAAAAAAGGAATTGAATCAATTGTGATTCCAGGCGTTACATCCTTTTTGGCCTCAGCAGCAGCTTTAGGTACACAACTTACACTTCCAGGTGTAACACAAACCATAATTGTAACAAGGGTTGAGCGCAGAACTAAAGTTCCAAAGCGAGAAAGAATCTCAGAATTGGCAAAACACAAGGCTACAATGGTATTTTATCTAAGCGTTCATCTACTACCTGAAATTGTAAAACAAGCTATTGAAGGAGGATACAAAAAATCTACTCCAGCTGCTGTAGTATATAGAGCAAGTTGGGATGATCAGAAAACTATCTCTGGAACTCTTAAAGATATTACAAAAAAGGTATGGAAGGAAAAAATCACTCGTACAGCCATTGTATTTATTGGTGACGTTATAAAACCAAAATCTTACAAATTTTCTCGATTATATGACAAAACATTTAGTCATGGATTTAGAAAAGCTAAGATCGCTGTAAAGACAAAAAATTAACTTTATTTCTTATTCCGATCTTTCGTAATTGTTTTTGAAAACGATTAATATTTCCAGAGGAAAATATTCTTAATGAATTTTTATTTGATCTTTTTTTTGACATTAATTTAGCCACTTTGTTTGCTACCTCGTGAGCGGGATCTAAAAAAGTAATGAATGGAAATTCTTCGTATAATAATGAACTTAGAAAAGATAAATGAGTACTAGATAAAGTTGCAACATCAATATTATTTTGACTAAACACATCATTGAGAGTTTTTTTGATAATCCTTTTACACAACTTTTGATTAGTAATGAATTTTCCTGATTCGACAAGATCAACTAAAGAGGAGACATCAATTTTTTTTACTTTAACTTTTTTTGATGGTAGATTTTTTTTAATATAATTGGTTAGTTCATTACTTTTTATTACAGATTTTGTGGAAAGTATGGCTATGTGATTTGTTTTTGATTTTTTTACAGCTTCTTTTAATGGTGGTAAGACACCAATAATGTTGGGTGTAAAGATTTTTTCTAAAAGAAGAGTTGGAGTATTTGATCCAACAACTATAAGCTCTGGATTAAATTTGTTTTTTAGTAAATCAATAGTTTGAGTTATAATGCTGAAAAGTTGGGATTTGGTTTTTTTACCATATGGAAAATTGACTTGATCAGCAAAATAGATAATTTCTGACTTGGTAGATTTTTGCATGGCTCGTATAACAGAAAGAGAACCAAAACCCGAATCAAAAATTACTATTTTTGCCATTTTTTTATCTTAATCACATTTGTTAGCTAAATTTAGTCTATAGTTGATCTAAATATACACCTCTCATTAAGAGCAGAATTCAAAAGGAACAACCATGCCAAACTTCGATAAGACATGGTCTCGACAAGAGACTCAAAGCTTTAATGGCAAAGTTCGTGATGCAATTAAACCTCAGGGTGCACTAAAACCACGGATTCAAAACGCAGTGAATAAACTTCAAGTCCAGGTATCAAAGATGGATTCAATGTTAACAAAACTGCGTGAGAGAGATGCGCAACTCTTTCAAAGAATCGTAACTACAATGCAACAACACGATACTACTGCAAGTAAAGTTTTATCAAATGAATTAGCTGAAATCAGAAAAGTTATTCGTATGCTAGGTAATGCAAGAATGTCATTAGAACAAGTCCAATTAAGATTGACAACTATTCACGACTTAGGTGATGCAATGGTAGCAATCGGACCTGCAATGTCAACAATGAAGGGATTAAAATCATCCTTAGGTAGATTCATGCCAGAAGCAGATGCTGAATTGAGTACCATGACGCAAACACTAAACGGTCTAATGGTGGATTCATTGGCTGGTGACTCGTTTAATCTAGAAACAGAAGCTTCAAGCGATGAAACAGAAAAGATTCTACAAGAAGCAACTGCCGTAGCAGAACAACAGATCGGAGAAAAATTCCCATCCGTTCCTACCCAATCTGAATCTTCGTCTCAGACCTCATCTTCTACATTTGAGTAGATGAAAGAGAGACGAAAGATTCATTCTTTTTCTTTACAAATCCATAACTAATTTTAGTAATAATGGATTACTACATAGATTGATTACAACAAAAATGATTTTATCATATATTCAATCGATTATTCCCAAATTTTTTCTTTAAATGTCCATTTTTTATTTAGGATAAAGTTACCAAATGCTGCAATTAATACTGCAAGTGTCAACACTACCGGATAAACAATTTGTGAGCTTTCCATTAAAGACAACACAATAACCAACTGAACCAATGCTCCAAGCGAACTAAATCCTACGAATTTACCATATTGTAGAAGAGTTTTCTTTGTTGAGAAGTCTTTATCTTCAAATGTCCAGAACTTGTTTAGAATAAAGTTAGTAGTAATTGAGGCAATAATACCAATTACATTTGCATGAAGATACCACATGTCTGATATTACACTTGTAAATAATAATGAAGTCAAATAATTAATGCCAAGACCTGATGCACCAATAGTATAAAATCTTCCAGCCTTTGACAGAAATCTTACCGAGGGCCGTCTTTCTTTTTTTCTTAAAGACTTGCCATATAGATACAACTTACAGACAGATTTTGCATAGTCTAGTGCGACTGATATGGTTACTTTGCTTGAGCCAAATTTCCTGTCAGTAAATGTGTAGGGAATTTCCTTTACTGAAGCTCCCTTTGTTTTTACTAGGATTTCAAGAAGCATTTTGTAACCGATTGCATCAAATTTGAGTCCTTTAATGATTTGACGTTTAAATGCAAAAAAACCAGACATTGGATCGGTGATTTTTACTCCCAAACCTTTTTTGGCAATTAAGGTAGCAATTTTACTCAATAATTTTCTCTTTAGTGACCATTCCATTATTTTGCCACCTTTTACATATCTTGACGCAACAACAATGTCGCATTGATATTTCTTTAGGGTATCTAACAATCGTGGAATAATTTGAGGAGAATGAGAAAAATCACTATCCATTACCACAATGGTGTCGCCTCTTGCATGTTGGATTCCTTTTAGTATTGCAGAGCTAAGACCACTTTTTGCTTTTCTATGAATTATATCTATTGTATAGTTTGCAATTTTTTTTACATTATTGATATAGTCCTCAACTATCCTTCCTGTTCCGTCTGGGGAATTATCATCTACAATGATTGCCTCAGTCAATATTCGGTTTGGTAGATTTTCTCCTATTGATTTTAAAACTTGAAGTATATTTTTTGATTCATTATACGTTGGAATAATAATAGATATTTGTGCCCCATTCCTTGCGTATTGATAATCGTATGTAGACATACAATCCTAACCAGAAACCAAGGTGATATTAAATTTTTAAGCTAACACAGTATAGGTTAAAGTTCAATTTTTTTGATAATATTCTGTCTTTACAAATATTGTATTTCACTCATCTCATCTTAACCGATCAGTTTCTGTATTCTCTCTACCTGATGATTTTGTTTGCCATAACTGCAAAATAGGTATGTGCAAAGTTGGCATGAAAAGATGGATGGTTTTTGTACCTGTATCATTTACACATTATATGAATGAAAACTCAATTTGTGAGCATTATAAAAAACCAGTCAATGATCATTCAAATGAGGAATTGTTTTCATGTAAATTAGAAATTGAAAAAAAAGCAGAAGTTGCTAGAGAAGAACAGGGAGTAATTGATGATTTTAATGAAATTAAAAGTGGCGAATTTTATAGAATGAGTGGAAATTAAACAAAAATTAACTAATTAAATTACTATTTTTTCCTTCACTTTTTGAAAAGTCAAAAACATTCTCCAAAAATCAATAAAGCCTTGTCTTGTTCTCTTGAAAAGAAACGATGTTTTTACTTTATAGAATATCTATGTAGAAAAAAAAGAGAGCTATGTCCTAGATATCTAGGCCACAGTTATTGTCCAAGTCACAGTTAGGCTATCTCCATTGTCTAGAGATATTGCTGTAAAGTCTCGGTAAGCTAGCATTTGGGCTGGGCTGGAAGTGTCTGTATTGTTGAATATTCCTGCTTCAGTGATTGATGTAGTTGCACCAGTGCTAGTGAATGTCACCTCTACTATAGCCGTAGCACCTGCTCCAGTGTTATCAGCTACTAGAACACCATTTGCATCTGTATCTGGTACAAGACCTGTAGTCGCTGTTTGTGCAATTAATGAAGTGGATGTATCAGTTGCACCGCTACCTGTACCAATTGCGATAGCATCAAAAACTCCTGGATCGCCACCACATGTGACTGAACCTCCAGCAACGTTAGTGGGTTCAAACAGAATATGTGCGAAGCAATTATGTCCAACTCTTGTTACTACGTTATCAGTTTGCTGGTATGCTTTTATCTGGCCATCAGAATCAGTTGCAATCAGTGTTAAATGACCTAACATGCCTGAACCATCCTGAAACCCATCGATTGTACTTGTTCCAATAGCTAATGGGGTGGATGATGTTCCTACAACGCCAATTAGTCCTGCTGTCAAGACAGCAATAACGCCTATCAATATTCGGCTATCTAATGTTTTCATTGATAATTCACTGGTTAGAAAGTAAATAGGGATAATGGAATTTTTATTTGATAAATAGATCCAATTCGGTCATTTTGTACTCAAATCAAGGTTCGGCTACGCCTACGCCATCCTCTAGGTCTATGGAAAAGTGCTTACCCTCATCAGTATCAGATTCTGTTACTTGTGGCTCTGTAATATCGCCTTCAGATATTTCAACTTGGTTCTCATTATATGATATGCTATAGGCTGCAACTATAATGATTATAGCCACAACGATTCCTCCTATAATTACGGCTTTATTCATTTATGAGATCACAATTACAGTTACCCACTTTTTATTTAAATCTGACATCACATAGAAGTCTAGTAGCAAACATTGGCAATAACTGTTTATTATTAAACGAAAATTTAGTTTTAAATTACTAAATGAAATTAGTAGAAAACCTAAGAATTGTATCTATCATTTTTATTATATTTCTAACTAGGTTAAAAATCATGAAGAGAGAAAAATTTTCTCTTAATTCAATCATTAAAGAAGACAATAAGTAACCAAGTCACATAACTAATCCATATTGGCGTTGTATAATATGAGGAAAGACGACTACTGACACATTTATGAGAACGATGGAAACAGAAGTAAGAAACGCCATCCATGAAATTATCGTATCATGTTTTTGTTTTTTCTGAAATGTCGTTATTTTAGTTGAAAGTAATATGCCTGCTCCAATAGCGAAAAAGACAACCAATGGTACAAATCTATATGGTTGATTAGTGATGTCTGTTAAACTCACTAGCAAAGGTGCAATAAGTAATATTCCTGCAATCAAAATCATGAGAGCGTCTGCTACCAAAAATCCTTTCTTTGAGAGAATAAATAATCCGTAAATTACTGGTAGAAGAAATATAGAAACTATGAAATCTGATCTGAAAAAAGACTCCAAAACAGTAAATCCTGTCCAAAATAAATTAGAGTGAAAAGTAAACTCTGGCAAAGTACCTTGTAATTTGTTTGTAAAATATGCAATGAACATCAAGATAAAAATAATACCATAGACAAACCCAATCTTGTATTTTAAATCTCTTGTGAGATCAGATCTATATATAAAAAATAAAGTAAAGGGCAGGAAAAAGGCAGTTAAAGTCTTTGAAAATAGTGACAACACATACGATATGGGTGACAAATACCATTTCTTGTAAATTAGATACAACGACAGAAGGTAAAACAACAACCAAGAGTTTTCATAGGTAGCAGTCGTATCATATTTCAAGAAGAGATTGCTTTGTAGAATAATAATCATTG
>SMUX01193909.1_pt1 | contig 14030 bp, 9 predicted proteins | sample 2456431 | NCBI WGS metagenome assembly SMUX01 (sample SAMN11095930, study PRJNA526329) | marine sediment metagenome | biome: Marine sediment; feature: Surficial sediment; material: Deep marine sediment; isolation source: Hadal surficial sediment | place: Pacific Ocean | collected 2014-11 | depth 0-1... | reverse complement strand
TTCACAAAAATCGAAACAAGCTCATTGCATTCATTCAGTGCAAACTGAATTTTAACGCCAGACTCGTAAAGTTTTGCCTTGTGAATAATCTTTAAGGCAATGAAAGTTTCACGTAGTTCTTTTAACACGACTTTAATTTTGTGAACAAAATCTTTATCGGATTCGGCATCTTGAGCCTCACCATAATTCAAAACCGGAGCCGTACCAGACCGGGCCAGTTGACCAGACAAGTGGTTTCCAGCCTTGGTCTTGAGCAGAGATTCGGAAATCTCAATTGCCATCACTGCAAAATCAATCAGGCGCTCTTCCAGTTCTTTTCGTGTCATTCTTCCCTACCCTTCTGTTTCAGACTTGACTGTTTCGAGTCCAGAAATCTGAATGACAATTGACGATCTACGATTTGAGAAGTCGAGCTTCTTTTTAAATCGCATATCGTAGATCACATATCGTAAATCGTATATTTTCGATTCAAGAAATCTGATATTCGATATATGATTGACGATCTACGGTTCCGGCTTGTCCGGGTTAGGGTTTACCGGTTCAAACTCAAGTTAAAGAAAAACTCGTTTCTTTCAACCGGACCGCGAACACCGTTTGGCAAAAAAACATTTCGTGCTGAAGCGGTACTGTAGTTCAGCTCAAGATAGAGGTTTCGAAAAACCTCGTAGCTGATTTCAAAACCAAGACGGTTGCTTCTTTCACGTTCACCATCCAAAAAATCTATGAATTGCGGCGTCGTCAGATCCGCGTTTCTATTTATATTGCCACCGATATTTTTATCCGGCTGGTTTGCACCGTGCCGAAACGACTCAAAGGTTGCGGCCATAAACAGGCTTTTTGAAAACCGGTATTGAGCGCGCAACAGCAGAAGATCCGAATTGGGCCCAATCCAGTGACCGAGACCGGTATTAAAATTTGAATGAGTGTTGATCGGGTTTCTGTGGGTGTAAACAAAAGGCCGGGTACGGGCATACTCAATTCGCGCATCTAAATTTTTGATTTTGAGTGCATCGACCCAATAGCCGCCGGCCAAGTAAGCCACTTTGTTTCCATAGAACCGACTCCCTTTCGATGTTGACAAATCATCAATGAAAAGTTCACCGTACAGTTTTACATTCGGAATCAGCAGGAATTCGAAATCCGCTCCAATCGCTGCATTGTCATCGTCGCCGAGAAAATGCTCAGCTGAACGATAAAAATTAATCGGGTTTACGTAAGCGAGCTCAAAGCGGCGATTGCCGAAAATAACCGTTTCGTAAAGGCCGATATCTAACCACTCAGCAACATCAAAATCCAGGCGATGCGCCACGATGTTTTTGGGAATGGTCTCACTATTTTGATTCCGAATGACAGGGAATGTTCGCAAAAATCCCCAGACATAAGTGAATTTGAGCCGCCAGACCCTGGATTGTAGTTTTATCTGGTCATAAGAAGTCGCATTGGTGGAGAGACTTAAGGCGCCGTTAAAACCGGGCCCCCAAAAGTTGGAATCTTTGCCAAGCATGACTTGAAAATAGGGCAGTTTAAAAATCAGGTAAGCGACGGTCTCATCATGCCAGATGTGGGTGCCGTAGCCATTCACAAATCCGAGTCCCGGCAGCGAAATGTCAAATCTCTCGGGATAGGTTCTCGTTCCCCACTCTTTCGTATCGCGAAAATCGAAGAAAAAGCCAAGGTGAGTTCCCAGTTGTCCCCAAAGCCTGAACCCATGCGTGCGCTCGAAGACCCGCTCAGTACGGTTTAACGAGTCCGGATTCGCGTAGAGAAACCGCTGGTAAAAAACCGGATCGATAAAAACCTTGAACTCATCTTTTTGAATATTGATGAGATTCCGGTAGTTTTTATAAACAAAGTCGGGGAAGGCTCTGCCGACAAAAGTCTTGTCTTTGAGTTTTTGGATTTTTGTGGTTGTCGTGTGCCCGTTCAGGCCGCCAAGCAGGCGAAATTCTTCCTGAAATTCAAAGCGCAGAAAATCAAGCTGCCGCAGCTCGACCGAGTTAAGCAGATCGCCGCCCCTTGTTTTCTCTTGAACCTGCAGTAAATAAGCGGCCATCTCCTCCCGGCTGTAAGGTTTCGTGCTATTCAAAATCCCGGTTAAAACGCCCTTTGTTTCCAGGCGGTCGACAAATCCATACGACCAGTGATTGAGAGGTACATAAACAGATTGAGCTCGCAGGCCGCTGGCCAACGCAGAAAAAAGAATGAGCAGGGCCAAAACTGTTTTCAGTAAATTTTTTTTATTCTTAAATTTAAACATTGCTTGATTTTGAAGCGCACAAATTATGAAATTTCCTTAGTCCTTTAATTACGGTACAATTTCGAAGCGGGATAAAAGTATAGATCGTAATGAGATAGGCAATTGGCAGATTATTCGGCGAGCGAAATGCTATCCATCCTGCTGGTTAATTTCTGGAATGGCAAAGTTTTAATCAATATGCAGCCGAGTTGTTTGAAAAATGATTTAATGCTATTTGTTAATTCCTAACTCTTAATTCTTAATTCTTAATTCTTAATTTTATTTAAGCCCCTCAGAATTCTTTTCTTTAACTTATCATAATCGGCCTTAAGCTCTTCAACCATTCCGCTCATTTTCTGAAAATCCTGCTCGTCTTTGTTCCTTTCGACATACTCCAGACCAAAAGCCCAAAACAGACTAAACATAAATGTCAGAAAGGTTGCTACAATAATAAGAAGTTTCCTCTTAGGCCGGGTTCTTCTTTCCGGCGTAACGGCAGCATCCAGGACCTGAACGGTTGGCGTATCCCTGGCTTCCTGAATCTTTGCGTTATAAAATTGCTGGTTTAAAAGCTGCCAAACGGTTTCCTGTACTTTGACATTGCGCACCAATTCGGCGAGCCGTAAGCCAACCTCCGGGAGGTCGGCAAAGGGAATGAAATAATCCTTCTGCTCTTCAAAGGGAACCGAATTGCCAAATTGCAAATGTTCGAACTGGACTCTTAGCTCATCCAGTTCTTTTTGCAAGCGAAGAATTATCGGGTTATCGCGTTTTAAAGTTTGCAAAGCAACTGCCAGTTCGACTTCCCTGGCCATAATCGTGCCTTTAATTTCGCCGGCTTTTTCAATGGATACTCTCGTCTGAGCCTGCAAATCAACTGCTTTATATTGAGACTGAAAATCGGCCAGGGCTGTGCCGGCCTTTTTTAAGTCCACCTCTGTTTTTTTAAGCTGTTCTTCAATGTAAATGCGGGAATTTTTTGCACGGGAAAAACTTTTTTCGCGGTTTACTTGGTCCAACGCTTCGACAAAAGAGTTTGCTACCTGCGCAGAAAGTTCTGCGTTGTGAACCGCAACTGAGATGTTAATAATGCCCTGCTCGTTGGCGAAAATAGTGGACTTCTCTCGCAGTGCATCGAGCGCATCTGTCTGATTTTCAATGTTCCAGATTTCGTATAAATTTTGCTCGGTTTCTTCCGATTTATATTTTTTTGACAAGACCGCTTCCGCAACGGTTCGGCTTTTCAGGATCTCAACAAAGATATCGGATGAGGACGCCGGAATCCCGGGACCATCAAACATGGAAATCGGAGAGTTTAGCAGCAAACTTCGCAAACCATTCTGCTCGCCCTCGCCTGGGGGTAAGAGAGTTGTGGTTGCTGTATACGTTTTTGGCAGCAAAAAACTCAGCACCAGCATCATCAGTGCCGCAAGCAGCGAGTTGCGGACGATCATTCTTCGGCGTTTAAAGATCACATCGAGATAATCCAGAAAGTTTATCTCTTCCGAAAGGCTGTTTTTATCTGAAGTGCTTGCGCTCATCGGTTAATCGCTGTATCTATGATAAGATAAATTGCAGCCAATTGGGCGGTAACAGAGACAACTTGCAGAAAGACCGGCCAGAATTTCCTGTCGGATTTTCGGGGTACCCAAATGATGTCGCCGGGCTGGAAAGACTTAACATCCTCGTCGTCCAGAACCTCACCCGAAACCTTGATTATTTTTGTCTTGCGCACATCCGCATCCCAGGATGCGCCGCCAGATTTGGCCAGATAATATTCCAGTTTTGCCGAGGGATTGAAAGTCACACCGCCAGGTTTGGCGACTCTTCCGGTAATTGTAACGACCCGAGGTGTTTTCGGAACCACGATTATATCACCATTCTCAAGGATGACATCTTCATCCTTGTCGCGGTTAGCAAATAACTTTTCAAAATCAACAACGATCTCGTTTATATCTGAGGTGTTCTGTCTCATCACGAAATACTGATACTCGAGATCGCTCATCTCTTCCCGCCGCATCTCGGTCAAGCGTTCGAACTCCTTATCAAATTTCAGCCGGTTTTTGGGTCGAATCAGCATGGCCTCCTGTAAAAAAGCAACGTCTGTAAACCAGCCGGCTTTGGCCAGGATTTCGCTTAGATGCGTACGGTCCTTGACGATTGAGTACTTGCCGGGGAACATAATCTCTCCCCGCAACTCTACTGTAAGGCCGACCTCCCATTGGGGTATTTGCCTGATAAAGACCTGGTCATCCTCTTCCAAAAGGATGTCGGAATGGCCATTCGTACCCTTCGATAAATTCTGTAAATTTATTTTTAAAAACTTTGTGGGTTGTCCCGGGTCGATTTTAGCGACTTCTGCTTCTATCGTATAGGCTTTGCGCGTTAAACTTCCGGCCTTTAGAATGAGATCGCTTAAACGCATGTTATTTTCCAGGTCATATTCACCCGGATTTCTAATTTCACCAAATATGGAGATCTTTCGATCGTGAATCTGGTCAAGCTTGGAATAAACTTTAATCTCGTCTTCATTTTTAAGCAACAGATTCTGCGTGCTGTCTCCGGCAACGATTTCGCGATAATTTACATACTGAAGTTTCCGGCTGCCATCTTCCTCGAGCCGGCTAATTTCGATTTTATCTTCAAAAGCATATTCAGTAAAACCGCCGGCCAGATCGATTAAATCCGTCAGCTTTTCACTCAAACCCGGCTTTAATTCAAAAATCGATTCCCGGTTAACCTCACCTTCGACGGTAACAATCTTCCGGGCCAGGGGCACAAAAATTCGGTCACCCGCTTCCAGAAATTCGTCAAAATCATTATTACCGTTCATCAGGAACTGATACAAATCCACTGACGAGGAAACCTCGCCATCACGAATAAGCTGAATATCCCGCAGGGAGCCTTTCTCAGTAGGCCCGCCTGCCAGAATCACGGCGTCCAAAACTGTGTTCATGGAGCTCAAAACATATTTGCCCGGTACAAAAACTTCACCGACTACAGCCACCATAATATTCTTGGGCTGTAATAACATGATATCAAGATTAAAATTGTCGTAATACCTGGAAAGTTTTTTCGAAAGTAGTTTCTTGAATTCTTCGATATTTAAGCCCCAAACAAAAATCACCCCGGCCGGAGGCAAAAAAATTTTACCTTCTACATTAACCGTAACTTCACGGTTTTCCTGCACATTTCCTAATAAAAAAACCCCGATTCTGTCGCCGGGTCCTAATTTGTATTTAGGAGGTAAAACCAGTCCCTCTTTTTGTTCGGCGCCCAATTCAGAACCGTTTTTATTAAAAAGATCGATGCCAAACAGCCTTAAGTCATTTCTTTTTCTGGCCGCTTGAATAGATCGGGAAGATTCTGAAAAGTTGCTTTTGCTAAAAAAAGCTTGCAGAGATGTGGAATGAGGTGAATTAAAGCGTGAGGAGTCTGTTAGTGCCCGTTTTTGATTTTGAGAAAAACCCGTACTTGAAATGATCGATAAAAAAAGCACGAAAAATATAAGCTTAAACTTCCTGTACATTTATTAAGCCAAGTTTAATACATATAATCCTTTATCTACGCTAAAGTACAAAAAAAAAGACTGGCAGTCAATACATATTTCACAATTAAAACAAAATAAAACAGATTGAAGTAATAAGGCCGGGAAACAATCAATTGTTCCCGGCCGGTCTGCGAGGGAGGAAGAAAAAAATTATCGTAAAAGAGTCATCTTTTTAACGCGGCGTTCCAGGGAGACATTCACCAGTAAGCCTCCCTTCACAACATCGCGTTTGACCTCGAGGCTGTAAATATAAACCCCGCTTGGCACCTGGATATTGTCGTTATTTGTGCCATCCCAAACCACTTTATGATCGCCTTGTGGCATTCCAGCGCTGACAAGAGTTTTGACTAACTGCCCGAGGGGATTGTATACTTTCAGCTCAACTTCCCTTTGTTTCTCCAGAAAGAAGCTGATTTCAGTATCGGGGTTAAAGGGATTCGGAAAGTTTTGATGTAGCGAGAATGTTTGGGTTGACTGTTTGATCTCCTGAGAGCCATCCGAAGTGTAAATGACCGTGTTATTCGAAGTTACTTTATTCGGATTAGCTGCACGATCATAAATATTATTTACAGATAGAGTATATTCGACGCTCTGCTGGTGATTGGATGTAACCAAATGCACCCTGGTTAAATTTTGATCCAGGGCTGCTACGATGACCTCAATGTTGGGACTGATCGAATAATTGCTTAAAATTTCGGCAGATGCCTTGTCGAGCGGCTCGCTAAAATTCAGATCGATCTGGGTCGCCCCTTTGACATTGACCGACACCAACTGGGGAGCCGTTGTGTCGGTACTGGAGTCTGCGGGAATGTTATAACCTTGAGTGCTTCCCGAAGCGATTGGAGTGCCGTCCACATCCGTCACATTAGTGATGGTTATGACATAACCCTGACCCTTCGTATGCTGGGAAGTAGTCAAATGCACAGTTCTCAAATCAGCATCTAAAGATGCCGCCAACACCTGAACTCCACCGTTAATTGAATAATTCGCCGGGTTTTCCGCTGAAGCTTTGTCAAGAGATCTTGAGAATAAAACGTCCAGCTTGGTATCGTCACCGACACTCACACCTGTAATTTGCGGGGGTGTTCCCTGCGTTGGCGTAAAACTCACTTCACCGGAAAAACCACTTTCGTTAGCGGAAAAATCATAAGCGGTCACGACGAAAAAATAGGTTGTTCCAACCGCCAGATTATTGATGATAAAGGAGGTCGTGTTACCGACATCAAGTACATCATCATAATTGCCTGAACTGGTACCGTAATAGATCTTGTATCCACTTAAATCACTTTCGGTATTCGCATCCCAGCTAACTGTAGCGGTTTCAGCAAATACGAATGCCGTCGAAAAAAACAAGGAAGTCATGATGAGTAAACGAGTTGCAAAACTCTTCTTAAGGCATGGCATCTTTTTAAATCTCCTTGGTTGCATGTGAATCTTGGAATCAGTACAACGGCAAAGGGTATGCCATGGTTTAAAAAACATCACAAGATATTGTTAAATATAAATTTATATCTAACAAACTTGTGCTGATTTGTTTAAAATATTTTACAATAATTACAAACCTGTAATTCGGATTGGTAAGAATAGTCGTCAGCTTTCAGCAATCGAGAGCAACGCCCCGAACGCAGAATCATAGTGTTCAAGTGCTAGAACTGGCAAGAGTTCTCGGCCTACCGATCCGGCAGTTCGGCCACTTCTGCTACCAACGCACAAACACGATAATACTATTATCCGGATGGCGATGCTATTGAGATATCACGCCACTATAGTTTCTTCAAACAAATCTTAACGAGAAAGTTTATTTTGGAATTTATATATGAAAGAATGGCTGGAGGAACCAGAAAGGCTATTTGCTGCAAGCTAAAAAAAGCTAACCTGCATTATTCATAAAATTTACCACAGAGGCACTAAGCCTGTCCTGAGCCTGCCGAAGGGACAGAGAGAATAAAAGATTTATAACCAGAGAGTGTTCAAAACAAAGTTTTTGAAATCGAAATTGATTACGCTGATAAATGTTCAATATCTCCAATATAATCAAACCTCTGGACCTTTGTGTCTCTGTGATTCATGAATTATTCGAGCTAAGTATTCTTCTTCCAGGAGGAGTGGGTTATATCGTACTGATTGATTTTGTAATTCAGGGCTCTGGGTGAAACGCCGAGTTGACTTGCTGCGTCTTTCTGAACCCATTTGCTATCTTGAAGGGCATAAAGGATGGTTTCCTTCTCAATGGTTTCGAGATTTAGGGTGTTAAAACTGATGAAGCCTCCGTCACGGGATTTGCGGCGGTCCCTGCCGCCGGCGGCAAAATAATCCTCACCCGGCATTGCAAGATCCTCGGGTGATATCATTTCGCCGTCTTCGCAGACGAGTACGGATCTTTCTATCAGGTTCTTTAATTCACGGATGTTGCCGGGCCAGGAATGATTTCGAATAAGCGCTTCGGTTTCTTTATTAAACCCTTTCACCACTTTCCGTATTTCCTGTGAAAATTTTCTCAGGAAGAATTCGGCTATAATCAAAATATCTTCTCTACGGTCGCGAAGCGGTGGAATGTTTAAGGTAACCACATTCAGACGGTAATATAGATCTGCCCTGAACGCGCTTTCCTCGATTAAATTAAAAAGATCTTTATTCGTGGCCGCGATGATGCGAACATCTACTTTTATATTTCGATTGCCACCGACCCGGTTAAACTCTTGATCCTGCAAAACCCGCAAAATCTTAGCCTGGGTCGTCGGATGCATGTCGCCAATCTCATCCAGAAAAAGCGTGCCGCCGTCTGCCTGTTCAAACTTACCGATACGGGTCTGAATAGCGCCGGTAAACGCACCTTTTTCATGGCCGAACAATTCGCTTTCCAGCAAATTCTCCGGAAGAGCTGCACAATTCACCTTTACAAATTGTTTGTCTGAACGATCGCTGATGAACTGAATGAGGCTGGCTATTAATTCTTTTCCGGTACCCGTTTCTCCCTGGATCAAAATAGAGGCGTTGCTCTTCGAAACCTTTTTAATTAATTTGAAAATCTCCTTAATTTCAGGGCTTCTACTAACCAACGGGTAATGAAAATCAAATCCGAAATTTTTACCCCAGTCCCCATTTAGCGATTGTTCTTCGTCTTTTGGTTTCGACATAGACTGCCGGGTCCAATGCTCCAATTTTTGCAAGTTACACACCCCATCACGGTATTTATCGACAACTGATACTGACATCTTGAAATCTTAACTTAATTTATTTTACAGTGATATTTTTTTCTTACAACGACATCAATGTTTCGGTCAGATATTATAGAGTACGATTTGACCCAAAAACACTTTTTAAAATTGAGCCCGAAGAAATAAAATTTCAAATATATTTGCATCTAACTTTTGCACCATACGCAAACACGCAAACACTATGCCACCTCTTAATTAGGGAAATTATGGGTAACATCAGTCGATTTTAGCAACTTCAAATGAACCTTGGGAAGAATTTATCTAACTATTAGTAAATATAGACAATTCAGGCAAGGTCTTGATGCAAAAAATGGATAAATTTATACAGGGAGGGGAAAAACCGATAAAGACTTTATTGAATGGGTAAAAATTGGATAGTTTTCGTACAGTGGTTAATTTTCAATCACATTTTGAATCTCAAATCCGAAATGCAAATCTCAAGTTTGCGGCTGCGCCAGGATATGCTTTGCCAGGATTCCCTGATCGAGCTCACGCTTGATATCATTAATTGAATAGAGCTCTGAAGACTTAACCCATCCCTTTTGTTTTAAAGAATTAACCAGGGCCAGGGCTCTTGGAATGGACAATCCAACCGATTGCAACAATTTCTGATTCTGAAAAAGCTCTTTTTTATGGCCGTCAAACCGAATCTTGCCGTCGCTGATAACAACCATGCGATCAACCAACGATGTAACGAGATCAAGGTTATGTGAAATTAACAAGACGGTTCTGCCCATGGAATGATAATGTTTTAAAATATCGGCGACAGCTTGCACTCCAGAATAATCGAGACCGGCAGTGGGTTCATCTAAAACCAGAAATTCGGGTTGCAGAGCTAAAACACCGGCGATGGCGACTCTGCGCTTTTCACCTTCACTTAAGTGAAAAGGGATTCGATTTTTGAATTTCTCAAAGTCCAGGCGAACATTTTCGATGGCTTCCTCGACCCGGACAGCCACTTCATTTTCTGGCAATCCCAAGTTTCTCGGGCCGAAGGCCACATCCTTGTAAACCGAATCTTCAAATAGCTGCGTTTCCGGAAATTGAAATACCAAGCCGATTTTTTTTCGCAGCTCTGTTAAACTAAACCCCTTCGCGAAAATGTCTTGATTGTCAACCCGAATCTGACCCGCGTCCGGTTTTAATAAACCGGTTAAATGCTGCATTAAAGTTGTTTTGCCCGACCCGGAAGGACCCACCAGAGCAAGGAATTCACCCTCCTCAATGTTTAAATTAATGTCATTTAAAACGGGTTCTGAAAAACTCCCAAAGGAGCTAAATCGAAAGGAAAGATTTTGAATTTGAAGATTCAATCTTATTTTGCCTGACCAATTTTCTCGTACTCGCCCAAAGCCAACTCCAAATTCAAGTCATTAATTTCAAATTTCTTCAAACGTCCCAGCCGTTTTACTTCACGAATTGCATACTGGTCGGTCATACCAGCGATATAATCGCAAATCGTTCTAAAATAATAGCTGTCTTCCTGCAGAACCTCCGGTGACGGTTTTTTACTTTGGTCCTCTTTCTGTTGAGAATATTTATTGGGAAGGTAATCCGGCAGCAAAGATGGGTCGTAATAATACGACTCGAACAACCGGTAAAGAAGTTTTCTCCCAAGCTCGTCTGACCACTGAACCCGTGAGAAATTTATTATTTCTTTATAAATAAATTTATTTAATTCCTTTTGTAACGGATTCATCTTGTGGCTGAAGTGAAAGAGTTCTTCATCAAAATGAGAAAGTCTTCCTTTTTGCTGATAGAATTTCGAGATGTTCTTCAAGGTACATTCAATGACATCATCAATCAGAAAATTGATGAGTCCTTTAACCAACAATCCCTGGTACAATCCAGGGTCTTCAGTTGCCAGAGAGGTGATTTCAAGGTTTTCTTCGACTCGTTGCACAATTTGGAGCTCCTGAACTTTCTGAAGTTCTACCAAGCCCGCACGGATGCCGTCTTCCAGATCATGGGTTCTTTGGGCAATTTCGTCACAAATAGCGACCACCTGACCTTCGAGGGTGATCGCAGCATCCAACTCGAAGTGCAATCCTGCGTAGCAAAAATCCGGAAAATCAAAGCGCCCACGTTTCAAGCGTGTGTGTTTGAGAATGCCTTCGCGGACGGGTGCTGACAGGTTCAGGCCAGCAAAACTATATTTCCTTTCTAAAAAATCCACAACCCGAAGGCTTTGGTAATTGTGTTTAAAGCCGCCAAAATTCTGATGCGTTTGCTTTTCAAATATTCTTTTGCCGGACATGATTTCGTCAAGTACAACTTCACCCAGGTGCCCAAAAGGAGTATGACCGAGATCGTGACCCAGGGCAATTGCTTCAACGAGATCCTCGTTCAAGCCCAAAACACGAGCCAGGGTTCTCGAAAGTTGCGAAACTTCCAAGGTATGGGTTATTCTTGTGCGGTAATGGTCACTACTGGTGGTAAGAAAAACCTGGCGTTTATGTTTCAGTCTCCTGAAAGCCCGCGAGTGAATAATGCGGTCGCGGTCACGCTGAAATGACGTTCGATAATCGTGTTCCTGTTCATCGAATTGGCGCGTGGAGTGGGCGCCTCGACTTAGCATGGCATAAGGCGCCAAAACTTTTAGCTCGAGGTCTTCCAGCTCTTTTCCCGACCGTTTTTGGAAAGTAGGTTTATTTTTCAAATTTCATTTCCTCAACTCCGCCTCGCTAACGATCGACGCCAGAATCGATTTCATACGAGCAAATTATTTTTATCGTTGGGGGGGCTCTTCAAAGATTTGAGCACTGAAGGTCATAATTTCAGTATCCGGATTTTTCCAATCGTCTTTGTCGAGGCCAGCTTTCAGACAGACATGTTCCAGGAAGGTTTGGCGTTTCCAATTATGTTTCCGGGCCACCTGGGGTAGTAAAAGGCCTTGTGAATCACCGCGCTTAACCAAAAGTCCATCTCGTTTGACCTTTATCATTTTTATTGAGGAAATTTTTCGCAGCGCTGTCATAACCGAAATCTCAATCACCGTATCTTCCAGCTCATCTTCCTTTAGTGGAGAAAATCGCGGGTCTTGAAACGCTGAGGCTTCGGCGACTTCTTGAACAGTTTGGTAAAGAGGCTTTACTCCCATCACAAACCCAATACAACCCCGCAGTTTATTTTCCTTTTTTAAAGTAACAAACACACCGCGCGCTTCTTCCAAGCGATGAAATGGGCTTTTAAATTTTGGGAGTTCTCTACCGCTAAATTTCGCAGCTATCGATTTTCTGGCTAAATGCAAAAGAATCTTTTGTTCTGCCTTGGAAAGAACATCACTCCGCTTCAGAAACAAAGCTGACCACCTCCCATGAGAACCTTGTTTTATTCTAGCGCGGCGAAGCCGCAAATATTTAAATGACCTGCCTTCTAAACGATGATGCTAATATCTGCAGTCATCAATGTTTCGCTGTCATCGACAGAGGTGAATTTACTTCTGTTTAAAATGACGCCGAAGGCAAATGCCCTAACCTGGATCAGCCAGCAAATTCCAATAAACAAATACCAAATCTCAAATAAATTTCAAATCTCAATAATTAAAAACACAAACCCATTATAAACCGGCCCATCGACAGACAATTTTTTGGCCATTGATACTTTAAATTTGATTATTATTTATTTTTTGAATCTTGTTATTTGCCATTATCTGCCCAGAAAGCTTGTGCTCGAATGCTTTTATCGAGTATGGCAGAAAATTACTTGTCAGTAAAAAAGTTCAGAAATCAGACACTAAATACACAAGTTCATTCTATAGAAAGCTGCCGATAAATAACCGACAACAGCCGAGTGGTCCCCTGAAGAATCTCCTGAATTTTTATACAGAAGGGGTTTAACTGCGTCTGCTCCTTCAATCTTACTGGCAATCATGGCGGCCACAATGGCGCCACCGCCGCAGGCCTCACTCGTCCGGTCTCCCAGAGCACTGCTGAAGCTTGTGTCGTCAAAGGATTCGATCAATTGAATGGTACCCCGGTCGATTTTAACGGCTTCGTCATACGGATGATGATGGGAAAGATCCGAGCTTGCCACGATGAGGGAAGACGAACCTTTCAAAAGATCTCCTAGAGCTTCCCCCAACAACTCACTTGTCCGCCGGTCCTGCCGGCCAATGACTATGGGAATAATGGGAGTCTCCTGCAAAACTTTTTGTAAAAACGGTAGCTGCACTTCAAGGGCATGTTCATCCCGGTGCCCGCTCCAGGAGGAAATGATAGCTTCGTCCCGGTCTATTAACGCGTCGGCATATTCAGATGCCACCGGTACCAAACCAAGAGGGGTTTCGTAGGCCTCGCCATTAAAAACCGAAATTCCCTGGAACTCTTCCCGATGGCTGGGTGAGATAATCGCAATGACGGAATACTTGCGGTTCTTTAAAATTTTGTAGGCGACCGCCGCGACCGAACCGGAATAGCGGTAACCTGCATGCGGACAAATCAACGCTTCGATTTCTCCATCCAGGTCAATGGATTCTGCCTCGTCCATTAATTTTTCGAGTTCGTAATCTAATTCGACGGGATTACCCGGGTAAAAAAGGTCAGCGACGGCGGCGGGACGAATATCATTTTTGCCTACGGCATGCATGATTCAAAGCCGGAAATTAACTTTACTTTCATTCAATTTAGTAAAAAAAACTGCTTAGTCAAGGGAAAATTTGGAAGGTTTCGACTTGGGGAAGGGAGCAGGGTTCGTATTTTCTTCGGTTCAAAAGCAGGTTTTAATACCTTTGGATCTTCTAATTTTTAATAACTCAAAATCGCGCCGGCAACATCTTCTATCTGATGGATCTTCTCAGCAAAATTCTGCCGGTCTTTCCCCCAAATCACAGTCGGGACAAAATTTAGAGTGTGAGTCGAAACACTTAAATCCTCAAAGTTGCCGTGGTCACTGGTCAGCAAAACAAGATTCTCATTTAAGTCGATTTTAGACAGAACCGTCTGCAAAAAACGATTGAGTTTGTCCAATTCTACCTCAGCCCAGTCCATTTCCTGGGAATGGCCGACGACGTCGGTGAGAAAGTATT
>SMUX01126357.1_pt1 | contig 14038 bp, 12 predicted proteins | sample 2456431 | NCBI WGS metagenome assembly SMUX01 (sample SAMN11095930, study PRJNA526329) | marine sediment metagenome | biome: Marine sediment; feature: Surficial sediment; material: Deep marine sediment; isolation source: Hadal surficial sediment | place: Pacific Ocean | collected 2014-11 | depth... | reverse complement strand
ATTGTGCGACGTGCTGTCGTGGCCGTTGCAGGTTGTCGTGGCGATCACTGCAACAACGCCCAAGGCAACGGGCTCAAGCGAGGCAATGGAAATATCTCGTGCAACATCACCCTTTTACGACAAATGGATCGAGCAGCAGGCACAGGACCTGGCCACGGCGCGTGCCGCGATCGAGCGACGAGATTTCGCCAGCCTCGCAACAGTTGCCGAACACAACTGTCTGAAAATGCATTCGGTCATGTGGGCGTCGCGGCCACCGATGGTTTATTGGAACGCGGCAACCTTGCGCTGCCTGCAGACCGTACGCAAATTGCAGGAAGCAGGCCATGATGTATTTTTTACGATCGACGCGGGCCCACAGGTAAAGGCGGTTTGTATGCCAGACGATGCGGATGCCGTTCGTGAGGCATTGTCCGCTACGCCCGGCGTACAAGAGATAATGACCAGTGGGCTGGGCCCTGCGGCTCGCCTGGTGAAAAACCGTGGCGAGTGAACAAATGGCCAGCGCGCCCGGAAAGGTTGTGCTCAGTGGCGAATACGCGGTCCTTGATGGCGCGCCTGCGATATGTCTCGCCGTCAATCGATTCGCTCAGGTTCGGATGTCCAGTGTTGATGGTGACACGAGCTCTGTTTCTGCTCCGGGTTACACCGACAAGATGGGTCGATTTCGATTTACAGGCGGCGACCTCGTCTGGCTTGACGGTCAACGGGAATTCGCAGTTCTGGACTCCGTTTTCAGGTCATCGGATGTAGGTTTATCGGCCGGTTTCTGCATCATTCTTGACACCACCGAATTTATTGATCCGGCGACGCAGCAAAAAATGGGGATCGGTTCGAGTGCTGCGTTAACCGTTGCGCTCTGCGCAGCCCTAAAGAACAGTGTCGATGTCGGTGCTTTGGCGCGACGCGCGCATAGCCGTTTACAGGGTGGTGTTGGCAGTGGTGTCGATGTTGCCTGCAGTCTGAGTGGCGGTCTCATCGAGTACCGCGTGGAAGGCGCGGCAATCGCCACAATTGATTGGCCCAGCGGTTTGCGGTTTCGCCTGATCTGGACCGGTGTGGCTGCCAGTAGTAAAGGCAAGCTGTTGAGGCTTGATGCGGTTATCAGCAAGCCGTCTCGCGTGCGTCTTGCCATTGCTGCAGAGACCTTGGCGAAAGCCTGGCGAAGTGGTGATGCTGATTTGATCATCATGCAGTATGGCGACTATATCGAGCATCTGAGAGAGTTTAGTGTTGACCACGACCTTGGCATATTCGATGCTGGTCACGACGAGCTATGGCAGGCCGCGGTCGCTGCGAATCTGGTGTACAAACCCTGCGGCGCGGGTGGCGGCGATGTTGGCATTGTATTTGGCACAGATGATGTGGCGCTTGACGCATTCATCGCGGCAATAGCGACGAAATACTCGCTGCTTGATTGTGAAATAAGTTACACGGGTGCGAGGATCGAAGAAGCCAGAGTAAAAGAAGAATGACCGATTCGCGTATTTCAGGATTGTACAGGCTCAGCGTGTCCGAGCGGTTAGTCGAGCTGGAACGCCTGGGGTGGTTGTCCTCAGACCAAGCCCGTCAATTGCGAACCGGGCAGCAGGTGATGTCCGCTATTGCGGCCGACAAGATTATCGAAAACGTCGTCGGCGTATTCGGATTGCCGCTTGCAATAGCGCCGAACTTTATCGTGAACGGTCGAGAGTTCATCGTTCCGCTCGTCGTAGAGGAACCCTCGGTCGTTGCCGCGCTCAGTAGTGCAGCTTTATTGGCCAGAGACAGCGGTGGATTTTCGGCGACGGCTAACGAGTCGTTGCTCGCTGGACAGATTCATGTTGTGGGCGTCACGGACATAGAGTCGTCACTAGCAGCACTCGATGTCGCTAACGATGAATTGCTCGATTTGGCGGACGACGTGCATCCGCGTCTCAAAAAACGCGGCGGTGGCGTTCGCGCTATCGAAGTCCGGGCGTTGCAGCTGACGGACGGCGCAGAGCTCATCGTCGTCCACGTTTTGGTCGACACCTGCGATGCGATGGGTGCCAATCTGGTTAATGCTATCTGTGAATCGATCGCGCCGAAAATCGCTGACCTCTGCTGCGGCGATATCGCGCTGCGAATATTATCCAATCTCGCCGACCGGTCTGTTGTGACGGCAACTGTTCGATACGCAGCCAAAGTGCTGGCGGCGGGAGCGATGACAGGGGATGAAGTTCGGGACCGTATCGTGCTGGCCAATGAAATCGCGATCGTCGACCCGCATCGCGCAGCGACGCACAATAAGGGCGTAATGAACGGCATTGACGCTCTTGCTATTGCAACCGGCAACGATTGGCGAGCGATTGAAGCCGCAGCGCATGCGTATGCCGCCCGGGATGGCCGTTACACGGCCCTTACCCGGTGGTCAGTAGGAACCAATGGCGATCTGGTCGGTGAAATCAACGTCCCGTTGAAAACGGGCATCGTCGGCGGAACCATCGCATCGAATTCCGCGGCGACCTTGGGGCTCGCTATCGCGGCAGTGAAAACGGCGCAGCAACTGGGGGAGCTGATGGCGGCAGTTGGTTTGGCGCAGAATTTTGCCGCGCTACGGGCATTGGCGACTGGCGGCATCCAGAAGGCTCACATGCGGTTGCACGCCCGCAGTGTTGCAAGTGCTGCGGGAACGCCTGACGAGCGATTGGATGAAGTTGTCGACAAGCTGGTCGAGAGCGGCGAAGTGAAAGACTGGAAAGCGGTGGAAATTCTCGCGGAATACGACGTTGTTCCGATGGACGACAACGCGGTCGTTGCCAAGGCTGCAGGCAAAGTTATTCTGGCTGGTGAACACGCTGTCGTCTACGGTCGTCACGCCCTTGCGGTGCCAATTCCTGATGCAGTACAAGCGGCTGTTGCGCTCGCGGACAACAGTACGTCGTTTGCAGTGCCCGAATGGGGTATCTATGATCGCGTTGATCGCGACAGCACGTACGGCGTCGATGCGACCATCAACCTGATTATTCAAAAACTCGACGTCGAGCGATCAAACTTCACAATCAAAGTGAACTCCAGTTTGCCGCGCGGCATGGGGCTGGGGTCTTCGGCCGCGATTGCCGTTGCGATTACTCGTGCAATAGCGCGCTGCATGGCTATAAATCTCGATGACAGCGAGGTCAATGACGTCGCATATGAGTGCGAGAAATTGGCACACGGAACTACGTCAGGTGTTGATAACACAGTTTCCTGTCACGGCAACCCCATGTTGTTTCGCAATTCCGGTGCCCTGGACATTCGGTCGCTAAGACTGAAGGAAGCGCCGCCGATAGTCATCGGCTTCAGTCACGATAGCGGACCGACGCGCGAACAGGTGGCAGGAGTCAGGTCGCGATACGACCAGAATCCGCGACGCTACAACGCGATCTTCGATCAGATTGATGATATCAGCGTTGCAGGCGCGGATGCGCTGGAGGCGCAGCAATACGGCGAGCTAGGTCGGATGATGAATATTTGTCATGGTCTGCTGAACGCAATACAGGTGTCCACGCCAGACCTTGAAAATATGGTTACGATCGCGCGTCAGAGCGGCGCCGTAGGTGCAAAACTAACGGGTGCCGGCGGCGGAGGCTCGATCGTTGCTCTTTGCCCGGGGGCAGAGGATCAGGTACGCTCGGCGCTCCATCAGGCCGGCTACAGTACATTGCGAGCGACAATTTCCAGAGCAACCGCGAGTTGAAAGACGTGCATCGATTCGTGTCGTCGGAAAACGAACAGCTGATACTCGTTGATGATCGAGACAATGAAATTGGTTATCGATCGAAGGCTGATTGCCACGACGGCACCGGCGTGTTGCATCGCGCTTTTTCGTTATTTCTCTTTAATGATGACGGCGAGTTGCTATTGCAGCAGCGCGGAAAAGATAAACGTCTGTGGCCGGAATTTTGGTCGAACAGTTGTTGCAGCCACCCGCGGCGCGGCGAAACCCTTCAAATAGCGACGATGAGGCGCCTGCAGGAGGAGCTCAATATTGTTGCAGAACTCGAGTACGTGTATCACTTTCGTTATCAGGCAGAGTTCAGTGAGGCGGGATCGGAAAACGAACTGTGCCATGTTTATCTTGGTAAAGTCGGCGGCGATGTACGGCCCAATGATAGTGAAATAGAAAGTATTCGTTTTCTCTCGAGTGTTGACCTCGACCGCGAGTTTGCGAATCAGCCGCAGCAGTTCACACCGTGGTTTAAACTGGAGTGGCGTGTATTGCAGCGGGAATACGCTGAGCCACTGGCACGCTACGCGATATAACGGTAGTACTCGATACCCAGATCGGTGAAGTGGCGGTCGACGCTTGTGCCAACGCGATCAATGACAAACTCATTTCGCGCGACATAATCGAGATTCTGCACGTGCCGACCGTCGTGCAGTGCCTCGTACTGTTGGCGATCCAGGTCGAGCGTCAGCTCCATGGCATCGGCAAAGTGAATTTTTGCGGCGGCTTCACGCCAGCGTTCCGCCATGAAGAAGGGAATGACTTCGGCTGCATCACCACTGCCATAGCCCAACGTCAACACTTCTTCTCCGGCTGACAATGAATCTTCGTCCAGGGCCTGTTCGAAACCGGCAGCCATCCACGCAGGCAGGGCGGCAGTATAAAGGTTGCCCAAGTCCAGCATGGTGTCGCTGCCTAGCCGCAACTTATCCAGAATTTCTCTACGGTAGTGTCGTGAAGCGCGGAAGGCTCTCAATACGGCCATCGTCAGTGGATAGACTTCGAACTGAAGGCGCTCGGGTTCGGCCAGTTTCGCCACTTCGGGTTTGCTGACCATTTCTGCCAGTACGGCTTCGATGTCAACATCCGCCTCGTAACAATACGATGCAAGTTCCGCCCGGTCTTCGGATTTGCCTTGCCCGAGAGCGAACAGGTAGGAGACGGCCCAACCTGTCTCCGGCATTCGGCGATACGGCCGGTGCAGGAACAAAGTGCGCAATGATCGCAGATATTCGCTCGATTTGAGATTGCGCTTTTCATACATGTCATTTAGTGCATGCAGAGTTTCGTCTATATAACAGGTTGTTGAGTACTTGCCGTTGAATATGGGAAAGTCTTGAACCTGGTGTGTCTCAGAGCGGTCCTGACCGCAGAAACGCAGCATCGGCTTGCGAAAATCCATGATGCGGTAATCTGACGCCGAGCCGGAGCCAACCAGGTCGACGACCGCGAGTTGCGGGTCCTCTTCCAGCAGCATCGCAACCGCGCCGGCGCCTTGTGTCGGTTCTCCGGAACTGCCACGCGCGTACTCGGCTATATCGGCGCAAACGACTATCGCCTGGCTGCCGACCCCGTCCAGCGCCAAATGCCTGATTGCCCCTTTCATTCCATAAACACCACCAAGGCAGGCGTGCTTGAATTCCGGAACCTCACAGCTGCGCGAAATCGGCGCTTTGCCGCGCGCTTCGAGCGCCTGATCCACCATGCCTTTTATGATGATCGCCCCAGCCGAGTTGTCGGTGCTGGACTCCGTACCGAGACCGAGGAATTTTATGCGGCTGGCATCGACTTCGTATTGGTCAATCAGGCGGATAACAGCATTGGCCGCCATCGTGTAGACGCTGTGATTTGGCCCGCGAACGCGGAAGCTGCGCCCAACAACCTCACGAATCTTCGGCCATTGGTTATTGGTCCAGTCGCACCAATCCTCGAGCCACACGCGGTACGGTGGCACGTAGGCGGCGAGGCCGCTGATTCCGATAGATTTTCGGTTGCTGGATTGATTCATAAAAGGTGTCTGCTTGGCCCGGCGATTCTAGTGTGCCCAGGCATTTCGCTCAACTACTTATTCTACCGTTATTATAATGGGTTCCGACACCACGGGCGGGTCATGTGGAATATGCAGGTAATCGCCCAGCAATATCTGCAGACGATGTTCGCCAGGCGACAACGTGATTTCGGTCGCTGTGCTGCCGTCGCCGAAGTGTACGTGCTGATCATCGGCCGGGACGGGCAGGCCAAGGTCCGGCAGGCCGGTGTCGATCAACAAGTGGTGATGGCCTGAATTCGGCCGATTGTCGCCAGCCTTGACGACAACCATGCCATCGATTCCGAATTCCAGGATAACCGGATTGGAGAGAGTTGCACCGTCGGCCGGCATTATGAAAAAAACGCTAGCGCCTGGAGCTGACTGGGTGCGGGGAAAAATGGCCGGCACAGTGGCGCTCTCCGGTGCGTCGGCGACAACCTGCTCTTCAGTCTCCTGAGTGCAGGCTGCCATCGCCGCGAGCAGTATGGCCAATATGCAGATTCGGGTATTCATTGTTCTTTCCTTTTGATTTGTCACACTGAAATGACGGCAAACGCGAATGCGCCAATCATGGTGATTGTTGCGCCCATCGCGTACGCGCATGCCAGCATGATGTATTTGATGACCGTGATCAAATGATCTTGGCCGTAAACCCGGCGCATTGCTTTGTATAAATAGACCGGTATATAGAACGCTGCGGCGATGATAATCAAGGTCGAGACTGGACCATCCAGACGCAGGGAACCGACAAGGCGCACGAACAGGATCTGCAGCATCAGGATGAGGAAAAAGAACGCGTGAAAGTGCAGGAAAAATAGCAAGTGTTCGACGAAATATCGCCGTGAAAGCGGGTACAGGATTTTCAATACTAACGCCATGAGCGGCAACAATACGAATAGGGCGACCGGAATATTGTCGAGCAATGCATCGGCCAGATTGTCGTTGCCTCGCGCTTTGTTCTGTTCACAAATATGCTTGAATCGTTCGGCAGTCAGGCGTTTCTTGATCCACTCCGGCACGTCTTCGTCCATCTCAAGAGGTTTGCTGCAGTCGCCGAACAGCTCTCCGTCGTCACCGAAATCAATTTCGAAATCACTGTCCTCAGCTCCTTCTGCCGCGATGATGCGTTGCTTCAAATTGTTTCTTTGTTCATCGCTGAGCACATCGAAGTCATCAATATCTGCAGCCAGCTCTTCAAGGTCACGCGCCAGCTCTGTGGCCCTCTGATCAGCTAGCTGCTCCTGGTCGGCCGTCTCCTCAGCTGTGGAGGGCGGATCAGGCTCAAACAACCAGCCCAGGTCATCGCGCGGATCAAAAAATGCAACCACAAAAAAGACAACGCTTAAGACCAGGTAGGTCCGAAAAGGCGGCATGTAACGGGCGCGCCGACCCTCCAGATAGTCTCTTGTCAGCTGGCCAGGTTTGGTGAGCAGCGGAATCAGCGTTCGCCACAGGCGTGAGTCGAGCTCCAGCAAGTCTCCAAATGCCTCGCGTAATAGCTGCCACAGGCTGATCAGTCGACCGCGTGAGCGCTGACCGCAGACGCCGCAGTACTGGCCACGCAGGCGTGTACCACAATTCAGACAATTGGGGTTTTCATGAAGTGGCAGTTCCAAAGCACTGTCTTCTCGCAGCGTACGGCTTTCAGCCTGCACCGTGCCACCGAATTTCGCAGCAAGATCCGCGTCGATAGCGGCGAAAAACCCGTCAAGAAGTTCGTCCAGCGCGTTGTCGTCGCGAGCTTGAAACTGGCAAGTACATACGATCTGTCCCTGGTCATCCGGATCGGATTGGTAGCTGCGAGCAGCTTCGATGCCGTGCTGCTCCAGGGAAGAGCGCACGATCTGGTCGACCCAGTCAGCAAATTCTACCTGCGCTTCATCCGCCACAAGGAACGTTGTTTCAAACAGTGGGCCGGCATGGGTCGTCATATGGCAGGGTCAGATAGTCAGGCTTTTTTCTTGCTCGGAGCCTTCTTTTTCGATGCCTTCTTTTTGCCGCCTGGTTTTTTCCTGGTGGCCTTTTTGGTCGCCTTTTTCAGTGCGGGCGGTGCAGCCCTTGGTTCGGGCTCGCTGGCCGGACGACGGATCAATTCATCTGGCGCGAAGTCATCCACAGCAAGAAGCGCGAGGACTTTCTCGTGGTACACGCGCATGTTTCGAGCTTCCGCTTTGCTGATGACCTGTGCCTTCTCGGCTTCACCGATTTGATCACCCAGATAGTCGGAGGACAGCAGTCCTTCCTTATACGCCTGCCGCAGGCGACGCTCCACCGGTTCATGTTCCTTGGTCAGTTCCAGTGCCTCCTGTAACAGGCCCAGTGGATTGCCCGGCTCCAGTGTTGTGTAGGCCAACTGGCACAACCGTTCACGAGACTCGCCCGGCGTTGTGATCAACTTCGCGACCTTTCTGGAAATCTGGTCAGATGGTGCTGAGTAAGTTCTGCCGCGAGGGAAAATGAACACCCGTAGCAAGGTCGCGACCATGCGGTTCGGGAAATTGCGCAGAAATGCATGCAGCGCTTCCTGTGCGTCATACATCAAGACACGTACCGACCACTCGACGAGTGGCAAATCGGTCGCGCGACGCCCCTGATTTTCAAAATGTTTGAGCACGGCAGAGGCCAGATACATGGAACTCAGGATGTCGCCGAGCCGCGCGGACAGCAGCTCCCGCTTCTTAAGTGTGCCGCCCATTGTCAGCATCGCGAAATCAGAAGCCAGCGCAAATGCAGCGCTATAGCGATTGATGTTCTGGTAGTAGCGTCGCGTGGGCGTGTTCAGTGGAACGCGACTGAACTTCGCGTGCGTGAGTGCGAGAAAGAATGATCGCGCCATATTGCTGATGGCATAGCCAATATGGCCGAAGAGCGCGTTATCAAATTCAATCAGCCCGCGATCCTGATCGTCGTCACCAGCAGCCTGTAGTTCCCTTAGTACGAACGGATGACAACGGATGGCACCCTGCCCATAGATTATCAGGCTGCGCGTGAGGATGTTCGCGCCCTCAACGGTAATTGCGATGGGTGTTGCCATGTAGGCGCGGCCAAGATAGTTGTTCGGTCCCATCATGACGCCCTTGCCACCATGAACGTCCATTGCATCATTGGCCACCTGGCGGCTGAGTTCTGTGCAGTGATATTTGAGGATGGCTGACGGTACGGCTGGTTTTTCGCCTTGATCGATTGCGCCGGCTGTCACGGCGACGGCCGCGTTCATGATGTAGGTGTGACCGGCAATCCGGGTCAGCGCGTCCGCGACGCCCTCGAAATTTGCGATCGAAGTGTTGAATTGTTTACGGATAATTGTGTAGGCGCCCGACGCGTAACTTGCAGCCTGTCCGCCGCCCGAAGCGATTGATGGCAGCGTAATCGCCCGGCCAACAGCCAGCAGTTCAACCAGCATCTTCCAGCCTTTGCCGGCCATATCCGGACCGCCGATAATATAATCGAGTGGCACAAACACATCTTTGCCTGATGTCGGTCCGTTCTGGAATGCAATGGTCAGCGGGTAATGGCGACGTCCGACTACAACTCCCGGTGTATCTGTTGGAATCAGTGCGGCCGTGATGCCGTATTCGCTCTTATTGCCAATCAGGTGATCGGGGTCGTACAGTTTGAAGGCGAGGCCCAGTACCGTGGCAACCGGCGCCAGCGTGATGTAGCGCTTGTTCCAGTTCATGCGAATTCCGGTAATGGTCTTGCCGTTCCATTTACCCTTGCAGACGACGCCACTGTCTATCAAAGCAGCAGCGTCCGATCCGGCTTGTGGCGATGTCAGCGCGAAGCAAGGTATCTCGCTGCCGTTAGCCAGCCCCGGAAGGTAGCGTTGCTTCTGCTCGTCCGTACCGTAGTGCAGCAGCAATTCTGCGGGGCCCAGCGAATTGGGCACGCCAACGGTTGACGAGGCTGTAGGGCTGCGACTGGCGAGCTTCGTAATGACCGCCGCGTTTGCGTAGGCTGAGAATTCGAGCCCGCCGTATTGCTTTGGGATAATCATCGCGAAGAAGCGCTGCTCGATAATGTAATCCCAGACTGCTTTCGGCATGTCCGCGCGTTTGTGACAGATGTCCCAATCATCGAGCATCCGACAGAGCTCCTCGCAAGGACCATCAAGGAAAGCCTGTTCTTCATCTGACAACTTCGGTGCCGGGCAGGACATCAGGCGGTCCCATTGCGGCATGCCGGAGAACAGCTCACCGTCCCACCAGACGCTACCGGCTGCGAGCGCTTCGCGCTCAGTGTCGGACATTGTCGGCAGCATTTTGCGATAGACCGAAAGGAGTGGCTTGGTTATTTTCTCGCGGCGGAATTCGATCAGGTTCGGGACTACCATGACGCCAAAGGCGGCGATCAGAAACAGGTCCCACAGCCAGTGTCCGTGGCCGAGAATGACATACGCCGCGACGGCGATACCCGTGGCGACGGTAGACGTACGAAGGTCAATACGCTGGTATGCGAGAAAGATACCACCGCCAAAAAACAGCAAAAACCAAAGCAAACCTACCGTGAATCCGGACAATTCCTGTACCTCTTCAAGCCAGATGGCCGCGCATGAATGCAGCCTCTTGACTCACTTTATAGTAGTTCCTCGATTGCAGCACGCTCCTCGCGCAGTTCTGTTTCGGTAGCTAGCATGCGTGAGCGGCTGAAATCGTCAATGTCGAGTCCCTGAACGATTTGGTACGCACCGTCGCTGCAGCGAACCGGATACGAATAAATGATGCCGGGCTCAATGCCGTAACTGCCGTCGGTTGGTATTGCCATGCTGACCCAGTCACCGTCCGGTGTGCCCAGCGCCCAATCGTGCATGTGGTCGATAGCGGCGGAAGCTGCAGAAGCGGCTGAGGAAGCACCGCGCGCCGCGATGATCGCTGCACCGCGCTGCTGCACGACAGGAATGAACTCATTGACCAGCCAATCTCTGTCCACCAGATTCGCCGCACTCTTGCCGGCTACACTGGCGTGCTTTACGTCAGGATATTGCGTTGCCGAGTGATTTCCCCAGATGGTCATGCAGGTAATGTCGGTGACATGGCTGTTCGTTTTCGCTGCAAGTTGTGCTATTGCCCGGTTGTGGTCCAGACGAGTCATCGCCGTGAAGTTGCCTGGATTAATGTCGGGTGCGTTGCTGCTGGCGATCAAGGCGTTGGTGTTGGCTGGGTTGCCGACGACAAGAACCTTGATGTCGCGGCTGGCGTGATCATTCATCGCCTTGCCCTGTACCGAGAATATTGCAGCATTTGCTGCCAATAGATCTTTGCGTTCCATCCCCGGGCCCCGCGGCCTGGCGCCGACCAGCAATGCGTAGTCGCTGTCTTTGAATGCTACGTTTGGGTCGTCTGTCGCGACCGTGCCAGCGAGAGTATCGAACGCACAGTCATCGAGTTCCATGACAACGCCGTGCAATGCGGGCAATGCGGGAGGAATCTCGAGCATCTGCAAAACCACTGGCTGATCCGTGCCGAGCATCTGGCCAGAGGCAATACGGAAGGCAAGCTGATAGCCGATCTGGCCAGCAGCGCCAGTAATGGTGATGCGAACCGGTGCTTTCATCGTAATAATTCCTGCAGAAATGTCTGCGCTTGGTCCTGCTGTAGAAACGGGATTTCTGAACAGGGAGTTCTTAGTAACAAGGGCCGGCGATTCTAGCACCGGCAGCAGCTTCAGACACTGGCGTTAGTTACTTATTCGACAGGGTATTCCAGAAAATACGCCTCGTATTCCCGATTGGCCGCATCCACGGCGCCAGCTTCACGCAGTTCCTCGATGCATCGCAGCCAGTCTTCGGCAGATTCCCGGGTAATTGCATCACAGGGGCGCTCCACATCGGACTGCGTCTTTTCTGCCGCAGGTACCGGGCGCACCAATTTGCTGAATTCGTTTTGTTTCCCGATGATTGCAACGTCGGCGTCCTGCAGCGTCACCTCGTCTGCGAGACTAGCGTTCTGGTTTTGTCCAGACTCCTGGGACGCCTGCTTTCTCGCTTCGTCCAAAACGTCCGTGCGCTGCTGTGCGAATTCCTCACGAATTGACTCGGCGGCAGGAGCCGCTATGTCGACGGAACTTCCGGGGACCTGCGAAAGTTCGAGAACGACAGCGAGGCTTATTCCGATCGTCGCGGCCCACGCCAGCGGTTTCGTCCACGCTGCGAATAAAAAGTTGGTCCTGCTGCCGCGACTGGCGTTGTCTGCTGCCATGCTCAGAATCTCCTGATTCAGCCGTTCCGGTGCTTGCTCGACGCTATGCTCACGGTACGTCTGGGATACAAGCTCGTCGATCGCCTCTTTGTCTCGCTCGGTGGTCATTGCGGCTCCTGGATAGCAGTGCGGAGTTTGTTTACCGCGTAGCGCAGCCGGCTTTTTGTTGTTTCACGGTTGCTACCCGTAACAGATGCGATCTGATCGATACTGAGTCCGGCTTCTTCATGTAACAAGAATGCATCCCGCTGCTCGTCGGGGAGGTCGCGCAATGCCAGCAGAAGTCGCTCTCTTGCGAGGCTGCGCTCGGCGATCGCGTCCGGAAGCTCCGATGTGTCGGAATGCAGGTCGGGCTCGAGCTGAATATTGTGTGCATGGCGTTTGTTGCGACGTACATGATCGATAAAACAGTTGTGCGCAACACGGTACATAAAGGTCGTGAACTTTGCCGTTGGCCGGTAGGCCGCACGGGCCTTGATGATTTTGCTCCATACATCCTGAAAGATATCTTCGGCCGTATCCCGATGCTGGCACCGCCTGAGCAAGTAGCGGTACAACGCGTCGTTGTGGCGCCGGTATAGCGTCTCGAACGCCGTCGTATCGCCGTCTTTGTACCTGAGCATCAGAGCACTGTCTTCGGGTATGTAGCCCATGGGGTGAGCATAGGCCAGCGTTGTGGCCGTGCAAAGGCTTGGCGATCCTGATGCCATTTCATTTGCCAGCGCCAGCCTGCTCGCAGCCATTGGAAATCCTCGTCTCAATGGTCCTACAAACGTTCCGGACGTGACCTCAGGGTTACAAACGAGCAAAGAAAAGACTTGCAAACCGTAGTTTTAGTGTTATAGTCAACTATAACACCAGATCACTAGGAGGCCGGAATCGATCCGGAAACAGCAAATGCCCAGACCATTAATACAACTTAGCGACTATGTCAGCCTCGCCGTCATGCTGCTGATGTTTGTGGCATTGCTTGGAGGGCAAGCCGGTGCGACAGGCTATGAGGCCGACAAGGTGCTGTCAGTTGCACCGTTAGCAGCCATTGACGATCGCATCACTATCAACTTTGACGGTCACTTGGGCAATCAGGCGCTCAAGGTCAGTATCGCGCTCGTAACCGACTTGAGTCATTTCCGTGGCGAAGACGAGTAAAGTAGCGACGGAATTTTTGCGCCGGACCGGATACCGGACCGGCGTTTTTTTACGTGTTGCAACACGCAATACCTGCAGGCAACGGGGAACGGATAAGTAATGGATCCGAAATGGAATGAAGACCAGCCGATATATCGCCAGTTGCGAGATCGGGTTGTTGCAATGATTCTGGAAGGTGTGCTGGCCGACGGTGATGCCTTGCCATCGGTCAGGAATGTTGCAGCGGAATACAGGCTCAATCCGCTGACGGTTCTCAAGGGCTACCAGGAACTGGTAGACGAGAAACTCGTTGAGAAAAAGCGTGGCAGAGGAATGTTCGTCAATGAGGGCGCGCGCACGAGGCTGTTGAAGGCCGAGCGGCAGCGGTTTCTTGAGAAAGAGTGGCCACAGGTTGTTGCGACCATTGAGCGTCTGCGCCTGAATACAGCAGATTTGCTGAAGGATGCGGAATCAATTATTCCATCTACGGATTCTGGAGGGGAGAATGACTAGCCTGGTCAGCGCTCGGGGAGTATCCAAGCGGTTCGGTTCGATTCGGGCCGTCGATAACGTAAGTTTCGAAATTGAGGGTGGCAAGATTCTCGGATTGATCGGCCCGAACGGTGCCGGCAAGACGACTTTGCTCAAAGCATTACTCGGGCTTACCGACTGCGAAGGCGAGCTCTCGGTAATGGGTCTGGATCCGTTTAAACAACGTAAAGAACTTATGCAGAACATATGTTTTATCGCGGATGTGGCGGTATTGCCGCGGTGGATGAAGGTTTCGCAGTTACTCGACTACGTCGACGCGATTCATCCGAACTTCTCTCGTCAACGCGCGGAAAAATTGCTACAGCAGACCAAGATACTTTCAAATTCAAACGTGAGACAGTTATCGAAGGGCATGGTCACGCAGCTGCATTTGTCGATCATCATGGCGATAGACGCGAAATT
>SMUX01323465.1_pt1 | contig 14054 bp, 13 predicted proteins | sample 2456431 | NCBI WGS metagenome assembly SMUX01 (sample SAMN11095930, study PRJNA526329) | marine sediment metagenome | biome: Marine sediment; feature: Surficial sediment; material: Deep marine sediment; isolation source: Hadal surficial sediment | place: Pacific Ocean | collected 2014-11 | depth... | reverse complement strand
GGCTTCTTCGTGCGCAAAGAGACCAAGCAGCACGGCCTGGGCAAACGCATCGAAGGCGCGTTCGAGACGGGCCAGTCCGTGGCTCTACTCGAAGACACGGTGACCACCGGCGGATCCACCCTCGAGGCACTTCGCGCCGTGGAGGACGCCGGGGGAAAGGTGACCCGCGTCCTGTGTCTGATCGACCGAGGAGAGGAAGCTGCCGAAGCCTTCGGCGCTCACGGCATTGTTCTGGAATCTCTCTTCGGCCGCGGGGATCTGCCGGAGTGAGCCGATGACGCCCGATCCGAAAGTCCTGTACTGGACTGGTGCTCTCGTGAATTTTTTTGCGGTCGTCGTGTTTGCGTTGCTGGGAGTGCGCCGCATTCGCGCTGGAGCGGTTCGGGCCCACCGTCGATTCATGGTCACCGCCGCGAGCCTCGTCGGCCTGTTCCTGGTGTCGTATCTGCTGAAGGTGTCTTTCCTGGGCAAGGAGGATCTGAGTCTCTGGAGCGCGGGCCGAGTCACCGTCCTCTACTTGCACGAAACCTGCATTCTGATCATGCTTCTGGCGGGAGCGACCGCTGGTACCCATGCTTATCGCTTCCGCCGGAGTCTCCCCGCCGACTCTATTCTCCCGCCGGGAGTCGCGGGGCGTCGGGAGCGGCGTTGGCATCGAAGGGCGGGATGGACGGCGGTGGTCGCGAGCGCTCTGGCCTTGGTCACAGCCGGATTCGTCCTGATGGGTATGTACACAGTGAGGATCTTGCCATGAACCTGAATCTGGGTGCGATTCTCCAGGCGAGTGCGGAATGTCGCCCCGATCACCCCGCCATTCGTTTCAACGAGCGCACGGTGAGCTACGCCGAGCTCGATCGCGCTGCCCGCGGGGTGGCGAAGAGTCTGCGTGACCGCGGGCTCGACGCCGGCGACAAGGTCGCGATCCTGGTGCCCAACCTTCCGGAGTTCACGATCACCTACTTCGGCATCCTTTACGCGGGCTGCACGGTAGTTCCACTCAATGTCCTGCTCGCGTCCCCCGAAGTCCGCTACCACCTGGAGGATTCCGAGGCAGCGCTGTTGTTCGCGCATCCGCTGTTCGAGGCGTCCGCGAAGGCGGGGGCAGCCGAGGCGGGAGTTCCGGTCATCTGGGTCCGCGAAGCGGGCGATGACACCGTTGCAGCGTTCGCCGGAGCCGAGCCCGTGGCGGCGCTCCACCCCACTTCGCCGGTCGACACCGCGGTGATTCTCTACACCTCCGGTACGACCGGCCGGCCCAAGGGCGCTGAGCTCACACATTCGAACCTACTCCTCAATTGCACCATCGTGGTGCCGCGACTCATCGCCGTCGGACCCGACGATGTGATGCTGGCGACCCTCCCCCTGTTCCATTCCTTCGGTCAGACCTGTGTTCAGAACGCGACGATCGCCGCCGGCGGCACCTTTACGCTGCTGCCGCGCTTCACCCCCGCCGATGCTTTCGAGATCATGGAGCGGGATCGGGTGACCGTATTCGCCGGTGTACCCACCATGTACTTTGCCTTGCTCCATCACGAGGGCCGCGAATACGACCTGTCGTCCCTGCGTCACTGCATGGCCGGCGGCGCCCCGATGCCGGTGGAGGTCATGAAGGCCTTCGAGGCCAAGTACCCGGTCCAGATTCTGGAGGGCTATGGCCTCTCCGAGACGTCTCCCGTGGCGAGCTTCAACATGATTGATCGTCCCCGCAAGCCGGGCTCCATCGGCTACCCGGTGTGGGGCGTCGAGATGGCTATCCTCGACGACTCGGATCGGCCCGTGGCCGATGGCGAGCGGGGGGAGATCTGTATTCGCGGCCACAACGTCATGAAGGGCTATTTGAAGCGCCCGGACGCCACGAAGGATGCCCTGCGAAGCGGGTGGTTCCATTCGGGCGACATCGGAATCCGGGACTCCGACGGCTCCTACTCGATCGTCGATCGCAAGAAGGACATGATCATTCGCGGCGGCTTCAACGTGTATCCGCGGGAAGTGGAGGAGGTTTTGTTCGGCCACCCGGGAATCCTGGAAGCCGCGGTGATCGGCGTGCCTCACGAGAGCCACGGCGAAGAGGTGAAAGCGATCGTGGTGCCGCTCCCGGAACAGGGGCTCACCGCGGAAGAGATCGTCGCCTACTGCAAAGAGCGTTTGGCCGCGTACAAGTACCCGCGAATCGTCGAGTTTTCCGAGAGTTTGCCCAAGGGACCCACGGGTAAGATCCTCAAGCGCGAGCTGCGCTGAGGCCCCCGTCCGGCAAGCCAGACTCCACCCGCGACGGCCGCAGCTGGGGCCTTCCCCGCCGACCGCAATGCCGCATCGGGGTCAGGTCTCCGGATCGAGCTTTTGTCTCGCCTCCAAGAGGCGAAGGAACTTCTCTCGGTCTACGGAGATGAAGATGCCCTGAGCTTCGGCCGTGATGAGGTCGCCGGCAGTCACCCGGCCCTCGGTGAAGATCTTTCGTCGCTCCTGACGTACCACGTTCGCATCGAAGCGGAGCTCGGTGTGCAGTGGCGTCGGCTGGCGATATACGACGGTCAGGGTTCCGGTGAATCCGGGGCTTCCGGTCAGCGATTGGGCGAAGCCCAGCACCTCGTCGAAGGCGGCCGCGACGAATCCACCGTGCACGCATCCCGGGGGCCCCTCGTAAGCCGCGCCGAAGGTGACGCGACCTTCGGCGCACCGCTCGCCGGTTTGGCGGATTGAGATCGGCGGGGCCAGGGGGTTGGCGAGTCCGATCAGTGGGCTCTGGTCGAAGAACGCACCGACGTCGCCGGCGAGGGTGCTCTCCGCGTAGCCCTCGTATCGCGTGAGCTGTTCGTGGGTAGCCAGCTGCTCGGCGTAGCGCTCGAGTCCCTCGGCGGCCGCGCGCAGCTCCTTTTCCGGCGCGTTGCTCCGAACCAGTCGTCCGATCACCAACCGCATGGCGGCTGCCAGGCGACGCTTCTGTTCCCAGGCGCCGCTCGCCGGCATCGCCGACGCGTCCCAGTGCGTCAACGGGTTCGAGTCGCTCGGACTCCCGTCGCTCACTGGGAATCTCCGAAGAGGTCGAGGATGGCGTCGAGATTCGAGTGCACCCGCTCCGGGGGGACGCCCACGGTCGGCGCGTAGAGCATGGGGTCCTCGGTCAGTCCGGTCCATTGAGCCAGGCGATCCCGCGCCTCGTCGGGGGTGCAGGCGATGGCGATCTCATCGACCAGCTCGTCGGGAACGGCGTCGGCCATCGCTTTGATGTCGAAGGAGCGCAGCGCCGCCCGACACGCCCGGCCGACCTCGCCCATGCCGTGCAGATCGAGGATCGAGTGGTAGAGCTGGGTGGTGAAGTAGAAGCCGATCTGATTCTTGGCGTCGCGAACCGCGGCGTCGCGGTCCTGCTGGATCGACGTGAGCAGGTAGGGCGCCAGCACGCAGGCGTCCTGCGGCCGATCGTTCTCCTTCTCCGCGGCGCGAAGGCCCGGGATCGTGACTTCCCGGTGCCAGCGTCGGGTCGCGATGGGGTGGCCGACCAGACCGTCGGCGACGGCACCGGCGGTGGCGATCATGCCGCGGTTTACGGCGGCGATCCAGATCGGGATCCGTACGCGTGCGGCGCCGGGTCGAGCGTAGATCGGAACCCGAATTTGCCAGTACTTTCCTTCCCAGGTGAACCCGCCCCCCTTCTGGGCGCGGATGGCGGCACCCAGAAGCAGAACGAGTTCGCGCATGCGCGCGGCGGGGGCCGAGAAGGGAACCGCGTACCAGTCCTCGTTCATGCGCCGCGTCGCGCTTCCCAGGCCCAGGATCATCCGTCCCTGGGAGATCTCGTCCAGGTCCATGGCGGCGCTCGCGTGGAGCAGCGGCGTGCGCGTGAAGGCGTTGGCGATCGCCGTCCCGATCCGGACCCGTCGCGTCGCCTGGGCGATGGCGCCCAGCGGCACGTAGCCGTGGCGGTTGAAAAACTCGGTCGTGAAGACGCTGTCGAAGCCAGCGGCCTCGGCGCGAATGGCCAGTGCGACGTCCCCCCGAGCCGATCCGGCCGTCAATACGAGCCCGATTCGCACCCCTTCTCCTTCTCGCGCCGTCCCCGCGGCGGGGTCCCATCCTATCCCAGACCTGCTGGGATCTCTCCGCCCTGTGACCGGATGCGTCACAGGGACGGGCTTTCCTGGGAGCGTGACGCGGAGCCCGGCTCCGCTGGAACAGGAGTTCCCATGAAACCGGTCTTTCGTACTCTGACACGCTGTCTGGTCTGTGGCTTTGCCGAGGTTCGAACCGATGAGGTCGTCGACCACGGCATCGTATTCCTCGCCGAGTGTCCGCGCTGCGAGCATCGTTGGACATCCCGCGAGCCGACCGCCGCACTCGCCAGGGTGCGCCTCGGCGCATCGCGGGAGGTCGCCTCCGCGGCGTGATACCGTCGGGCCGTGAGGCTCGTCCTGTACACGGGGAAAGGGGGCGTCGGCAAGACGACTACCGCGGCGGCGACTGCGGTCTGCGCTGCCCAACGGGGCCGCCGCACTCTCGTCGCCTCAGCTGATGCGGCCCACAGCCTCGGAGATGTATTCGAGAAGAAGCTCGGTCCGCAACCCAGCGAGCTCGCCCCGCGCCTCCACGCGGTTGAGATCGACGCGCGGGCAGAGATGGCCCGGCATTGGGGCCGCATCCGCAGTTTTCTGGTCGACCTGCTGCAGCATCAGGGGGTCGAGGCTGTGGTTGCCGAAGAGTTGGCCCTGCTGCCGGGCGCCGAGGAGCTGACCACACTCTTGGCCGTCGAGGCGTTCGCCCGGACCCGCGACTACGATCTGTTGGTCGTCGACTGCGCGCCCACCGACGCGGCTCTGCGATTGATTACGCTACCGGACATCGCCCACCGGGCCCTCCGCGTCTTGCTGCCCCTGGCCCGCGCCGTGGCGGGGGTGGCCGTGCCCATTGCACGCGCGTTGGTCTCGATGCCGCTCCCGGACTCGGCGGTGTTTCGCGATGCGGACCGGTTGCTCTATCGTGAGCTGAGGGCGCTGCAAAAGCGCGTCACCGCTCCTACGACCAGCGCGCGGATCGTGGTTACCCCCGAGCGCATGGTGATCGAGGAAGCCCGGCGAACCTACACGGAACTCTCGCTATTCGAGGTTGGCTGCGACGCGGTGGTGATGAACCGCCTCCTGCCTTCGACCGCGGCGGTCGAGCCGTTTTTTCGGGAGTGGGCGCGGATCGAGGAGGAACGTCTCCGTGAGGTCGCCGAACTTTTCGCGCCGGTTCCGGTGCTGCGGGCACCCCTGCAGGATGACGAGGTGACCGGGCTCGAACGCCTCGCGGCCCACGGACGCCGGATCTTCGAGCGGGTGGAGCCCGACGCCCTGCTCTCGCGTGCTCCCCGGGTTCGGTTCGACCGACACGGCGAGAACTACCGAGCCGTGATTCCACTCCCCAATGCCGAGCCCGGCCGTCTCGACGTCGTCAAGATCGACGACGAGCTCACGATCACCACGGGCCCGCGACGCCGTTGCCTCAAGCTCCCGCGGCGGATCGTTCCCCTGGACGTCGTCAGCGCGAAGATCGAGGGGCCGTCCCTGGTGGTGTGCTTTGCGCGGGCCGCCGCCGGCGGTCCTTGAGCATGCGCGTCCTCCTGCACATGGGAAAAGGGGGTGTCGGCAAGACCAGTCTCGCCGTTGCGACGGCGTTGGGGGCCGCGCAGCACGGCCATCGGGTATTCCTGGTCTCGACCGACTCGGCCCACAGCCTGGGCGATGCTCTGGGACGCGAGGTAGGTCCGATTCCTGTGGCAGTGGCGGACGGCGTGGTGGCCCAAGAGGTGAGTGCCCTCACCGAGCTCGACCGTTCCTGGTCCGAGATTCAGGAGTGGCTTCACGAGTTGCTGCGCGACGACACCGACGAGTTGGTGGCCGAAGAGCTTCTCGTCTTTCCGGGCCTCGAAGAACTGATCGCGCTGCGCAAGCTGAGCGAAATCGAAGCGATGGGAGAGTTCGACGTGTGCGTGGTGGACTGCGCACCGACGGGCTCGACGCTCCGACTGCTTCGGTTTCCGGACGTGCTGCGCCTGTTCATGGAAAACTTCTTCGATTTCAAACGCAGAGCCGCGCGGGCCATTCGACCGCTGGCGAACCGAGTGGGCGCGGGCCGTCTGGTGGCACCCGACTCGGTCTTCGAGGCTTTCGAGCGTCTGTATCGGGACGTCGAAGGGATCCGTCAGGTTCTGCTGGATGGCGATCGCACCAGTGCGCGACTCGTGGTGAATCCGGCGCGCGTCATCGTCGCCGAGACGCGGCGCTCGTACAGCTACCTGAACCTCTATGGGATCGTGACCGACGCCGTACTCGTCAATCGAGTCTGGCCACCGGCGGCCACCCGCGGCTACTTCGCCCGATGGGCCGAGCGCCAGAAGCGCGAGCTGGAAGAGATCGAACGGTCCTTCCCGGTACCGCGCTTCTACGCGCCCCTGTATCCAAGCGAGCCGATCGGCGTCGAGGCCCTGTGCGAGTTGTCCAAGCAGGTCTATGGGGAACGCGATCCGGCGCAGCACTTCACCCGGAGCCGTCCGATCCGCCTCACCAGACGAGACGGACAGACGCAGCTCGAGATCGATCTTCCGAACGTGGCAAAGGACGAAATCGATGTGACGGTCCACGGCGACCAGCTGCTGGTGCGCGTGCGCGATGCCCAGCGTCAGATCGCGTTGCCGGCTTCCGTCGTCGGCTGCGCCGTCGCGGGTGCCCGCCTCGAAGCCGGCGTACTCGAGGTCGTCTTCGAGTCGTGAGACCCGATAGTCCGGGCCGGCGCATCGTCTCCCTCGTGCCGAGTCTCACCGAGGCGCTGTTCAGCCTGGGCCTGGGTGAACGAGTCGTCGCGGTCACCGAGTGGTGCGTTCATCCATCCGATGCGGTGGCGAAGCTGCCGAAGGTGGGAGGGACCAAGAACCCGAACCTGTCGGAGATCCTGGCTCTGCGCCCGGACCTGGTGATCGCAAACCGCGAGGAGAATCGGCTTCGAGACGTCGAGCGACTGCAAGCGGCGGGGATCCCCGTGTGGGTGACCTACCCGCGTACGGTCCGCGACGCGGCGGCGCTACTGCGCGAGCTGGCGAAGATGGGGGCTTCGGGCGACGCAGTGACTGCGGTGGTCGAGTCGGTCGAGCGCACGGTGGCCGAGGCCGAGGCGGTTGCCCCCGACCATGGGACTCGGGTCTTCTGCCCGGTTTGGAAGAATCCCTGGATGGCCATCGGGAGAGACACCTACGCCCACGACCTCCTGCGCCTGTGCGGTGGCGCGAACGTGTTCGCACACCGCGATGACCGTCGCTATCCGGTCGTAAAATGGCAGGAAATCCGCATGGCGCAGCCGGAAGTGATCCTGCTTCCCGACGAGCCCTACAGCTTTGGGCCCCGGGACGTCGCCGAGCTCGATGCTCTGGAGGTTCCCGCCACCCGCGACGCACGTGTGCACCGAATCGATGGAACGTTGGTGTTCGTGGTACGGTCCACGCATTGAAAGGGCCGTCCAGACGCTGCGTCCGCTGCTGACGCCCTGAGGGATTTGTCGTTCTTGGGGAGGTCGGTTGATCGGGTGGTTTTCACCATATTCAAGTCCATGCGCTATTCAAGACCCGAGAAGATCTACCCGAATAGGATGACGTGCGGCACCGCAGTCCGGATCCTCATTCCCGAATGAATCGGATCCCGCGCAGGGGGTCTGTGTCGGCCCGAGTGGCAGAAACGACGCGATTGCGCCTGGCTGCGGCGAATCGCTTCCCGAGTGGCCGATACGCGCTCGGGTGGGCTGCGATCGCCCTGGGAATTCTCGCGCACCCCGCGTACGCGGCCACCATCGTCGAAATGCGGGTCGGATCGCATCCCGAGTTCACTCGTGTCGTGTTCCAGCTCGACGAGCCCGCGGGCTATCGGATCGAGCGCAAGACTCGGGGTGACGGAGGCGGTGAGATCGTCGTGACGATCAACGCCGCGACCCGTCCACGAAGCATTCGCTCGCGTAGCTCGCTCATCGAGCTGGTCACTGTCGAGGAAATTCTCCACCGCGCGGTGGCGCGCATCCGGCTCCGCAACGGAGGTCTGAATCTCCGCGAGATGATCCTGAGCGAGCCGCCTCGGATCGTGCTCGATGTGATGCGCCCCACTCGAGCGGCGGCGACTTCCAAACCGACGCGATCTCCCAGGGCAACGCGACGGCCCGCGGTACTGCCCGCCGAGCCACCGCCGAAACCCGAACCCGAGGTCGTCTCGGAACCGGTCGTGGTGCAAGAGCCTCCGCCCCCAGTCCAGCCCGCGGACGAGATCGTGCTCGAGCCCACGACGCCAGCGGTTGCGCCCGAGCCGGAGCCCGAACCTGTGTTGGTTGTCGAGACGCCTCGGTCACTGCCGGCGCCCGAGCCGGAGCCCGAACCTGTGTTGGTTGTCGAGACGCCTCGGTCACTGCCGGCGCCCGAGCCGGAGCCCGAACCTGCGTTGGTTGCCGAAACGCTTCAGTCACCGCCGGCGCCCGAGCCGGTCCGGGTCGCGGTGGACGACGACGACGGCGGGATCGGGCTCGAGCTGCCCTTCGGGGTTACGCCGCTGAAGGCGGGAATCGCCGGCCTGTTGCTAACCGTTGCCGGTGTCAGCTGGGTGATCCGGCGGCGGTCGTTGCCCCGGGATGTGGACGTGACCTTCTTGGATCCCGCGGACGCGGAGGGCGGACTCGCCGGCCGACGCGCCACCAATTCACGCCCTCCCTCTGGAGCCGAAGCAACCGAAGAAACTGGAGTGAGCCCAAATCTCACTTCAGACCAGCCCGGGCCGCTAAACAAGCCCGAAAGAAGGGAAAGCGATATGCAACCCGATACCCAGGATCTGCGGAGCCAGAGCGGTCAGTTCCAGGCTCCCGTGGGGACCGCGGATAGCGGTGGCGGACCGGACGTCACACGATTGCTGCAGGAGATGCAGCAGCGCCTCGCGAATCTCGAGAGTCGGCTGGACCAGTCCATCGAGGCCCGAGAGCAGCTCGAGCAGCAGGTTGCGGCCCAGAGCGAGGAACTTCGGGTGCAGCGGGCCGCGATTGCGCGCACCCAGCGGGCCCTGCGCGGAATGGCCCGCCCGGAAGAGGATGCGACGGAGCCCGCTCTGAAGAGGCGAGGCGGCCCGGGCATGCCGGGGTAGCGAAGTCGGATCGACGATTCTACGCGGCGGCGATGGCGAGGGCGCCGAGGGCCCCCGAGAACTCCCCGTTCTCCAGGAAGACGACCTCGTGTCCGCCGGTGGCGGCGACGAAACCAAGGATTTCCACCATCGGGGCATTTGTCCGCAAGGTGCTCCCGGCGAAGACGATTTGCTGGACCTGAGCCGCCGCCGCCAGCCCGTTGCAGATGAGGGCCACGTTCTCCGCCACCAGCCCCACGATTGCATGGGCCAGATCCGCTGGCGTCGGGGAGGGCCGCGTCTCCGAAGCCGAGTGAGCCAGCTTGCCGAAGGATGAGGCACTGAGGTCGTCCGGAAGGGGGGCTTCGCCCGAGCGGTAGATGTCCGAGACCAACAGATCCACACGGCGCCGATCTCCCTTGCGGGCCAGCGCAACCAGCTCGTCGAAGCTGGTGGTTTCGACCAGTGCGGCTCCCAGTCCCATCAGGGTTCCACCACCCAGGGCAGTGCCTCCCAGGCGCGTGACGGTCTCACCCTCCACCAGCATCGCCGAAGTCCCGGTGCCCAGGGAGACCAGCAGATATCGATCGGCCCGGTGCGAGGCGTCCTCTTGCAGTATTTCACGGGCGCCCCGGCGCCAGGCTTCGAACTCGTCGGCCCGGGTGGTGTCAAAGCTCAGTAGCTGGGCCAGTTCCGGGGCGCCGCCTCCGGTGATGCCGACCCGCTCCGGCCCGGCGGATTCGATGTCCCGGGCCACCTCCTCGATGGCTTGGGTGGAGGCGAGTTGCAAGCGGGTGCGCCCATGTTGCGTGCGGATGGCGAGCTTCACCAACGTAGCGCCCACATCGGCACCGATTACGGCTCCGGAGAAGGTTTGAGGATCGGGATTCTGAATCAATGGGTTAGACTGGTGGCGGTGGCCCCCCGACCATGTATACCGCGTTCTACGACCTCAGCGAGAAGCCTTTCTCGCTGACCCCTGATCCCCGGTATCTGTTTCTCGCCAGTTCCCACCGGGAGGCGCTGGCCCACGTTCTCTATGGGATCGATCAGGGAGAGGGCTTCATCGCGGTTACCGGCGAGGTCGGAACCGGAAAAACCACGCTGTGCCGCGCGCTCTTGCACCGACTCAGTCCCGGTACCGAGGTCGCCTACATCTTCAATCCCGCGCAGACGGGTGACGAGCTGCTGCGCGCCATCCACGCCGAGTTCGGGCTTCCCACCGCGGGTTGCACGCACCATGAACTCAACGACCAGCTCAATCAATTTCTGCTCCGGATGAAGCGGGCCGACCGACCCGTGCTCCTGATCATCGATGAGGCACAGAACCTCTCTCGCGACACCCTCGAAGAGGTTCGTTTGCTCTCGAACCTGGAGACGTCCACCTCGAAGCTCATTCAGATCCTGCTGTTCGGCCAGCCGGAGCTCGACGATATGCTCGATTCCAAGGAGATGCGCCAACTCCGCCAGCGCATCGGGGTGCGCTGGGGGCTCGGCCCCATGACCGCGACCGAGACGCGCGACTACGTTCGCCACCGCCTGCGAATTGCCCACGGCTGCGATCGCGATCTCTTCAGCGAGCGGGCTCTGCGAGAGGTGCATCGGCGCACCCGCGGTGTTCCGCGGCTCGTGAATCTTCTCTGCGATCGCGCTCTTCTCGCCGGCTACGCCACGAGCTCTCTTTCGATCGAATCGGCAACCGTGAGCCAGGCCGCCCGGGAGATTCTCGGGGCGCATCGCCGTTCCCGCTGGCGCCGCGTGTTCTTCCGCAGCGGGGTCGCCGCGGCAGTTCTGATCGCGGTGCTCGGGGCCATGGCCTGGCAACAGAGTGCCGCCCGACCCCCGTGGGAGGCGCCGACCGAATCCGCCGCGGCGCCGCCGCCGCGCTCGCTCGAGTCGGTCGAATCCTGTCGAGAGCCCGCGTGAGCACGATCCTGAAAGCGCTGCGGCGACTGGAAGAGGACAAGACCTCGCAGATACGCCGGCCGCTCGGCGAGCCGATTGGGAACCCCGCTGTGCTCACCCAGGGACGCGGTTGGCTCGTCGCGGTTGCCGCCCTCTCGGTCGGCATCGGCCTGGGGGCCGTCGGTCTCCTGCTCTTGCCGCGGGCAGGCTTTGACCACGCTCCTGGGATCGCCGCCACGCCCGCGCCGGGTCTGGAAATCCCGGTTCCCGGGTTGGCCCCGATCCTTTCCAGCCCCGAGACGCCGGGGTCGCCCGAAATACCCATCGTGCTCGCGTTGCCCGTGGATCTGCAACCCGAGGTGATCCCAGGCGAGGTTCTCTCCCAGGCCGCTTTCACGTCGGGAGTCGAAATCGCCGAACAGGTCGCCCTCCCAACGAATCCGATTCCCGAGCGGCAGCCACCGGACGGGACCGAGTCGCACGACACGGTGAGCGACAACGCTGGGGATCGGGCGGTCGTCGCCGTAACGCTCGAACCTTCACAAGAGTCTCCGCCGCCACTCACCATCGAAGTCTCCCCCGCCGTGTCTGCTCCGTTGCGACCCGCGCGCCTCGCTTCCAGCAAGCTGGCTCGCGTTCCGATTCCCGCGGTCTCCGTGGCGCGAACCATCTGGCATCCCCGCTCGGAGCGGCGGGTCGCCGAGATCAACGTGGAGGGTCGTGCAGTTCCGCTGTTCCTGCGCGAGGGCGATGCGGTGGGGCCGCTGGTCGTGAGCCAGATCGATCCTTCGGGGGTCGTGTTCCTTCACGACCAGATCGAAGTCCGCCGTCGAGTCGGCGTCCAGTAGAGACCGGTCATCGACGGCAGACCCTGGATCCCGGGCCACCGCCTCGCACTCACCTCAACGTGATCGAGCCGTTCGAGGTGCGCAGCTTGATCAGGGACCCGCCGTTGCCGAGGCGCCCGCGGATCTGGCCGTCGCTCTCGCGTTGCGATCGGCACAGGGGTCGATCGTTGCGGATCACACCGTTGTCTACTCGGATGTCGACTTCGGCGTCCACCTGCTCGGGAAGCTCCAGCACAATGCGGCCGTTGCTCGTTGCCAACGAAACGCCCTGCTTGCCCACTTCCTCGATCTCGGCTCGAATCAATCCATTCGATGTTGAGGCGTTCACTGAGCCGCGGTGACCCACCAGCTCGATCTTTCCATTGCTGGAACGAGCGATGAGCCGGCCGCAGGTACAGGAGCAGGAGACCTTCGCGTTGGTCGTGGAGACCTCGACGTCGCCCACTACGTCGACGAGGCTCACGGATCCGTTGGTCGAGTGGGCGCTCACCGCGCCCCGGATGCCCTCGATCGCAATCTTGCCGTTCGCGGCCGAGACGTGAACCTGGAAACGTCGGGGGATGCGCAGCTCGAGATTGGCGTAGCCGCGACGATTCCACTTGCGCGGGACTTCGACGTCCAACTCCAGGGCATTTCCCTCCTCGTTCACGACGATCCGGATCGACTCGAGCAGAAGTCGCGCCGCCTCGGCGGATTCGGCCCTCGCGATCTTCCGCGCGCGCACCTCGATATCCGTTCGGTCCTCGCCGACGATACGCGTGCGGCCATTGGAGTTGTGTAGACGCACCATGGCCTGGCTCGGTGCCGCCAGGTGAAGGATCTCCTCGTCTTCGGCCCGTTCGCTCCAGGGAACACCCGCGAGCAGGCTGCGAAGGAAACGTCCGAACCCCCTGTCCTGCGATCCGGCCCCCTTCTCGGAGGTCCGTTGCTTCACGATGCGGTTGCCTTCAGCAGGGCGGATACGTGGTGGAGCACCCGTTCGAGAACGGGCCCGCCGGGTCCCACCAGCGAGAGCGTGGCCCGCCCCGTGAGGTCCGTGGGCTCGGGGTTGATCTCGACGACGACCCCCCCCCGCTTCAGTACCTCGAAGGGAAACTCCGCCGCCGGGTATACCGTGGCGGAGGTTCCGGCCACCAGCATGCAGTCGGCTTTGGCCACCTGCTCGAAGCAGCCCCGAAGGACATCCGGCGGGATCGGTTCCCCGAACTGGACCGTGTCGCCCTTGATGAGACCGCCGCAGTGGGGGCACTGCGGCGGCAGGTTCTCGGGATCGACGACGACCTCTTCCGGTTCGAAGCGCGTGATGCAGTCGAGACAGCGCAGCAGCCGGTGATTGCCGTGGATTTCGAGCAGGCTCCGCGTCCCCGCCTGGTGGTGCAGGTCGTCGATGTTCTGGGTGATGACGCAGTCGCAACAGCCGAGGTTCTCCAGCTCCGCGAGAGATCGGTGACCCGCGTTGGGTTTTGCCTGGGCCAGCGTATCGCGCAGAGCCGTGGCCCAGGACTCGCGGGGAGACAGCCGATCTTGCCAAGCCTTTCGGGGGTCCCGGAGGAAGCGCTGAAAGCCATCCATCGGAGGCTCGCCGTGTTGCGTCCACAGCCCGCCCTTGCCCCGGAAAGGAGGAATCCCGCTTTCGACCGAGAGCCCGGCACCGGTGAGTGCGACGGTGTGACTCGCCGACGTCAGAGATCGGGCCGCGAGCTCGCTCTGAGCGTCGAGAGCGTCGTTGATCGTGAAATCCATCGCCGCCTCGTGGCTCGCCATGGCTCAATGAAGGGTCTTGTCATTGTCTCGGTCGCGGTTTCGGCGGGGGTATTCCTCGTAGCGAACTGCGCGCAGGCGCTGGCGCATCCGGTAGCGACGCCAGCGGTTGCGCAGCTGGCCAAACGTGAGGACGCTTCCACCGTGGCCGCTCCGCCTCATGTAGAGCCATCCCACCAGGACACCGCCCAGGTGACCGATATGGCTCACGTTCGGACTGGGGTTGAAGATCGCGGTCATCAAGAAGAGGCCCGGGATCAGCCAGATGGCGCGGAACGCCACCGGAGGGAAGATCAGCATGATCGTCCGCTCCGGCCAGGTGAGCGAGTAGGCGAGCAGCACCCCGTAGACAGCGCCCGAGGCCCCGAGGGTTGGAATCACCAGGGCGGCGGGAGACTGGATGCCGAGCAGGTAGACCGCGACG
>SMUX01393530.1_pt1 | contig 14056 bp, 16 predicted proteins | sample 2456431 | NCBI WGS metagenome assembly SMUX01 (sample SAMN11095930, study PRJNA526329) | marine sediment metagenome | biome: Marine sediment; feature: Surficial sediment; material: Deep marine sediment; isolation source: Hadal surficial sediment | place: Pacific Ocean | collected 2014-11 | depth... | reverse complement strand
CAAATCGCAACAGACCATCCTTTTTTTGCAAGTGCAAGCCCGATCTGCTTTCCAATCCCTCTTGCTCCACCTGTTATTAATGCAACTCTTTCACTCATTTAATAATCTCCTGATTAAAGAAAATATATACTACAAATTCTTTGGCGGGCGGGCGTTGTTTGCAGAGACCCGTGAGCCCCCCACTCTAAAAGTTCTTTACTGCAGTCATCCCTGTCCAAAATCACCTCTATAAGACTGGGGCCGCCTCTATGAGAAAGCGCTGTATTAATTACAAGCTTAGTGGAGGGCTTATATATTTCCTTATGCCCATAAATATAATAGACTGAAATAATAAAAATTGGTACTAGGGGGGATAAATAACCATGGCGACAAAATTTGATGCAATAGTAATCGGGACCGGACAGTCAGGCCCGGCATTAGCAGAGCGTTTATCTAACGCAGGAATGAAAGTCGCAGTAATCGAGCGTAATTTGTTTGGAGGCACATGCGTAAATACCGGCTGTATACCGACAAAAACTCTTGTAGCCAGCGCCAGGGCAGCGCATGTGGCCAGGACTGCATCAGATCTTGGCGTAATGATTGATGGCCGTATAGATGTGGATATGAAGAAGGTTAAGGCAAGAAAGGACGAGGTCTCAGGCAGTTCTAACAAAGGTGTAGAGGACTGGGTCAGGGGGATGGAGAATGTCACCGTGTATCAGGGACACGCCCGTTTTCAATCTCCAAATACAGTGAGAGTAAATGATGAGATACTGGAATCTGACAAAATTTTTATAAACGTGGGCGGGAGAGCATTTGTACCGCCTGAGGGTAACGAAGAAGGGATAAATTATCTTACGAATTCGACCATGATGGATATAGATTTCCTTCCAGAGCACTTAATCATAATAGGAGGAAGCTATATAGGGCTTGAATTCGGGCAGATGTACAGACGTTTTGGTAGCAAAGTAACAATTATCGAAAAAGGGCCTCGTTTAATTGGCCGTGAGGATGAAGACATTTCAGACACGGTAAAAGAAATTTTTGAGAAAGAGGGTATTAATTTGAGACTGAACGCAAGCTGTATTAATGCGAAAAAACATGAGCAGGGTGTAATGGTTGAAGTTGACTGTACTCATGGAGACACTCATATAACCGGATCACATATCCTCTGGGCTGTGGGACGTGTTCCAAATACCGACGATTTGGGGCTTGATAAAGCCGGGGTCCAAACAAATGAGAGGGGTTACATAAACGTAGATGATGAATTAAAAACAGATGTTGATGGTATATGGGCCATCGGCGACTGTAACGGTAAAGGAGCATTTACGCATACCTCTTACAACGACTTTGAAATAGTCGCGGCTAATTTGCTTGATAACGATCCGAGAAGAGTAAGTGATAGAATACTTTGTTACGGACTTTTCATAGACCCGCCGCTCGGGCGCGTGGGTATGACTGAGGATCAGGTGAGGAAGTCTGGGCGCAAGGCGCTAGTAGGTAAGCGCATGATGGCAAGAGTAGGGCGGGCACGGGAAAGAGGGGAGACGCAAGGTTTTATAAAAGTCGTGGTGGACGCCGAGACAAAAGAAATACTAGGCGCGGCAATTCTGGGAATTGAGGGGGACGAGGCTATTCACTGCATTATGGACGTAATGTACGCCAAAGCGCCATATACCGTAATCCAAAGAGCTGTCCATATTCATCCCACGGTTTCTGAGCTTATTCCGACCGTGCTTGGCTCGCTTGAACCTTTGGAGTAATGGGCCAATATTATTGTCGTACACAGATTTGTTTACAATTTCCCCCTTAGAAAAAGGGGGATTAAGGGGGATTTAAGAATGTTTACAGAACAACTGTATCAATCATTCTTACTAAGATTCCAAGCAATGAATCATTATCTTTTCAATCACATCCAAAATATTGATGAGTTTAGCTACTATTAAAGACAATTCACTTCTTAGTGAGCAAATATTTAAAATCTGGCTCTGGGACGCGAAGTTTAAGATTGAGCGCATATCTGAGTACTTATCTCCGAAAGATAAAATATTAGACATTGGCACGGGTCCGGGAAGTGTGTGTCTTTTGATGAATGGGGATGGTTACAACGTAACCCCGATCGATGTTATAGATCAGACCTTATCTCCGGAAATAGCCCCTGAGATTTATAATGGGAAAAAGCTGCCATACAATAACTCCTCATTTGATACCGCTCTCATACTCACAGTGCTTCATCATACCTCTAATCCTGAGGAAATATTATTGGAAGCCAAAAGAGTCGCTGATAAGATAATAATAATTGAGGATATATATACAAACCCAATCCAGAGGTATCTGACCTATTTTGTCGATTCTATAGTCAACATGGAGTTCTCGGGCCACCCTCATTCAAATAAAAGTGATAATGAATGGAAGGATGTTTTTATAGAACTCGGGCTTAAATTAAAAGCTGCTAAATATAGCCGATTTTTACTATTTTTTAGACAGGCAACTTACTATTTGGAGAAATAGGCCTGCTTAATCAAGGCTTGTTCTGTTATACTTATTAGTAGTTATATTGGGAAGTGAAATTATGGATTTAGAAAAAAGAATAAAAGCACATAGAGACTTACTTTCAGGCATATGCTGCCCGGAGCGTAAAGTTAATCCGGTCACTCTTGAGCAGGTGCTTCTTTTAACAATGGAAATCTCCCGTGAAGGAAGGGAAGGGAAAAAGATTGGAACTATGTTTGTGATTTCCGACACTGAGGAAGTACTTAGAAGATCGAGCCCCTTAATCCTGGATCCGTTATTCGGCCATCCGCCCAGCAAAAAAATCGTAAGCGACAAAAACACAAGGGAGACTATAAAAGAGCTTGCCCAACTTGACGGAGCTTTCTTGGTCTCCGATGACGGCGTGTTTATTTCCGCCTGCCGTTATATAAACGCTACATCTGAAGGGATTAAACTTCCGCTTGGTCTTGGAAGCCGCCACATGGCCGCGGCCTCTATTACAAAGGGAACCAATGCTGTAGCAGTCGTGCTCTCAGAAAGCTCAACGATACGAATATTTGATAATGGGGAGATAATTGGTGAAATTATTCCCGAGCTCTGGATGCTGAGGCAATACGCTACCAATCTCAGCAGATCTGAGGAGACTGAGTTCAAAGAAGAATTAACAATAGTAAATAATGGCGATTAAACTCTCTCTTATATAAACTTATGATTGTAATTAACATCGCTGATATCCACGGAAATGCTAAGCCTATTCCAGAAATAGGAGAGATATTATCATCCGCTGATCTTATTCTATTAAGTGGGGATATAACACACTTTGGTGGGGAAAAAGAAGCCTCACAAATAATCGATTTAATAAGAACTTATAACTCAAACATTCTTGCAGTTACAGGAAACTGCGACAAAAAAGAGGTGGACTCTTACTTAGAAAGAGAAAATATTCAAATTCACGGACGTCATTTTGAAATAGACGGTATTTCAGTATTCGGAGCCGGGGGATCACTTCCTTGTCCCAGCCCTACGCCGAATATTTATACTGAGAATGAATATGTCGAAATTCTTGATAGTTCTACACAAAATTTAGATAACAGGAGGCCCAAAATCTTGGTCTCGCATCAGCCTCCCATTAATACGTTAAACGATACCATTAGCACCGGCGCTCACGTAGGGAGCGTAACGGTTAGAGAATTCATAGAGAAACTTAAACCCTTAGTATGCTTTACCGGACACATTCACGAAGCCCAGGGAATTGATGAAATCGGCATAACAAAAATCGTTAATCCCGGCCCGCTAGGAACCAGATCATACGCGTATATGGAAATAAGCGATAAAATCGATACACTTGAGATAAGAAAAATCTAACAAGAATCCTATACAACCATATGTAAACATTAGAGAATCAAACACCCCACTAAGTACCAAGTTTTATAACTCGAACTTACTTGTTGACTTACCTAATCTATAAAGGATATGATGGTTAACAAAATTCATACTATAATTTATTACCTGTAAAGTTATTGCATATATTAAGGAGACTAAAGTGAATTCCAGATTGCACTCTTTTTTTAGCGCATTAATCATTCTTATCTGTCTATCGAGCTATTCATTCTCCCAAGAAGACCCAAGCGGCTATATATATATAATCCTGGACTCATCAGGCTCAATGTGGGGAGAGCTTCCCGATAAGTCGAGGAAAGTCGAAACCGCAAAGAAAGTATTAAAAGAATATGTAGCCGGTGATTTTGAGGGATACGAGCTTGCATTTAGAGTCTATGGACACAGGAGAAAGGGAGACTGTCTGGATTCTGAATTATTAATCCCATTTGGTGAGCCTGATCAGGTTATATCTGAGCTTACACAGTCAATCGATTCTATTAAACCGTTGGGGAAAACTCCAATTACATACAGTTTGCAAGAGGCCCTAAAAGACTTTGGAGACCGCCAAGGGGAAATAATACTCATAAGCGACGGTATAGAAACCTGCGACGCCGATCCATGCGAGCTCGTACGCGAGTGGAGAGAAAAGGATGTAAAAATAAAAGTCCATGTAGTGGGCTTAGGACTGGATGAAAAATCAAAAGCTGCTATGCAGTGCATATCTGATGCTGCGGGCACAGAGTACCACGACGCCTCATCAGCCTCTGAGCTATCAGAAGGTCTTACCAAAATAAAAGAAGAAGCAGCTCCAGTGGAAAGAAAGAAGGAGCCCAAAACCCACGCTGCACTTATAATAATTGGAGTTGATTCTTTAGGAAACAAAATTCGGGTTGAGGGCACTGTTATAAGAGAAGGAGAAGATTCTATAGAGGTATCGAGCAACGGAAGAAATATTATTAAAGGCGGGGACTATAATCTGGAAGTCGGTGTCCTTACACGAAACGGCAACTTATATAAACCGGTAACGAAACCTATAACAGTAGCTGACTCTGGAGAGACTAAAGTTGAAATAGTTATAGAAGTCCCGCCGTCAGTAAAAGCGAAGTTTTTAGACGGGGACAAGGTCCAAAGAGGCTCGCAGATTTATGCCTACCAAGATGGGAAGAAGAAAGCAGTATTTAAATTCAGACCTCAAGACGAAGTTTACATCGACGAAGGAACTTATGAATTCAGAAGCAAGCCTAATGAAGAAAATGATCTTTCTGTAACGGAATCTTTTGAAGCTGGTGACAGTAAAGAACTTGTTTTCAATATGGTTCACACAGTACATATATATATAAAAATGGTTGCATCGGGAACGGGGGAATTGTACCGTGAGAACTATGAGCTTAGGAAAGACGGAAAAAAAGAATATCTCGTTCACATAAGTAACGGAGCTCGTGTGCTTCCGGGCACCTATGATTTAATTCTTCCAAATAGGCTCTTTTGGTATACAAAAGAAGGTGTCTCTATTTCTGAAGAGGACGAGCAGGAGATTGATGTAACAGTTCCGACGGGGTATATAACATTTGTATATAACAATGCTGACGGAACGAGAGATAAAGACGACAGAGTATTTGTCACTTCAGTGTCACTTGAAAATGGGACAGTCCCTAGGTATTCAAAAGGAATATTTAAAAACGGCGGAGAGAAAATCCCTTTTCTACCAGGCAAATATTCAGTAGGTGGCTGGGCACACAAATCAAGTAAAGGAGACGGAACCTATCAAGATGTTGAATTTGAAGTAAAAGAAGGGGATGACAAAGAGGTTATAATTAAACTCAAACCAAATTAAAATTTAGGAGGCTTTATTGTGAAATCATATTTACACAATGCAATTTTTTCAAAGTTAGGCTATCCGGCAGCCATTTTTATTTTTACTATCATGACCGTGTCATTCGCAATAGATGGCAGGACAGCTGATCAGAAAATGCACACGCTTAAAAACTACTCTGTAAATTATGAACTGAGCGGCAATACAACGGGCAGCAAACAACAGTATTCCCAGGACTACGGCAGGACAATTTGCTGGATTGAGAAATCCGAGACGAGTATTATGGGAAATTCACAAAAAAAGAACGTAAAGGTTATAACTTATGTAAAAGATGGTGATCAATGGATCATAACAATTGAACTTGATAAGAACACCGGAACAAAAATGAAAAACCCTATGTACAAAGCTATGGCTGGCGCAATGAAAGGAAAGACCCCTAAAGAGTTCAGCGAATCGCTCATGAAGCAGATGGGAGGTAAAGTAGTGGGCGAGAAAACTGTAAACGGTGAGAAATGTACGGAATGGAAAGTAATGGGCGGAGCTTTTACCTGTATAACCGAAGACCAGATAGTAGTTGAATCAAAAGCAGATATGGCCGGCATATCAATATCCGAGGTTGCAACCGAAGTAAAAAGGAATGACCCTGGACCCAAGGGCATCTGCAGCGTTGGAGACGCAACAATTACAGAAATAGATTTAGGACAGATGATGGGACAATAAGTGCAGCACAAATAAATAGTACAAGGCCTAATGCACAATCCGGCAAAATCGCGACAGAACTAAATAGAAATTCCACAAAAGATAGTGAAGATACTAAGGAAAAACAATAAAAAGGAGGCTAGCCGTAGTTAGGTAGCCTCCGAATATTGTTTGCAAGTCAGCTTGTTTTACGTATACCTTCAACTTCCAAAGTTATCCTAACCTCATCACCCACAAGAAAGCCTCCGGCTTCAAGAGCCTTGTTCCATGTCATGCCAAAGTCTTTTCGGCTAATTTCCCCACTTGCTATAAACGCTGTGCGCTCAAAGCCCCAAGGATCGCTCGCTACATGTCCCTCATATACCGCGTCAAGCGTAACTTCTTTTGTTATCCCGTGTATTGTGAGGTCACCTACTATCTGAAATTTATTACCGTCTCCATTTTTAATCTCTTTACTTTTGAAAGTAATATTAGGGTATTTCTCAACATCTAAAAACTCAGCAGACTTTAAATGATCATCTCTCTTCTTCTTATTAGTATTGATGCTTGATGCCACAATGCTCGTATTTACATTTGAATTAGCAATATTTTCTAAATCTATTGAGTATGAGCCTTCAAGCAGGTCAAACCGCCCTGTTACTGTGCTTATAGCCAAATGCTTTACCTTAAAAGTTACCTGGCTGTGGTCCGGATCGATAATATACTCTGCAACTTCTGCGTGAGACTGGCTGTAGCCCGCAAAGAATACAGTAAACGCTAAAGCCACTATAGCTATAAAACTCTTTAGTTCCTTCATTCGAAAAGCCTCCTGTGAATTTGGTATTTCCTTACTTTATATTTTTGATGAGAACATCCGTTCTTTGATTCAAAAATACCATACAATTTTTCCTTTTCATATATATTTGATATCCTTAACCAAAATTGCTAATAAAGAAATTTAGGAGTTAATATGGCAAACCTAACAATAAGACACGCAGAAATTAAAGATGGAGTCTCAATGGCTGAAATACTGAGAAAAATAGGCTGGTCTGAAAAAAGAAACAATATGCCGCTTAAAGAGGTCTCAGAACCAATCGAAGAACTTATCAAGCATTGCAACAAAAACACTGAAGGACATACTATGATCGTTGCTGTAGACGAAGAGAATAGAGTAATAGGATTCACAAACGTCCACTGGGTGCCGTTTGTCATGCTGGGTAGCTGGGAGGGTTATGTGTCTGATGTTTTCGTAAGCCCCGAGGCAGGAGGCAAGGGAGCCGGAAGCGCTCTCATCAAATATGTTATGGAGGAGGGAGAGAAAAGAGGCTGTATGAGACTTATGCTCACAAACGGCAAGGAGAAACCCTCTTATCAAAAAGGCTTTTATAAAAAAATGGGCTGGACAGAAAGACCTAAAGTTGCCAATTTTGTATATTATTATAGAGAGCCCTGGTCATAATTTGCCATTTGTGCTCATTCATTTAAGTGGTAAAATGCTCTCTTGAAGATGGCAGAACAGAAAACATTAATCTTAGTCAGGCACGCCAAGTCGAGCTGGAAAGATACAACTCTAAACGATATACAGCGACCGCTTAACAAACGAGGCAACAAAGATGCTCCAAAAATGGGACAGTACATGGCGGAGCACAAAATTCAGCCCGAAGTCATATTTTCAAGCCCAGGACTTCGCGCACTGACTACAGCAAGACTAATCTCTGTCAAAATCGGTATTCAACCCATGGATATTAAAATTGTCGATAGAATTTACACCTTTGACTCCAAGGAATTGCTTGCCGTAATCAAAGCTTTAAAGAACAAGTTTGATAAAGTCATGATAGTAGGGCACAACCCTGCCATAACAGAACTCGTCAATTATCTCTCCGGTTCTAAAATTGATAATGTTCCTACATGCGGACTGGCAGTACTAACATTCCCCATTGACTCCTGGAAAAAAGTTAGTAAGAACAAAGCTAATCTAGATAGTTTTGATTATCCCAAGAAATTATGGTAGAAACCTAGCCATTAATTACTCAGGCTAAAACTTTTAAGAATTAAATCTGGAGTTTCAAAATGAATATATCAACCCCCGATTTATGCGACGCATATCCCGATTTAGTAAGGGTCTTAGAGCCGATATTTACAAACTACGGCGGCAAAACCTCTTTTGGTGGCAAGATCGTTACAGTTAAGTGCTTTGAGGACAACTCTGTGGTTAAAGAAAGCGCTGGAAAACCAGGAGAGGGCAAAGTGATGGTAGTTGACGGGGGAGGGTCCTTGAAAAAGGCGCTCTTAGGCGATTTAATTGCACGGACAGCACTTAATAACGGTTGGGAAGGATTTATCATTTACGGCTCCATACGGGATGTAGAACCGATTAGCGGTATGAAGATCGGCGTTAAAGCCCTAAACTCGATCCCACTTAAAACGGAGAGAAAAGGGGCGGGCGAAGAAAATGTTCAGATTACCTTTGGCGGTGTTACTTTTAAGCCAGGTGAGTACGTTTATGCCGACAGTACAGGAATAATTGTCTCAAGTGATCCTCTATTAAAACCAGAGTAAAGAAATTAGTACTTTGAAATATAATCGTACATAAGCCAAAAATGCATAGCGCTCCCTACCATAATAAACACATGAAAAACCTCATGAAAACCAAAAAACCCGGGCCAGGGGTCGGGTCGGCCAACTGCGTAAATTACCGCGCCAAGAGTATAAAATCCTCCTCCGATAAATAGCCATAATGAACCGCCTATGCCAAGTGCTCCAATTATAGGAAGCAGATAAATCAATGCAATCCACCCCGCAACCACATAAATTACAGAAGAAAACCATCTTGGAGCATGTATCCAGAAAATCTTTATAAGTATGCCTATCACAGCCAGACCCCAGATAATTGCCAATAGGCTCCACCCCCAAAACCCTTTAAGCGCTATAAGACAAATTGGAGTGTACGAAGATGCTATAAATACAAATATCATCATATGGTCTATCTTTTTAAGTCTCTTTATACCTTTTTCGGATAAAAACAACGTGTGATAAACCGTACTTGCGGCATAAACCATCATCATACTCACTCCGAATATCGAAAATGTAATAATATGAAGAGGTTTGATCACCGGATAAGTTGAAATGTAGAGCAGAACCAGAAGGCCGAACAATGCCACTAGAAACGCAATAAAATGAGTCAATGCGCTCATTGGTTCTCTAGCCAAACTCATTAAGTAATTAGAGTGTCTAATAATATGTCCGCCAATAATTTTTTTGAGATGGGTGCTGAAATATGAAGTTTTATTATACCGACTCACGATTCCTTAAGCCACCGGTAATAGTTGTTCTCTGCTACTCCTATCTTCCGGCATACCTCGGATACCTTTGTGCTGGCCTTTTCCTGCCTTAAGTTAAACGCTATCTGCTCTTCGGAGAGCCAGTAACCTTATAATCCCTCGTCTAGAACCGACACGAGATTCTGTCTTGACTCCTTAGCTTATCTTAGTTACTGTTGCTAATTACCATCCATGGGTTTTTAGCAATACTGGGTCGCTTAATCGTAATTGAGAGCAGGTTATGGAGACTGGCATATGGCTCACTCTTCATGAGTTGGAAGAGTACTTAAAGTTTAGCCGGACCAAGCTCTATCGGATGGCCTGGGAAGGTGAGATTTCCACCTCCAAAATTGGGGTTTAATGTTGTGTTTCAACCGGAAGGAGATCGATGATCGGGTGACAAGCCGAAGACCTGTTTGCGGTGCCCTCACAGGAAACGAAAATGGTAACGATGGGGAGTGAGCGTAAATATGATGACGCGCAACACTCGCTGTCCCAACTTCAGCCATAGGCGTCGAAACGTACTGGTGTGTTATTGTTCCATGTGCGGCAAGCAGCTCATTCAAGAAAAGTGACCGCCGAGCGGATGGTTTGAGGGATAGAGCTTACGTATAAATTTTTGGTTTGGATGGGACATAGGAAGAATTTGAACATTGGATAAGGGATATCATAGCAGCTATAAATATCAAAATCACCTAGAGAAAGAATACATAAGGAGACGAATAATCTATGGGTAATATAAAAATCGCTATTGTTGAAGTTGGAAACTGCGCCAAGCTGGCCTTCAGCCATGGACAGGGAGGCATACTGAAAGCGCCATCGGCCTATTTCTGCAAACATCCGCTGCAGCAGTTCACTAAGGTTCCAGATGATGGAGCATTTTATCAATGGAGGCTGAGATAATGGGGATAAAGTGTCTAATTATTGCTGCGGGCAATGGCAGCCGACTACTGCAGAAAGGTGAGAGCAAGCCCCTCATCCCCATTCTGGGCATTCCCCTTATCGAACGTGTGATCCGCTCCGCCATGGAAGCCGGTACGGACGAGTTTTACGTTGTCGTCGGCTGGCAGGGCGACCGGGTCCGTGATTTTCTGGAACAGCTGGCGGAACGTCTCTCAATTCGGATCACGCCATTGGTAAATGAGGATTGGAAGAAAGATAACGGACTTTCAATGCTCAAGGCACGGGACTTTCTGCAAGATCCGTTTCTGCTGCTCATGGCGGATCATCTCTTTGATCCGGAGCTTGTCCGCGCCTTGATGACCCATTCCCTGCCCGATGGAGAAGTAGCGCTCGTGGTGGATAGCAATATTAATAATCCCCTAATTGACATAAATGATGTGACTCGTGTTAAGGTAAAAAACGGAAAGATCTGTAATATTGGCAAAAGGATGACCGATTTCAATGGCTTCGATACCGGTATTTTCCTCTGCTCTCCCGCCGTCTTTGATGTATTGGAACAAAATAGAGATAAAGACGGCGATACAACACTGTCCGGGGCAATCCGTGTTCTGGCTGAAAAGGGACGCGCTAAAGCAATCTCTTCAAACAGTTTCTGGATTGATGTGGACGACCCCCCTGCCTTTAAAAGGGCGGAGAACGCCCTGCTGGACCGTCTCCGAGACAAACCGACCGACGGGCCGGTATCACGTTACTTGAACCGCCCCCTTTCCGTAATGTTTTCCCGCCATTTGGTGAAACTCAATATTACGCCCAATCAAATTTCCATGTTCTCGTTTCTGTGTTCCCTGGTGGCCGCAGGATTGTTTGTGGCAGGTGGATATATCTTTTTGCTCATCGGTGGTGTTCTGGCACAGTTCGCATCTATCATCGATGGCTGCGACGGCGAAGTGGCCAGACTTAAGTATCAGAAGAGCAATTTCGGCGGCTGGTTCGATGCAGTGCTGGACCGCTATGCCGACGCATTCCTGCTGATTGGCTTGACCTGGCACCTGCTGGCAATGGAAATGAACAGCTGGGTTTTATTCATAGGCTTCATGGCCATTATCGGCTCATTCATGCTGAGTTACACCGCCGACAAATACGACAACCTGATGCGCTCGCGTATCAAAAACGGGGGTGGAGCCGGGCTGAGGATGGGGCGGGATGTACGTGTGTTTCTCATCTTTCTTGGGGCAGCGACAAATATGGTACTACCGGTGCTTGTAATTATTGCCATTGTGATGAATGTTGAGACCATGCGCCGTGTCAGAGTTGCGTATGTTAACTGACATCGAATGCGCGAAGCAGAAAATCCGACTGATCATTGCAGGCTCACAGGTGCCTGAAGATCCGTGTCACGCTGACAACACATTGGAGTGGCTTTTGCGGCTGGAACCGGATGCCGACGAAGCCCTACAGCTAGCGGCACTAGCCCATGACATTGATCGGGCAATAGAGAGAATCAAGGTAAGACGAGCAGACTTCGACAATTACGACACCTTCAAAGCAGCCCATGCCAGAAACAGCGCTGAAATACTGCGCTCGATTTTGACCGCTTGCGGCGTGAAACGAAATATTGTGAAGGAGGCCTGTCGGTTGGTAGAGCTCCATGAGGTGGGTGGCGATCCCAGCTCCGATCTGCTCAAAGATGCAGACAGCATTTCCTATTTCGACGTCAACCTGCCGCTTTATTTCCAGCGTGAAGGTTGGGACGAGACTAAGCGAAGATCACATTGGGGTTACCGCCGGCTTACTCTAAGAGCGCAAGATATCGTCAAACACATCGACCATGGGGACAAAGAACTGACGCGTCTGCTCCGAGAGGTGATTCATGAAAGCGTCATGCTCCGTCTCAGTCCGAGGCATATCTTTTTCGACGATTTAAATTCGGAACTCTGATATATGGGAGTTATTGTTCTAATATTCCAATAGTCTATTGTATATTGAAGTGACTGCTAATTTGATTGCCCATTGAGTAGTTTGAGTGTTGATTGTTATGTCCGCCAATAATTTTTTTGAGATGGGTGCTGAAATATGAGGTTTTATTATATCGGCTTAATCAATATTAAAGCGGGACAATATATTATACTGAAATCTGTTTTCCTTGTACTGCCCCTTTTTGTCAAGAATCTAACTTAAAATATGGTTCTATTATAGGGGGGTCAGGTCACTGCAACCAGTCGAGAACAGTTGGATTCGAATAAAAGTGAATGAACACTGATGACGCTTCGAATGAATCAGTGGCATTACTTTCAACCTCCACTATTTTAAAAAATAGGGAACCGTTTTTATACTCGGCACTCAGGAGTTCAACCTCCACATTTCTTTCTCCGTTTTTCATCAACACGGAAAGAGTAGCGTTTGGCGGGTCTGCTTTGAAGCTGTCGACCCCCTTGTCCCACTTCTCAACGAAATTCGAGAGACTCATATGCCCTACCTTTCTTGACATATGGTCTGAGAAATAGATAACATTTGGTACTCCATTTAATATCAAAGTATCTCCCTTTAAGCTCCCTGAGGTCACACTCAAAACAAATAGATAACTAGGCTCTTCAGAATCGTCGATTAAATGTTCGGCAAATATCAACAACGTTAATATCCCGGTAAATATACCTATTATAATAGCCAATCTCACAGCTACTTCCCCCCTGATTCTTTAAATGCAGAGTTAGAGTAAAATCTCGAGTATTATAGCCGGGATTCTAAATAAAAGTTGGAATTATGAATATAGAAACTAAACAAAAAAGGGAGCCGAAGCTCCCCTTTTTGTCAATCTAGAATTTTGCAAGTTATTTCTTCTCTTCCAATATGAATGCCACTGTCTGGACTTTAATTTTTCCGTCCTCGAAAAAGAATGTATCGCTCGCGAATGGGATTTTGTACCCATCGGATTCCGCATTCCAGATAAGGTAAGCAAAATTGCCGTCTACTACTTTTTCTACAAGCTCAAAGTCTGAGCCTTGAGGTAGTATATTTTGAGTCAGATTAACGAAAAGCTCCCTTATATTATCGAGCCCCTTGAAAACAGAGTTCGGGATTATTACGGTAGAATCTTCCGTGTAATCTTCAAGTATGGCATCAACATCCCTCGCTGCAAATGCATCTAAGTGGTGATTTATTATCGATTCGGACATATCATATCTCCTTGATACACAGTTAATAGAAACATAATACACTCTAAATCCACCGTATAGCAATTCTCAATTATTAATTTCCATTTCAATATCTGTTTACATACTCGCTTTATTCAAGCAGTTTTTTAAATATTAATTATTATTTTTGTAAAAATCATCTTCCGCCTGAGCAGGTGTACGGTATCCATGTGCAGAGTGCAGATAACCGCATCGAGTTTCTATTAGCTTAATTCTACTAGCTTCTTAATGTGGAGCAGTATACACACTTCAATATAGCGGAGTGCCTAAATAGAGTAAATTAGAGAGTTATAATTGAT
>SMUX01193078.1_pt1 | contig 14066 bp, 11 predicted proteins | sample 2456431 | NCBI WGS metagenome assembly SMUX01 (sample SAMN11095930, study PRJNA526329) | marine sediment metagenome | biome: Marine sediment; feature: Surficial sediment; material: Deep marine sediment; isolation source: Hadal surficial sediment | place: Pacific Ocean | collected 2014-11 | depth... | reverse complement strand
GCGTTTCGACCGTCAGTTGGTCGATATCTTCGATCTTCAGGATGAACTGACCCAGACCATCGCGGGTGCGATCGAACCGGCGCTGAGCCACGCCGAACGCCAGCGCGCGAAGGCGAAGCGGCCCGAGAACCTGGACGCCTGGGACGTCTATCAGCAGGGCATGTCGCACCTGCATCGCCGGACCGAGGCGGATTTGACCGAGGCCGCGGGCCTGTTCGGTCGCGCGATCGAGGCCGATCCCGGATTGGTGTCGGCCTACGCCGCGGCCTCGGAGTGCCGCTTCTTTCAGATCGTCGGCGGATTTGCCGAAGGCTTGGAGACGGCGCGGCAGACCGATCCCGCGCAGACCGGCCTCGCAATGGCCCGTACGGCCGTCGATCTCGACCAGCAGGATGCCGGCGCGCGCTATGCGCTGGGCCGCATTTATATAGCGCGGCGCGAGCACGATCTGGCGATACCGGAACTGACGCGGGCGATCGAATTCAATCCGAGCTACGCCTGGGCCCACTTCGCGTTGGGCTTTGCCTACGCCACCTCGGGGCGCCCGGAAGACGGCATCGCGCCGATCGAGGCGGCCATGCGGCTCAGCCCCCACGATCCCTATTTGGGGCAGTTCATGGTGCATCTGGGCTCGGCGTATTTGTTCATGGGGCAGCCGGAGCAGGCCCGCGAATGGGCCGAGCGCGCCCTGGCCGAGCCCAACATACAATGGTCCCGCTACGCCCTCCTGATTTCCGCGCTCGGCTATCTCGGCCGGCAGGACGCGGCGCGGCGCGCGATCTCCGATCTTCTGGAGTTGCGGCCGGAGATCACCGTCGGCGCGGTCGGGACCTGGTGGCCGATCGGCGACGACCGCTCCCGCGACTGCCTGCTCGACGGCCTGCGTAAGGCGGGGCTGCGGGAATAGGGCGCTTCGGCGGCTGCTTTCAGGCGCCGCCAAAGAGGTTGGGCTCGCGGGCCGCGGCACCTTCGAGTTCCAACAGCGCCAATTTGGTTGCGACCCCGGCGCCGCCGGAGAAGCCGCCCAGCGCGCCGCCCTCGCCGACCACCCGGTGACAGGGAATGACGATTGGGATCGGGTTGGCGCCGCAGGCCCCGCCGACGGCGCGCGCCACACTGCCGACTTCGCGCGCGAGCGCGCCGTAGCTCTCCGTCGCACCGAAGGGGATGCGCGCCATTTCGGCCCAGACCCGGCGCTGAAACGGGGTGCCGGTTGGGTCGAGCGGCAGGTCGAAGTCCCGGCGCGCGCCGGCGAAATATTCGCCGAGCTGTTCGGCGGCGCGGGCGAGTAGCGGAGTCTCGCCGGGCTGCGCGCCCAGATCACCAGACGGATGGCCGGCTTCGTGATCGCTCCAGGCGATGCGCACCACGGCGCCGCCCACCTCGGTGATCGACAGGCGGCCGACCGGGCTCTCGATGGTCTTCGTGATCGCGGTCCGCTCGATCATGAACCGATGTTATCACGAATCATCCCGCCAACGCGCGCCTCAGTTCGGCCGGGTCCGTGAGCGGCAGCGAGCAGGTCGGTCCGCGGCAGACGTAGGCGGTGGCCTTGCCGTCGACCGGGCCCTTGGCGGCCGCCGGGTGGGAGTCGGCCATCTCGGCGCCGGGCTCGCAGAGCTGGAGCACCCGGTCAGGCAGGCAGATCCGGTGAATCGCGCCGAGCAGGCCTTCGGTGCCGGCGTCCGCGCGCGACCCGAAAACCACGATCTGGACCGCGCGGTGCAGCAGCTCGTTGCTGTTCAGCAGGGTCGAGAGCGCCGAGAAGCTGCGCTGGAACTCGCCGGAGAAGGCGGCGACCGTGGCCTCGGCGCGCTCCCGCTGGGCGTCTTTGCCGGTCAGGTAGAAGAGCCGCGCGTGGACGCCGGCCATGGTGCCGTTGCCCGAAGGCGCGGCGTTGTCGTGGGCGGTCTTGGGGCGCACGATCAAGCCTGGGGTGTCGTCGGCGCTCAGAAAATAGCCACCGGCCTCCGCGTCCCAGTAGTGGCGGTCGAGGACTTGCGTCCAGGCCTCGGCCTGATCCAGGTAGCCGCGCGTTCCCGTCGCCTCGGCCAGCGCGAGCGCGGCCTCGCACATCTGCGCGTAGTCGTCGAGCGTCGCCGGATGGGCGGGGCGGCCGTGGCGCCAGGAATGCTTGAGGCGCCCGCCCTCGGTCATGTTCGCGACCACGAAGGCGAAGGCGGTCTCGGCGGCCGCCAGCCAGGCGGGCGCGCCGAACACCGGCGCGGCGCGGGCCAGGGCCGCGATCATCAACCCGTTCCAATCGGCCAGCACCTTGTCGTCCCAACCGGGGCGCACCCGCGTCGCCCGGGCGGCGAGCAGGCGCGCGCGGCCTTCGGCGAGTTTCGCTTCCGTGGCGGCGTCCTTGAGCGCCGGGTCCCGGGAGCGGTTGAGGATGGTCTTGCCTTCCCAGTTGCCGCCCGGAGTCACGTCGTAGGCTTGCTTGAACAGCATCGCGTCGTCGCCGAGCAGGGCGTCGATCTCGGCCGCGGTCCAGACGTAGAACTTGCCCTCTTCGCCTTCGCTATCGGCGTCGAGCGTGCTCGCGAAGGCGCCGCTCGGTGTGGCGCCGCTGCCGTCGCTGTCGGCGATCATTTCGCGCAGCACCCAGTCGACGGTCTCGCGCGCGCGCGCCGCGTAGAGCGGGTCGCCGCCGTCCTGCCAGGCCCAGGTCAGCAGATCGAGCAGCTGGGCATTGTCGTAGAGCATCTTTTCGAAGTGCGGCACCAACCAGCGATCGTCGACCGAATAGCGCGCGAAACCGCCACCCAGGTGGTCGTAGATGCCGCCCTGGCACATCTTGGTCAGGGTCAACTCGACCGCGTCGCGATGGCGCGCCTCGCCGCCGCGCTTCCAGGCCCGCCACAACAGCTTGAGGGTGGCCGGCTGTGGAAACTTCGGCGCCCGGCCGAGGCCGCCCTCCACGGGGTCGATCTCCTGCACCAGGCGCGCGGCGGCCTGATCGGCGGCCGCGGGCGGCATCGCGCCGCCGCCGGTGTTGCGCGACAGGCTGGCGAGCGCGGAGATCAGCGCGGCCACGTTTTTGGCGATGCCGTCGGGGTCTTCGGCGTAGACCTGGGCGAGGCGCGCCAGCACCTGGGGAAAGCCGGGGCGCCCGAAGCGCGGTTCGGGCGGGAAATAGGTGCCGCCCCAGAACGGCTCGCCGTCCGGGGTCAGAAACACGGTCAACGGCCAGCCGCCCTGTTCGCCGAGCAGCGCCACCGCCTGCTGGTAGATGGTGTCCACGTCCGGCCGCTCCTCGCGATCGACCTTGATGCTGACGAAGAGTTCGTTCATCTGGGCGGCGATCGCCGGGTTCTCGAACGACTCGTGCGCCATGACGTGGCACCAGTGGCAGGCCGCGTAGCCGACCGAGAGCAACACCGGCTTGTTGCTGCGCCGGGCCATCTCGAAGGCCTCCGGCCCCCAGGCCTGCCAGGCGACGGGATTGTCCCGATGCTGCAGCAGATAGGGGCTGGTTTCCTCGCCCAGGCGGTTGGCCGGGTGGTTGGCCAGGCCATCAGTCGGTGGCGCGCTGTGGTCGGACATGGTTCCGGCTTCGGCTGGCGGCCCTGTTTTAGGTTTTCGGAGCCCTGTTTCGAGCCTATATGGAACGGGAGCGCGGCGCGACACAACCACAATGAAATTGGGGAGTCCTGGCCATGAAGATCACCATCGAGGTCGACTGCAGTCCGGAGGAGGCGCGCGCGTTTCTCGGCCTGCCGGATGTCGCCGCCATGCAGGCGGCGGTGATGGAGGAGGTGAGCCAGCGCCTGCACGCCGGCGTCGAGGCCATGGACCCGGAGACCCTGATGAAGAGCTGGATGCCCCTCGGCCTGCAGGGCCTGGAACAGGCCCAGAAGATGTTCTGGTCGCAGATGAGCGAGGCGGCGGGCGGCGTCAAGGGAGGCGGCAAGACGTGAACGAAATCGAGACCGAGGACCCGAGATCGCAGGCCGAGGACGATCCGCGGCCCTACTACCGCGCCCACGTGTTCTGCTGTACCAACCAGCGCCCGGCCGGCCATCCACGCGGCTGCTGCCTGGACAAGGGCGCGCTGCGCCTGCGCAACTACATGAAGGCGCGCGCCAAGGAGCTGGATCTTGCCGGCGTGCGGATCAATACCTCCGGCTGTCTCGATCGCTGCGAATTGGGACCGACCATGGTGATCTACCCCGAGGGAGTCTGGTACCGCTGTCCGACCATCGAGGACGTGGAGGAGGTGCTCCAGGTCCATGTGATCGGGGGCGGCCGGGTCGCGCGCCTGATGCTGCGGCCGGAGGACGATCCGCCGCCGGCCGGCTAAACCCAAGGATTGAGCGAGAGGGAGGCGGTTGGCGCCGTGGCGTCGGGGGACACGATCTTCGCGCTGTCGAGCGCGCCGGGGCGCGCCGGGGTCGCGGTGCTGCGGGTTTCGGGCCCCGGCGCCGGGACGGCGCTCGCCGCGCTCGCCGGATCGTGCCCGCCGGCCCGCCACGCGCGCCTGGCGCGGTTGGTCGATCCGGGCACCGGGGCGGCCATCGACCGCGGCCTGGTGCTGTGGTTTCCCGGGCCCGCCAGTTTTACCGGTGAGGACATGGCCGAGCTGCAGCTGCACGGCGGCCGCGCGGTGGTCGCCGCGGCGGTGGCGGCGCTCGCGGCCTTGCCGGGCTTGCGTCCGGCCGAGCCCGGCGAGTTCACCCGCCGCGCCTTCGACCGCGGCAAGCTGGACCTCAGCGAGGTCGAGGGGCTGGCCGACCTGATCGATGCCCAGACCGAGGCCCAGCGACGTCAGGCGTTGCGCCAGATGGAGGGTGCCCTGTCACAACGGCTCGCGGCCTGGCGCGCCGACCTGGTCGCCGCCGTGGCCCAGGCAGAGGCGGCAATCGATTTCCCGGACGAGGATCTGCCGGACCAGATCGACGCCCAGGTCACCCACAACATATTGTATTTAATCAAGGAAATAGCAGCTTATCTTGCGGATTCCCACTGTGGCGAGCGTTTGCGTGAGGGCCTTTGCGTGGCCCTGGTCGGGGCGCCCAACGCCGGTAAATCGAGTCTGTTGAACGCCTTCGCGCGGCGCCCCGTGGCGATCGTCTCCGAGACGCCGGGCACCACGCGCGACGTGGTCGAGGTGCATCTCGACCTGGGCGGCTACCCGGTGACCCTGGCCGACACCGCCGGGTTGCGCGAGCTGGACCTGGCGGTGACGCGGACCGGTCAGGATGCGGTCGAGGCGGAGGGCGTGCGCCGCGCCCGTGCCCGGGCGGCGGCCGCGGACTTCAAGCTCGCAGTTTTCGATCTGCAGGCGGGCCCGGACTTCGATCCGGCGACCCGGAAGCTGCTCGATGCGGATAGCTTGGTGGTGTTCAACAAGTGCGATCTTGTTCCGGAGCCGGAACGAAAGCACCTCGACGGTTGTCCGGCGGTGGTGGTTTCGGCCAAGACCGGCGCGGGAGTGGCGGCCCTGGAGGCACGCCTGGCGCAGGAGGTGGCGGCCCGTCTGGACCGCGGCTCCGGGGAGGCCGCGCCGCTGACCCGGGCGCGGCACCGGCGGGCGCTGGAGGACTGTGCGGCGGCGCTTGCGCGCGCGCGCGACGCGGTGCGGCCCGAGTTGGTCGCCGAGGACCTGCGCCTGGCGCTGCGCGCGCTCGGCCGGATCGCCGGCCGGGTCGACGTGGAAGACGTGCTCGATGCGATCTTTCGCGAGTTCTGCATCGGCAAGTAGGATCCCTGGCCCTGGCCGGCCCCGGTCGCCCCGCCCCGGTCGCCGCCGGTCGCTGCCGGTCGCCGCGTCCGCCCTCGGCCATGCGCGAATCGCTGTTTCACGTGAAACAATCACCCCGCCCCGGCCCACCCCGCCCCGGCCCGCCCCGCCGGCGGCGGTTCTGGCGGGTTGCGGCTTAGGCACGCTGATTCTTTGACTTCGCCCGCGCGCCTTCCTACATTCCCGGCCATGTCGGACTTCGATGTCATCGTGGTGGGCGGCGGCCATGCCGGCTGCGAGGCGGCGGCCGCGGCGGCGCGCCTGGGCGCCCGCACCCTGCTCCTGACCCACAAGCTCGAGACCATCGGGACTCTGTCCTGCAACCCGGCGATCGGCGGCTTGGGCAAGGGCCACCTGGTGCGCGAGATCGACGCGCTCGACGGGCTCATGGCCCGGGTCATCGATCGGGCCGGGATCCAGTTCCGGATGCTCAACCGCAGCAAGGGGCCGGCGGTCCGGGGTCCGCGCGCCCAGGCCGACCGCAAGCTCTACCGCCAGGCCATGCAGGCGCTGCTGGCGGAGCAGCCCAACCTCGAGATTCGGGCCGCGGCCGCCGAGGACCTGTCGATCGATGCCGCCGGGCACTGCCAGGGGGTGGTGGACGGGACTGGGCGCCGGATCGCGGCCGGGGCGGTGGTGCTCACTACCGGCACCTTCCTGCGCGGGGTCATCCATATCGGTGGGGAGACCACGCCGGCCGGCCGGGTCGGCGAGGCCCCAGCGCTCGGCCTGTCCCGGACCCTGGGGCGGATCGGCTTCCGCTTGGGGCGGCTCAAGACCGGCACCCCGCCGCGGCTCGACGGCCGCACCATCGACTACGGCGGCCTCCAGGTGCAGCCGGGCGACGACCCGCCGGAGCCGTTCTCGACCCTGACGGCGCGCATCGAACAGCCCCAGGTGCCCTGTCACATCACCTATACCTCCCCGGCCAGCCACGACCTGATCCGTGCCAACCTGCACCGGGCGCCGCTCTATTCCGGTCAGATCGAGAGCACCGGGCCGCGCTACTGCCCCTCGATCGAGGACAAGGTGGTGCGTTTCGCCGAGCGCGAGCGCCACCAGATTTTCTTGGAGCCCGAGGGCCTGGACGATCCGACGGTCTACCCCAACGGCATTTCGACCTCGCTGCCCCGGGACGTCCAAGCCGCGCTGCTCGAGACCATTCCAGGCCTGGAACGGGCGGTGATGCTGCAGCCCGGCTATGCCATCGAGTACGACCACGTGGACCCGCGCGAACTCGCGCCCAGCCTGGAGGCGCTGCGGGCGCCGGGCCTGTTCCTGGCCGGCCAGATCAACGGCACCACCGGCTACGAGGAGGCCGCGGCCCAGGGCCTGATGGCGGGGATCAACGCCGCGCGGGCCGCCGGCGGTGGGGCCGCGGATTTCGGCCTCGACCGGGCCCAGGCCTATATCGGGGTCATGATCGACGATCTGGTGACCCGCGGGGTGACCGAGCCCTATCGCATGTTTACCAGCCGCGCCGAGTATCGCCTGCGCCTGCGCGCCGACAACGCCGACCAGCGCCTGACCGAGACCGGCATCGATATCGGTTGCGTTTCCGCCGCGCGCGCGCGGGCCTATCGGGCCAAGGCGGCGGCGCTCGAAGCCGGCCGCGCCCTGTGCCGGAGCTTGCGCGCCACGCCCAATCAGCTGGCCGCCCGGGGCATTTCGGTCCGGCACGATGGCGTGCGACGCAACGCCTTGGATTTGCTGCGGTATCCGGAAGTGAGCTTGCGCGGGCTGGCGGCCCTCTGGCCGCAGTTGGGGGCGCTCGATTCGAGCGTGGCCGAGCAGATCGAAATCGACGGCCGCTATGCGGCCTACCTGGAGCGCCAGGAGGCCGATCTGGCCGCCTTCCGCCGGGATGAAGCCCTGACGCTGTCGCCGGCGCTCGACTACGGCGCGATTCTGAGCCTGTCCCACGAGTCGCGCGAGGCCCTGGCCGCGAGTCGGCCGGCGACCCTGGGTGCGGCGGCGCGTCTGCCCGGCGTGACCGCGGCGGCGCTGATCACCCTGCTCCGTTACGTCAAACGCGGCCCTGCGGCCGGGCCTTCCCGGGCCAAGCCCGTCCGGGCCGACGCCGGGGCCTGAGGGGCGGCCCGAGCGGTGGCCCAGGCGGCGCTCTCGAAACAGCAGCCCCTGTCGGCGGCGGGGTTCCGCGCGGCGACCGATGTTTCACGTGAAACATTGGATCGCCTGGAGCGCTATGCCGCCCTGCTCGAGAAATGGAACCGGGCGATCAATCTGGTCGCACGGGGCAGCCTGGCGGATCTTTGGCGCCGGCACATGCTGGATTCGGCCCAGCTCTGGCCCTTGTTGCCGCCGTCCCAGGGCCGGCCGCGCCGCATCCTGGACCTGGGCAGCGGGGCCGGATTTCCGGGGCTGGTGCTGGCGATCATGAGCGCTTCAGAGGGCATGAACGGGTCGGGGGGCGGTGTAGAGGTCCACTTGGTCGAGGTCGACAATAAAAAGGCCGCGTTCCTGCGCGAGGCGGCGCGGATCGCCGAGGCCTCGGTGATCCTGCACGTCCAGCGCATCGAAAGCCTCGCGCCCTTTCCGGTCGATGCGGTCACCGCCCGGGCCTGCGCGCCGCTGCCCCGCTTGCTCGACTACGCGGCGCCGTTCCTTCGAAACTATCGGCCCGGCGCGCCGCCGCCGGTCGGACTTTTCCTCAAAGGCCGCGATGTCGATCGGGAATTGACGAAAGCCCGGGAAAAATGGCATATAGAAGCCGAGCTGCTTCCGAGCCACACTGACGCAGGCGCCAAGATTCTGCGACTCCAGCTACCACACTTTGGGGAAGGCCAGCTGTGATATCTCGAGATATTGAGGAATCGGGCCTAGAAGCTGAAAATTCCGCCCGAGTGTTCGCGATTGCCAACCAGAAGGGCGGGGTCGGCAAAACCACCACCGCGGTCAACCTGGCGACGGCCCTGGCGGCCTGCAAGAAGCGGGTCCTGTTGATCGACCTGGACCCCCAGGGCAACGCCAGCACCGGCCTCGGAGTCAGCGGCCGGGGTCACAGCCGCAACAGCTACCATGTGCTGCTCGGCGACGCGAGCCTCGCCGAGGCGGCGGTGCCGAGCGTGGTGCCGGGCATGTCGGTGGTGCCGTCGGACGTGAACCTCTCCGGCGCCGAGCTCGAGCTCATCGACCTGCCCCAGCGCGAGCGACGGCTGGCCCTACAAATTGTAGCCGTACGATCCGTCTACGACTACATCTTGATAGATTGCCCGCCAGCGCTCGGTCTGCTGACCTTGAACGCCCTGGTCGCGGCGGACGCCGTCCTGGTGCCCCTGCAGGCCGAATTCTACGCCCTGGAAGGATTGTCCCATCTGGTGCGCACCATTCAGCGGGTCAAGCGTCACCTCAATCCGGGCCTGGAGATCCAGGGCATCGTGCTGACCATGTTCGACCGCCGGAACAATCTCTGCGACATGGTCGCCCGGGACGTCCGTGCCTACATGGGCGCGGCGGTCTACGACACCGTGATCCCGCGCAACGTCCGGGTCTCGGAGGCGCCGTCCCACGGCAAGCCGGTGCTGCTCTACGACTTCCGCTGCGCCGGCTCCCAGGCCTATATCCGCCTGGCCCGGGAGGTGCTGCGCCGGGAGCGGGCGGGATCGGAACGGTTGGCCACCGGGGGCGTTGAGGGGGGCCTCGGGGGCGCCCCGGGTGCCGGGACCGCGCCCGCCCTGATTTCCTAGCGACGCGGAGTTCCGGACCGGATGATCGAACACCGGATGACCGAAGAAGGGGCCCTGGACATGGCCGAGACGCCGCCGGGCGGAGAGCAGGACAAACGCACCAACCTGGGCCGGGGCCTCGCCGCCCTGTTTGGCGACGACAGCGAGGACTACGCCGCCCTCGACCAGGTCCGCGCCGCCAAGACGGTGCCGGTCGAGCAGCTGCGGCCCAATCCGTTTCAGCCGCGCCGCGAGTTCGGGCCCGAGGCCCTGAAGTCGCTGTCCGAATCGATCGTGGCCAACGGCATTCTCATGCCGATCCTGGTGCGGCGCCGTCCGGACCGTCCGGACGCCCTCGAGATCGTCGCCGGCGAACGCCGCTGGCGCGCCGCGCAGATGGCCCGGCTGCACGAGGTCCCGGTGGTCATCCGCGAGCTCTCGGACCAGCAGGCCCTCGCGGCCGCGATCGTCGAGAACGTGCAGCGCGAGGACCTCTCGGCGATCGAGGAGGCGGAGGGCTACCGACGCCTGATGGACGAGTTCCAACACACCCAGGAGGTGTTAGCCAAGGCGGTCGGCAAGAGCCGCAGCCACATTGCCAATACCCTGCGTCTGCTCGGCCTGCCCGAGGCGGTCAAGGACATGGTCCTGCACGGCGAACTCAGCGCCGGCCATGGCCGGGCGCTGCTCGGCGCGGAGACGCCCGAGGCCCTGGCCAGGAAGGTGGTCAGCCGCGGCCTCAACGTGCGCCAAACCGAACAGCTTGTTCGGAAATCCGGTCTGGTTCGGGCCGAAACCGGCGCCGGGACCGCCCGGGGCGGCCGAAAATCCGCCAAGGACCCGGACACCTTAGCCTTGGAGCGCGATCTGAGCGCGCTGCTCGGGCTCAAAGTGAACATCGAGATCCACGGCGAGGGCGGCGCACTCACGGTGCACTATCAAACCCTGGAACAACTCGACGAGGTCCTGCGCCGCCTCAACCACGCGCCACCGCCCGAGGTGGCATAGGGAAGCGCCGGTCGTTCCGGATCCGGAACGATGGATGTTCCGTAATAATATCAATTGGTTACCGGATATTTCTTTGGGGATTGCCCGGCGCCGGGGGGCGGGCGCCGTCTTAGCCGGCCCGGCGCCGACGCCGCGACGGCGCATTGATTCCGATCTCGAGCAGGGCGCGGGCGCAGATCGTCGCCTCGGGCGCGCCGCTGCGCTTGCAGTCGGACTCCGCCTCGAGCAACCGACCCAGCGCCCGGGCCAGCGATCTCAGGGACCACGCCGCCGCCTGGGTCCGAAACGCCGGCGCGAGCTTCCAGAACAGCGGCGGACGCAGGCGTTTGACCGCGTCGTCCAGCGGCAGACCGCCATCGACCAGCCCGGCCACCAGGTGCAGCCGCTGAAAATGGCGTGAGACCGCGCGCAAGGCGCGCACCGGCTGGACCCCCTCCTGCAGGCTGCGCGCCAAGGCCCGATCAGCCGCCGCCGCCGCGCCCCCGGCCACCGCGTAGGCGAGATCGTCGAGCGACAGCGCCGCACTGTCCCCGACACAGGCCTGGGCATCGCCGAGCTCGATCGGGCCGGACTCCGCACCCTTGTAGAGCGCCAGTTTTTCCAGCTCGCGGCGACTCAACTGGCGGTCGCCGCCGAGATAGGCGTTCAAGTAGGCGAGCGCATCCGGCGTCGCCTCGTGGCCGAACTCGCGCAGGGTCTCGCGGATCACGGTGCCCAGGCTGCGCGCGTCGTCCCGGTAGCAAGCCAGCGCGGCCCCGGCCTTGGCGCTCTCGAAGGCCTTGCGCAGGGCCGAACGGGCCGGCAGGTCGCCGGCCTCGACGACGATCAAGGTGTCGCCCGGGGGATCGTGGGCCGGCGCCGTCAGGAACTCCCGAAACAGCGGCGCCAGGTTGTCGTCGGCCTGGCGCAGCCGAACTGCCCGGCGTCCGCCGGTGAGCGACAGCGCCGCCGCCTCGTCGGCCAGCCGGGCCGGATCCTCCAACAGCTCCCTGGCGGCAAAATCAGCGACGCGGAACGGGTCGGCGAGATCCCCGGCCGCGTCCTTGACCAGGCCCTCCACCCGCTCGCGCACCAGCCCGGCGTCGGGTCCGTAGACCAGAATCGCGCGCACCGCCGGGTCGGGGGACGTGAGGAACGCCGCGGCGTCACGCGGGGAAATCTTCATCGGTCACCCGCACGCCCCGGTACCCGACCGGCACGCCCCCTCCACGCCCCCCGATCCGCCCCCCGGCCCGCCCCCCGGGGCACCGGGCTTCACGACTCGCCGCCCTGCCTGCGGGAGAAATAGATTCCCAGCCGGGTCCGAATGCCGTCGGCAAGCTCACGCAGCGCGCGGGCCTGGGCATCGGCCTCGGAAAACCCGGTCGCGAACGGGCTGGTCAGAATGTTGTAGCTGCTCACCGCGTTGACATGGCCGCGGTACAGCGGGTCACCGGTTTGAATGGAGCTCAAGGTAAACTGGACGGCGAGGTTCAAGTTCGCCCGGGTCGCGGTCTCGTCCTTGCGAATGCCCAGCTACCGCCGGGATTCCGAGAGCCGCAGGCCGAGCGCATAGACCGGTTGGCGCGGTTGCCCGATCGGGTTCAGCCGGTCGCGCAGTAAATTGTGCATCTGCTGTCCGATGCGGTCGGGCAGGGGTGCAATTCGGATCGCGGCCATGTGGTCGACCGGCGATATCGCCTGGCTGTCGGCGCCCCCATAGAGGGGGGTAAATCCGCAGGCCGACAGGGCGAGCGCCATGCCGACCAGGAGGGCCGCGGCGGCGGGCCCCCTGAATGATACGTACCAATCCTGCCTAGACCACCACATTGACGATCCGGTTCTTGACCACGATGACCTTGCGTGGCGGCTTGCCGGCCATGGCCCGCTGCACCCCGGGCTCGGCCAGGGCGGCCCGCTCGGCGGCGTCCTCGGCGGCGTCGAGCGGCAAATCGATGGTGCCGCGCAACTTGCCGTTGACCTGCACCGCAAGGGTTACCGAAGATTCGATGGTAAGGCTTGGATCGGCTTCGGGCCAGGGTTGATCGACCAGCATCCCCTCGCGGCCCAGTCGCCGCCAGAGTTCCTCGGCCAGGTGCGGCATCATCGGCCCGATCAGACGGACCAGGATCTCGAGACACTCGCGCAGGGCCGGGTCCGCGCCGTCGTGCGCCCCATCCCCGCCAGCACCCGATATAGCGTTGCTCAGCTCATAGATGCGCGCGACCGCCCGATTGAACCGGAACCGCTCGATGTCGTCGGTGACCGCCTGGATGGTCTTGTGCGCCACCCGGCGCAGCTCCGAGCTCGCTGCGTCCGCCGCGTCGCCCTGGGTCGGAGCACCGGCTGGCGGCAGCGTCTCGGCCGCCTCGGTGACTTGGCGCCAGACCCGCTGCAAAAACCGATAGGCGCCTTCGACCCCGGCCGCGGTCCATTCCAGGTCGCGGTCCGGCGGGCTGTCGGAAAGCATGAACCAGCGCGCCGTGTCGGCGCCGTAGGTTTCGATGATGCGCGCCGGGTCCACGGTATTGTTCTTGGACTTGCTCATCTTCTCGGAGCGGCCGACAGTGACCGGCCGGCCATCGGCGGTAACCAAGGCGCCGTCCGGGTCGCGCGCGATTTGTTCCGGCGACAGCCAGGTACCGTCCGGGTCCTGGTAGGTCTCGTGACAGACCATGCCTTGGGTGAACAGCCCGGCGAACGGCTCCTCGAGATCCAGGTAGCCGCAGCGCCTGAGCGCGCGGATGAAGAAGCGCGAATAGAGCAGGTGCAGCACCGCGTGCTCGACGCCACCGATGTACTGGTCGACCGGCAGCCAGTAATCGACCGCTTGGCGGGTCATGGCACCCGCGGCGCGGGGGCTGCAAAAGCGCGCGAAGTACCAGGACGATTCGACGAAGGTGTCGAAGGTGTCGGTCTCACGCTCGGCGGCGCCGCCGCAGGACGGGCAGTCGATGTGCTTCCAACTCGGATGCCGCTCCAAGGCGTTGCCCGCGGCCGAAACATCGATGTCCCGGGGCAGGGTGACCGGGAGATCGGCTTCGGGCACCGGCACGATGCCGCAGGATGGACAGTGCACCACCGGGATCGGGCAGCCCCAATAGCGCTGGCGCGAGATACCCCAATCGCGCAGGCGGTACTGCACCGCGCCCGCGCCCGCGCCCTGGTCCGCGAGCCGTGCGATCGCCGCGCGCTTGGCCGCCGCGACCTCGAGGCCGTCGAGGAACTCCGAATTATAGGCCGTGCCCGGACCGAGGTAGGCTTCGGCGCCGATCTCGAAACTGCCTGCGTCCACACCCGGCGGCAGCACCACGGGCCGCACCTCGAGGCCGTACTTGCGGGCGAAATCGAGATCGCGCTGATCGTGCGCGGGGCAGCCGAAGATGGCGCCACTGCCGTACTCCATGAGCACGAAGTTGGCGATGTAGACCGGCAGCTCCAGGCCCTCCACGAAGGGATGGCGCGCGGTGACCGGGGCCAGAACGCCCTTCTTCTCGGCGGTCTCGATCGCCGCCTCGCTGGTGCCCATCCTGTTGCATTCGGCGATGAAGGCGGCGATTTCGGGGGTTCCCTCGGCGAGCGCGCCACTCAGCGGATGATTGGGCGAGAGCGCACAGAACGAGGCGCCGAACAAGGTGTCCGGACGG
>SMUX01108729.1_pt1 | contig 14070 bp, 11 predicted proteins | sample 2456431 | NCBI WGS metagenome assembly SMUX01 (sample SAMN11095930, study PRJNA526329) | marine sediment metagenome | biome: Marine sediment; feature: Surficial sediment; material: Deep marine sediment; isolation source: Hadal surficial sediment | place: Pacific Ocean | collected 2014-11 | depth... | reverse complement strand
CAGCGTCGATATAGTGCATGAATTTCACCTCCGGAAGAAAGAATCAGCACTTTTATACAATCCTCTCCTTGGTGCGTCAATCTCAGAAATTTAATGCATCTGTAACCTCAAGAGAAACTTTGTCCTGTCCCCTGTCCTGGACTGGATCGCGGAAATCACCGCCCACATCCCCAATAAAGGAGAACCGTTGGTCCGTTACGATGGCGTCTCGTAAAAAGACAAGCTCGAGACAAAAGGCACCGGAGACGTGGTTGCCATGTCCCGGTGCCTTGTTGCTGCTGGGTAGTCTCTACCCTTTTTCAATTGCCTACTATAGTTTTTAGCTTCGCCTTTGCCGAGTCAGGAGTAGCCAGGATCACCTTGATGTGTTTGTCTATTTCGGGCGCGGGAACGTAGTTGATGTCCATCTTTGTCTTCTTGGCAAGGGCAAGAAATTTGGGATCCTCCATGGTGTCCTTGAAGGCTTTGCGCAGAATATTGACTCTGTCTTTGGGCGTTTTGGGCGGGAGCGCAAAAGGGCGGAAGAACAAGTATTGGCCAAGCCAGGCCCTAAAAGCGGCCCGCTCTTCTTTTCCCTCGATGACATCCAAAAACTGGGGCAGGTCCTTCACCTCCGGGTCTGGGGATTTACCTTGAATGAGGAAGGGGATCATCTTATTATCACCTTTGGCGTCCAGCATATGCCTGGCCGTTATCTTCATGGAAACCCATTGCCAACAGGCGCCATCTGCCTCTCTTCTCTCCAGAGCTGCTCGAATCCCAGAGGTGCCCCCATAGCCAAGGACCGGCTTTACAGGTGCCCCCACAAAATCCCTTAAGATTCTAGCCTGCTCGCGGGTGCTGCTCCCTGCCGCACCAAAGTTAAGTTTCTTTTTGGATTTCATGATGTCGTCAAGCGTCTTGAGACCCGTAAAACCCATAATGACACAGGCCGGCTGGCCAACAGTCGGAGCACCGATCCACTGGAATTTTTGGACGTCGAACTTCATCGCCCTTGCGCCCATCACTTGCTCCATGACTATCCCACTAATAAGCATCGCCATGGTTAGCCCGTTGGGTTTGGACACATTATAAAGATAGTTTGCAGCGATGAGACTTCCTGCTCCAGGTATGTTTTGCACTATAATGGAAGGGTTCCCGGGGATATTCCTGACCATATGCTTTGCAATGACGCGGGCGTAGGTGTCGTAACCTCCTCCGGGATTGGTCCCCACGATCAATTTAAGGGTCTTCCCTTTGAAAAATTCAGCCGCCCTTGCCTCAGATCCAACAGCCGTGAAGATCAGCCCGGCGGTTATTGTCACATTCAACAGGATTTTTTGAATCATATTATTCTCCTTTCTCTACCACAAAGATAAATTAAGACTTTGCTGATATCCTCCGTAGATAACAGATAGCGGATTGTGCCTCCGATCCTTATGTGCCAGCTCTCCTTACTAACTGGCGAGCCGCTCCCGAGTGCCTTTTTTCGGATAAGTAACTATCAGGTCACACCCTGCTATGTCAACCGCAGGTCGGCTGGCAATATTTTCGTTTTGTTTGGTGGGAATCGGCTCGAGTCGGACCGTCCCTGTGCGGCGTTTTGTACCCGAATTTGACAACACCGTTGACTCATACTAATAGAAAGAGCCGAAAATAGAACTCTTGGGAGACTGGAATGGCAAATCAACGATTTAGCCTTGCGTGCCGCAACTATGACGGGACGAATGCGATCATTCGGGGCCTGGTTAAGATGCCAGGGGTTGACCTTGAAGTCATAGAGATGAGCGATTTGGCCGACATGTTTGCACGCAATTTCAGGGGGGAGCTTGATATTTCAGAGATGTCGCTGGCTGAGCTCGTATACTATTCTTCGAGAAACAAGTGCGATTTTATTGGTATTCCTGTGTTTCCATCGAGGGTGTTTAGGCATAGTTTCATTTTCTGTAACCGTTCCTTAAATATCACGGGCCCTGGCGATCTCAACGGGAAAAATATTGGGTTCCTACGCTGGGTTCAGACTGCAGCTATTTGGATGAGGGGCATGCTCGTAGACGAGTATGGGTTATCGCCCAAAAGCACTCGTTGGTACGTCGCTTCGATGCATCATTGGGATGATGGCCATGCGGAAGATGAGGTCAGACCCCGTGACGGATCTATGATTCACTGGGTCGAAAAACGGGGGAAAAGTGTATACGAAGACGCCTATTTGGCCTTATCGAAGGGGGAGATTGACGGCCTAGGTATAACAGAGAACCAACTTCTTCATATTCAGGGAGATAAGAGTATCAGAAGGGTATTTGAAAATTACCAAGAGGCAGAAGCCTCATACTTTAGGAAGACCGGGATCTTTCATATTATGCATGTCCTCACAGTTCGCAAATCAATCGTAGAGCAGCATCCCGATTTGCCCGGGAAGCTTTTCAAGCTGTTTTCCCAATCAAAGGAATGGGCCCAGGAATGGTTGAGAACGGTCCCGAGCTTAGGAGGGATAGTGTGGAAGGACCAGTACCTTGCTGAAGAACGGGAGATTTTCCAAGGAGACCCATGGGCCTACGGGTTAGAGAAAAACAGGCGGGTTATTGAAAAATTTCTCTCTTATTGCCATGCGCAGGGGATAAGCGCGCGGGAACTGTCTCCTGAGGATATCTTTGTACCAAGCACCTGGGGTCTTACCGAATAGAGGGCTGACACAGCAGAAAGGTGCTGCTACCAATATCTTGACAATTCCCTATTCAACGCTTGCTCAATGGCCGGGAAATCTCCAGTTAAATGCAACGTTAAATTGTGCTGATTACGATGAGCTTTGTCATTCAAGTTTGCACTACTCTGAATGAGATACAGACGTCCGCCAGAACGAACCATAACTATCTTATGCCCTAATGTACGCCTACCTTCGGGATAGTCCGGATAATGTACTGTTACCCCGAGGGGTCGTAGTCGTCTTTCTGTAGCGCGATTTTTGCGATGCCGATCCAATAGAAAACGCACATCGCACCCACGCTCCGCCAGCCCTCCTAGGAGGCTAAACACAGGTTCACCGATGGCATCCGGCTGTGCTCGATAATAAGATAGCCACAGAGGGCCTTCGCATCGAGATACATTTCCTAGTAAATCTACCACGGGGTTACTTTCGCTCGGGTGGAAGGTAAAGGAAATCCTACCGTCCCCCTCCGTGGCCAGTGTCAAGAATGTCGCAGAATCAGTCGGAATATCTCGAATACTGTCAGCATGGGCTTTATAGAAAGGAAAGAAAGCATCATCAGCCTCGACGTCGAAAGACAGCACGGTATGGACACGGGGGGATGTCCTATGACGCTCGCGCAAGTTGAACGAACCGACGATGGCCGTGGTGTTCCCGTTTCTGCGATGAAGAACCATACTCTTGTGGTGTACGTGGCCGTTACGAATGAAAAGTTGGCAACAATCAATTGAGCTCCGTGGCGGCAATAAGTCTTCGCAGCGAGGCCTGACGTCATCGCGGTAGATTCCCGTCACTTTGACGCCACGTCCCGCAGCATCCACGAGCGCTCGGTTGAGCTTCTTATTTCTGAAAACTTTCTGCAAGAGGATGATTTCATCGCCCCCATTGGCTGAACGGATAAGCGATAGATACTGTTGGTGGATCGGCGTCGGTGCCCTGTCTCTGTCTCGATCGATATGGACGGCAATGTTGCTGGCCAAATCTCGAGCCTGAACTGGTCCGCCAACTACCAACAGAATCACCAGGGTACGTGAAACAGTACGCGCAAGAGTCCGCAAGTTCTTTCTCCTCGGTTTACCGCGACCCACTTAGCCACTTATCGACACGCGCTCAAAAGTCCCAAGGAGCGCTTGGACGTCCAAACTGGCCGCCTGTCCTTCATTTTGAGGCAGAAAGTATTTGGTAACGGCCTATTATGTCAACCTGTCTGCTGGAGCACAGGCAAGCCCGAGCTGATCTTTATTCTCGAACTCCAACTGGAAGGGCGGCAGGCTTATCCCCAACTCCGCAAACCATTTGATGTACTGGCACTTACCATGCTGCCCATCAAAACGGAAAGGCCACTCCGCCTACGAAAAGTGGCCATGCTGTAAACTGGCTCCCCTTCGTGGACGCATACCGAACTCTCCTGCTGAGGCCAACGCCTGAAATAGAGGTGCTTTTCAGCAATATTAGAAATTCAGGTTGGGTGGATCAAAACGCACAGGAAGGCTAGGCTAAGGAGGGCCGGGAATTTGTCAATTCTTATTAGCCCCGGAGCCGCTCTGGGCCTGGGTTTGCTCAGTTTTAGACCCCAAGACGCAATTAATGAGCTATTTAATTGCGTTTGGCTTCGCGCTTGTCAATAATGCTGATAATCCGTATCCGCCTCTCCCCGTAACTCTGGGAACAGATAAGAGGATCTGTTTCGTACACCTTTCTGATGAAGTGGGACCAGCGTCTCTTTAACTCCCTGGAGACGGGTGGAGGGGGGGACCTCCGTGACATCAGCTTTTCAGGTAGCATGAGAGTCTCGCATTTAATTTAGTCTAAGATCGCCATTTAATTAAGCGAGCAACGGCTTTTTCAATATCCTCAGTTACACCTGCGTAAGAAAAACGGACATAGTGGTGCCCGTGTTGCGGGTCGAAATCTGTTCCAGGCGCCGCCATGATTCCCACTTCCCTTAACATGATTTTACAGAACTCAACACTGTCCTGGTGCAGATGTTTTACGTGCGCATAAAGGTAAAAAGCGCCATCGAGTGGTGGAAATCGGTCAAAACCTGCTTTTGGCATTTCACTTAAAAAGATATTGCGATTTTTTGCATAGTATTTGACGTGCCCTTCTAAAGTGGCCGTACAATCAAAAACAGCTAATGCGGCATATTGTGATGGAGCGGGTGGGCAAATATAAAGATTGCGCGCTAAATTTTGGAGGGGGTCGGCCATCGTTTCTGGTACGACCATCCAACCTAGACGCCAACCGGGCATGGAAAAATATTTAGAGAAACTGTTAATAACAATAAGTTTATCATTATAGTTGAGCGCTGTATTTTGAGAGATTTCCGTGTTGTAAATGATCCCATGATAAATTTCATCAGAAATGAGCCGGATGTTGTTATTTTGGCAATAATCGATAACCTCTCTAAATTCCTTTTCTTTGATCATCGATCCCGTTGGATTACAGGGTGACGTTATTAGCAAACCATCGATATCTCCGAGTTGTTCCAAATCTGCAATGCTGGGTTGGAAATTATTTTCGGGAGAGGGGTGAAATTCAACTGTTTTCAGTCCCAAAATACTCAACGTATTAAGATAAGCATAATAACTAGGCAGTGGGACGGCAATTTTTTCACCGACATCAAAACAGCCTGTGAACGTTAGATTGAACGCGCCAGAAGCACCGATAGTGACAATGATGCGTTGATAAGGGATATCGATGTCGTGTTTTTCTTGATAGTAACGAGCAATACGTTGACGAAGTTCAGTAAGGCCGGCAGCCGGCGTATAACCGTGCTTGCTACGTTCAGCAACGACCGCTGCTTCAATTGCTTCCTTAGGTGCCCCAGTGCGAGGTTGGCCAATATCCAGCGCAATAATATCCTTGCCTTGTTCTCTAAGCTCGGCAGCTAATCTTGAAATTTCTTCAGCATGGGATGGGGCAGATCCACGCAGGGAGGGTTTGAATTTCATAAACGGTTGGTCAGGTCTCTTGATTCTTAAATATTTGTTCTCACTGATTCAATAACTTTGTTGGGCCAAGTGGCAGGTCCTCAATCAAGTGTGTATAGACCATTAGCATAAATTATGGTGGTCGCAGCAGGACTCGAACCTGCGACCTCTTGCATGTGAGGCTAATACCTACTGCGACTGCAGCCTACACCTACCTGCAAAACCGAAAGGTTTCAAGCCCCAGAGGTCTGATTGTTAGGCAGCTTTTGGGGCTTGTCTGTCCCAGTACACGGACAGAAAGCGGACAGTGGTAATTCTACTATGCAGCCATAATTGGAATATATTGGTCAGTGTTTGTCGGCTTGGTAGGATCGTAGCCAGGCTTGACAAGTATTTGGTAAGGCAAGCGAATCTATCTCGCCCTATGAAATCCGGCATTTGTGTTATGCCGACCAGCAGCATCCTAAGCGTTTCCCGTTTGCCCCTGCGTCTCCCGGGTTACCCTCAAATCCGGAACGAGTCCCGGGGCTCAAGCAGTTGACAGTAAAGTCAACAAGCTAGCATCCAGGCGAAAAAATGCACCGCGTTTGCGCGTTCTGTAACCGGCACGAGCACAAACAAGATAGTCAGGTTTTATACTTCGCGTCCAAGGCGTATTTGTCCTCTAGGCCGACAATGTCGTGAAGATCTTCGAACGGGATGAGCCGGTCGATGATCGCTTCCGTTGTTCCGGAGCGCCGCAGAGTCGTGTAAACCTCGTTGAGAGCGCGGGCTGAGGCGTAGAGGGGGCCGAGCGGCCAGACGATCAGCTCGAAGCCCAATGCCTTCAACTCTTCCGGAGCCATCAGCGGGGTGACACCGCGCTCGATCATGTTCGCCACTAGCGGTCCCGGAACTTCGCGCCCGATCTCGCGCATTTCTTCCCTGCTCTGGGGAGCCTCAATGAAGACCGCGTCCGCACCGGCTTCCTTGAAGGCCTGGCCACGGCGGATCGCTTCCGTGAGCCCCAGCGCCTGGCGCGAATCGGTGCGCGCGACGATGTAGAGATCGCCACTGCCGCGCCCTTCGATCGCTGCTTGGAGCTTCTTTAAATATTCTTCGAGCGGAATCACCTGCTTCCCTTTCATGTGGCCGCAGCGCTTGGGCCAGACCTGATCTTCTAGGAACATGCCGGCAGCCCCACCTCGGATCAGCTCTTTCACCGTCCGGATCACATTGACGGCGTTGCCGTACCCGGTATCGCAGTCGACAATGACCGGACGGTCGGTTGCCGAACAAATCCGCTGCGAGGCCGAAAGGAGCTCCGTCTGCGTGAGCAAGCCGAAGTCGGGCTCTCCCAAGAAAGTCGCGGAGACGCTGTAGCCCGTTATGAAGATCACTTCAAACCCAGCGCGTGAGGCGATCTTTGCGCTCAGGCAGTCATACACTCCGGGCATGACGAGCACACCTTTGTCTTTCAACACGTCACGGATTCTTTGCGCATTGGTCATCGTACCTTCCCTCCGGGCGATTCCACAAAAAAAGTCTGAATGGATTTCCAGAGACTTCTAACACTCTGTGGTCGTTACGACAACCGCTGGCGCTACATCCCCAGTGCGACTTCGCGTCGACTGAAGCGAGAAACCTGCTGACCGAAGATGAGCAATGGCGCAAGCTCGAGGGGCATCCAAACGAGAATGGTAAGATGTGTGGGCAGCGAAAAAAAAGCCGTGTTCCTTTCGAAACGCGGCTTCTTTCAGAGTTGGCTCCCCTTCGTGGACGCATTTCGAACTCTATGGACCGCACCCTCGCCTGAGTTAACAGCCCTCTTTAGAGAGCTTGTTCAAGGGGGTCTTTCATACTAAAAGGGGCTTTCAAGGAGCCTAGACCAATTCGGATCTTCCCTTTGAGATTGTTCGCGAAGGAAAAGGCAGGAGGGATACAATGCTGCGTGTTGGTTTAATAATTTTACTCACCATACTGGGAACGGGTTCAGTCAGATCTGCAGAAATAAAGCCAGCTTGGCAGATGGAGTGGAAAAAGACGGTGGAGGCCGCTAAAAAAGAAGGCCAGGTTAATGTTTACATTACCGGCTGGGGTGCAGTTCTCAATGCAGGTGAATTTCAGAAGCGTTACCCGGAGATCAGGGTCGTGGGAGTTCATGGCCAAGGAAGACAAATCTCACAGCGTGTCCTGGCCGAACGGAGAGCTGGGAAATACCTTCCTGATGTTGTTAGTGCGGGGTTACAAACAAACTACCGGACCCTACACGGCACCAGGGCCTTGGATCCCATTAAGCCGGCTCTGATTCTGCCAGAGGTTGTAGACCAATCCAAGTGGTTCGAGGGGAGGCACCGGTATGCAGACCCCGAGGGCGAATTTGTCTTTAGGTATATTGGGGCGGTTCAACCATCCACCCCTGCATACAACACAAAGCTTGTGAATCCGCAGGAGTTCCAATCGCTTTGGGATTTTCTCAAACCCAAGTGGAAAGGGAAGATGGAGGCCCGAGACACGAGGACACCTGGTCCGGGATCTAGCCCAATGAAATTCTTTTACTACAACCCCCAGCTCGGCCCAGATTTTCTTAAGCGGCTTTTTGGCGAGACGGATATGACCTTCTTCCGGGATTTTCGTAGCGGGACAGACTGGCTGGCCCGGGGTAAGTTTGCATATGCTTTTTTTGCAGTGGTATAGGCAGAGCCAGGAGCCAGGGGCTCCCAGTGGACCAGTTTGGAACGATGAAAGAAGGTGCGGCCCTTGTTTCATTTCATGGTAGTTTAGCCCTCGTGAATAGAGCTCCCCACCCCAACGCGGCCAGGGTCTTTATCAACTGGTATCTCTCCCGAGAGGGGCAAATTGCCCTGCAGAAGGCTTTGGCCAATTTAGGGGATGACCCTCCGGACTCCCTACGCATCGATATTCCCAAAGACTCGGTGCCGCTCATAAGGCGAAGGATGGAGGGGGGAAAGTACGTAGATCTGGAAACCGGTGGCGGGGTAGATATCAAGCCGGCCTTGAGGATTTTAGAAGAGGCACTGATAAAGAGGAAAAAGAAATAACGGTCTGGAGGCGCAGTAGTGATGGCTGTAATAAAACAGCCCTATCTCCAGTATTAATTAGTTTTCGCGGAATCTCGAAACTTTTATAGGGAGTGTAAGCATATGGAGCGCCCAAATACTAAAGATACCCAGGCACAGTTCAAATACGAAGAGTTCATGCAAGGCGAAGGTATACCCATCCATAGGGCTGTAACAGGGGTGGACGATATCACCAAATTGCCCCGCCGCCCTTGGGCTCGAATAGGTGGCCTGGGAACCTTCATCGAACTGCTAAGCACGTTCCAATCTGAGCAAGGCATGTTCGTGTGTGAGATTCCCGGCGGCAAATCACTGGAAGTACAGCACCACCTTTACGAGCAATTTACACTCATTCTGGAAGGCCGAGGAGCCACCGAAATTTGGCAAGAGAACGGGCCCAAGCAAATTTTCGAGTGGGGGCCAGGAAGCCTTTTTGCTCCACCAAAGAATACCAACTATCGGCATTACAATGGTGGACCGGAACCCGTAGTTTTCTTCGCGATCACTACTGCACCGAGGATAATGAACGCATTAAACGACAGCGAATTCGTCTTCAACTGCAACTATAACTTCACAGATTATTACGATGGCCAGAACGATTATTTCACCCAAACCCAGAACCGCGTTCGAGGAGGGCGTTACAATAGCACAAACTGGTATACGAACTTCATTAGCGATGTGAAGAGGGAGATGGTTGATGACCATGAGCAAAAGGTGGCAGGCGGGCAGCTTACAGGCTACCGCATGGCTGGACAGTTCCCAAGGGGCCATATTTCGGAGTGGCCAGTGGGCAGATACCACAAGGCCCACTACCACCGCCCCGGCGCTGTTCTGGTGGGCCTTAAAGGTGAGGGCTACGTCAACCTATGGCCCAAGGAGCTTGGATTGCACCCTTGGCAGGACGGACAGGCGGACAAGGTCATCCAAGTCCAATGGGGACCGAACAGTATTTACAGTCCTCCAGACGGCTGGTTCCACCAGCACATGAGCACGGGCAAGGTGCCCGCGCGCCATGTGGCATGCTACGGAGGGATCAACCCGTTAACAACCACACGGAGTTCCGATGGCGACAGTGTGATGGTTCCCGTCCGCGAGGGAGGACAGCTCATCAACTATGAAGACGAGGATCCAGAGGTTCGGAGGTACTTTATTGAAGCCAATTTCAAAGAAGGCGTAGAATGTGCCATGCCGTCCGTAGCGTACTGTACCGATCCACTCCCCCCTGAAGTGCTCGCCCAACTTGGAGCTCGGGGGTAACATCTCCGCTATCCCGGATGAAATGACCCCGCCCCGTTGCCTCATTTTTATCGTAATGGAGTTCTGGAGCCGGGGAATGTGATGATCCGGTTTTTCTCTGGGTCGCGGACAAGAGCCATAGGTTCACCGCCTCGCTCGACAATTTCGATCTGCTCGCGAAGGAGCTTTCGATACATCGCGATTCCACCGTCCGATGCACCGAGATTCTCCTTGCTCCGATCGAAAATACTTCCCTGCGTTTCCCAAGCCATGAAGTCCTGAGCGTGAAACGAGGTCAGATCGTACTCGCCTTCCGAGGTCCTCAGGTCCCAACGGATGACACGCGGGTCTTCGGGTTGTTCCACAACCCGACTGTCCTTGGAAGGTTCGAACACCATGAGATAGATCTGTGTATGAGTGTCGTCAATCGGTACGCGCCAGTGCAGTGCCTCGGCAGGTCCCTTTGGAATCCGGAGGATATTCGGGAAAACAAGGGGAGGACGTATTTCCATCTCCGGCCTGTCTCCGCCATACCTGCAGCTTTTGATGATCCCCCATTCACAAAGCTCCCAGTCGTATTCTTCTATTGGCCGGTAGTAATATTCTCCGCCACTAAGGCCTTTTTCCTTAAAGACATGGCCGTGGAGGTAGTAAGTATGAACCGTGTCCACCGAGTTCTCCATTGCCTGCAGCCAGTTGCAGTTGAGCACCGGGTCCACTTCGATCAAACGCGTTCCATCTGTCCTGGCGAGCACATCCCAACGTGGTAGCAACGGTTTTTGCTCAGGGGGGCCCATGTAAACAAAGAGCATTCCACACATCTTCTCCAGCGGATAGCTTGGGTGACATATCTTGTGCTTGAATTCTGGATTGCGCTCAAAGGGCTGCTCGATACATTTCCCCTCAACGTCGTATTTCCAACCATGGTAGGCGCATCTGATCCCGTCATCTTCTACGAAACCGTAGTATAAGGATGTCCCTCTGTGAGAGCAGTGCTCGGCAACACAACCGTAACGGACCTGCTGGTCATCCTCCCTCACAGGCAGGCGAAATACAACGAGCTCTTCATCCAATATCCGTATTCGTTTCTTAGGCTTCTCCTCACTGAGCTCGCTTACCAGGCAGATCGGTTGCCAATAACGGCGCAACAATCTACCGGCGGGTGTATCGGGACCAATACGGGTCAACATCTCATTAACTTCTTGATTAAGCATGGCTCAACCTCCTCTTGCGCATAAGGCTTCCCTCATCACCTGTATATGAAAGACCTTACACTATGCCGGTATCAGGCATTTGCCCCCCCATAGGTGTAGCACGTTCCGGAAATGTCAAGAATCGGCAGTGATTCTCCCTTTGATCCAAGTGTTTGTCAAGTATCTCATGGATTCCATTCAACCGACAATGCGGTTAAGCGATTGACTTCAATAAAAAGAGGTAGTAGCTAGAATCGTCCACTGAAGACGAAACAATTTTATACGCTGACCTCAGCGTGCACAGAACACATCTGTGCGTTAATGCTATATATATATGGCCAGGGCCGCAAGAACGGGCTCGTCCCAACTTAGGAGGTTTGAAAATATGTCCGCCAAGGAATTGGAGGAAATAGCAGGTTTTGAGAAGTACTATATGGCAGGCGGCGTCCGTACCCGCTGCTTTGAAAAAGGGGAAGGCAAGCCCCTCGTTCTTCTCCATGGAGCCGGAGGGCATGCAGAAACCTGGGTGCGAAACATTATCCCTCTCTCCCGGCACTTCCGAGTACTTGCCATTGATTACTTAGGACATGGCTATACGGACAAACCGAAAGTAGCCTATAACTTGGAGACATTTTCCAATCATTTGCTCGATTTCATGGATGCAGCCGAAATTGATAAGGCAAACCTTGTGGGAGAATCCCAGGGAGGACAGATCAGCGTCTACACGGCTCGCGAGCATCCAGAGAGAGTGGACAAGCTCGGCCTTATCGTTGGCGGTATCCCGTCCAACGAGCATGGTTATCCGGCAGGAATAAATCGACTACAGGAATTGAGCAGAGAAGCTACAGACAAACCGTCCTTTGACAGCATCCGTAAGAGAATGGAATGGCTCTTTTATGACCCAAAGGAGCTCCCGGATGAACTTGTGGAGGTAAGGCTTAAGATTTACAACCAACCGGAATTTCGTGAACGAGTCTCCCAGGTAGGTCAGAGGAAAAACTACCATCTCATTGAGAGCATACCAAAATTAACGGCCCCCCTGCTCTTTTTTTGGACAACGCACAATCCTACCTGTCCATGGCATATAGCGGAAAAGGTACACCAGACGGTTCCTGGTTCGAGATTTGTTTTAGTAGACAAATCTGCCCATTGGCCGCAATTTGAACGGCACGAGGAATTCAACAGAATCCTCACTGAGTTTTTTTTAGAAACACCTGACCAAGTGCTCATAGATACCTACCGAAGGCGTTTTTGGTGAGTGTTGACGCGTGGGTCGCCCTGGCCGCGCACTGACAGAACGACTTGAGGACACTTTTTTATATCAAGACCATTTGCCTGGCCCTGCCGTGATCCGCCGTCGAGCCGGATTATTGGGAGATCCTGAGGCATAATCAGTATTTTGGAATTTGACAGTGGTGCTCATTCGAAATAGACTCCACGGGTTCTCGATAATCCTACCATTTAAGGAGGGTGTAAAGATGGTTAATCGTCTGAGATTTTTGCTCATATTCTGTACGGTTTTAAGTCTTCTCCTGCTGTCGGTTTATAAACCGGTACAAGCGGACTGGAAGGCCGATTGGAAAAAAACCCTGGCCGCCGCTCGAAAAGAGGGGAGCGTCCGGGTCTATGGACCCCCGGGAAATCAGTACATCGATGCCATTGAGACGTTTAAAAAGGTCTATCCCAAAATCAAGATGGTCTACGTCCCCGGTTCGGGAAGCCAGCACGCCAACCGGCTTGGCGCCGAACGCCGCGCGGGAAAATTTATCGCGGACAATTATATTGGAGGCGCCGGAACAGGCGGCATCTTAGCCCTAAAGGGGTACTTTGACCCGCTTCCACCCCTGTTGATCTTACCGGAAGTCACGGACCAGTCGGTCTGGTTCAGGAAGCAACATCATTTCGCGGTTCCCCAAAAATCCCTGTTTCTTATGGAAGGGACCGTCACCTCCACTATTGCACTCTATAATACCAAGAAGCACAAGCCAGGGATGCTTAAAACTTTCAAGGATCTTCTCAATCCCAAATGGCGCGGCAAGATGGTGTCCGATGATCCGACGGCGCGGGGCCGGCTGGCCACCTGGAAGGGCATCTACTACAATAAAAACCTGGGACCAAAATTTATCCAGCGATTGTACGGCGAGCAGGAGGTCACCATAGCGAGGGATATCAACCAGATGATCAACTGGGTGGCCAGGGGAAGGTATGAGCTCTACATTGCGGCCCGGGGCACTGAGGTAGCGACAGCAAAAAAACAGGGCTTGCCTGTTGAAATCTATCGTGCACCCACTTCCGAGGCGTACCTCTCCGGCGGTTGGGGACAGCTCGCGGTAGTAAACCGCGCCCCTCATCCCAACGCAGCCGCTGTTTTCGCAAACTGGATGATATCCAAGGAGGGGCAAATTGCCTGGCAGAAGAATGCGGACCGCAACTCCATGCGCATGGATATTCCCAAGGACATGATCACCGATCAGTTTACCGTCGCCAAACCAGGCGGGAAGTATATGATATCCAACCTGTACCAATACAGGGACGTGAGCGGCCTTAAGAAACTCGTCGCCAAAGCGAGAGCCGACGCGGCTAAAGCGGCTAAAAAGAGAAAATAGCATTTAAATGATAGGAATCTACTGTTGAGGAGTGGCCACCAAAAATCGAAGAATTCTCAAAAACTGGGCCGCGTCTCCGAAAAAACGCGGCCCTTCAAAAACTGGCTCCCCGGGAGGGACTCGAACCCCCGACAAAGTGGTTACAAGTACCCCTGGTATTTCTACCAGGCTTGGACTATCTCATCACCCATCCCTCTTCAAACATTTGAGAAATGGGTGTCGGGCGCTAGCGAGGTCTTATTGGTAGGGTCCTCAACCTCTAGTCTCTGCACGTTCCTGACTACTGTGTCCCTTTCGTCAGGCTTCGCTCAGGATTCCCATATCCTTCGATTTCGCTCAGGACTTAGGGTTCCCTGAATT
>SMUX01276604.1_pt1 | contig 14072 bp, 13 predicted proteins | sample 2456431 | NCBI WGS metagenome assembly SMUX01 (sample SAMN11095930, study PRJNA526329) | marine sediment metagenome | biome: Marine sediment; feature: Surficial sediment; material: Deep marine sediment; isolation source: Hadal surficial sediment | place: Pacific Ocean | collected 2014-11 | depth... | reverse complement strand
GATCGAAGGAAAGCATCGATGACCGAATGCAAAAGTACAAAAATTAAGAATTAATTAAAAATAATCTAACATATTAGGCTATTTTGTAACTATTATTCAATGTATAGCGTTATTTAATATATAAAATTGAGTATTACTCAAAATTATATACGGATAATTATCAAATTTATAATTTATTTTGGTGTATATTTTCATCGGAAGTAGGCTCGGTTTCTTAAATCCATCATAGGTTTACGGTAAAGACAATACAACAGATAGAATAATAGGATTGTTGTGAGATCATTTAGCACAAAAAAATTCATCCCCAAATTAAAGTTCCGTACAAATTTGCAACAATGTGATATCGATTCCGGTAATTTCCTTCCTAATGTTAAAACCGGCACTACATCGATTACTAATACTAAGACGAATCATGCAGACTTCTAAATATCGTCCTTCCAGATTAATATAAGCTGGCGACTATTTCTTCAATGGTCAAGCCCTCTGCTTCGGCTTTGTAGTTTTTGATCAATCTATGGCGAAGTATGCCAATAGCTACTTTTCGAACATCTTCAATATCAGGGGAGAACTTTCCGTTCAACGCGGCATTGGCTTTTGCTCCCAGGATCAGGTTTTGTGACGCCCTGGGACTAGCGCCCCAGTCGATGTATTTCTTAACGATATCAGTTGCCATCCGACTTTTAGGTCTGGTTTTATTCACTAAGGTCACAGCATACTCCACAACATTCTCCGCAACCGGGATACGTCTGATAAGGTTTTGGAAATCCACCATCTCCTGAGCGGTGAATAAAGCATTCACCTGGGCTTGCTCACCCGATGTGGTTGTCTTCACAATCTCAACTTCTTCAGAAAAAGATGGATAATCCAAATTTACCGCGAACATAAAACGATCCAATTGGGCTTCGGGTAAAGGATAAGTGCCTTCCTGCTCAATGGGGTTTTGAGTGGCCAATACAAAATAAGGTAGATCCAATTTATAATTATTTCCTGCAATGGTCACTGAACGTTCCTGCATCGCTTCAAGTAAGGCTGCCTGTGTTTTTGGCGGCGTACGGTTTATCTCATCGGCCAGGATTATATTGGCAAAAATGGGGCCTTTGAGAAATTTAAACTCCCGATTGTGATCCAGGATCTCGGAACCCAGAATATCGCTTGGCATAAGATCAGGCGTGAACTGTATCCTTTTAAAATTAAGCCCTAAAGCTTCTGCGACCGTATTGACCAATAATGTTTTTGCCAGCCCGGGTACACCAATAAGTAATGCATGTCCTCCTGAAAAAATTGATAATAGAACTTGCTCAACTACCTCGTCCTGGCCAACAATTACTTTCTTGATTTCTTGTCGCAAAGCGTTGTATTTGGAAACTAATTGTTCCACTGCAGTTACATCAGACATAGTCCAGGAAGGTTGTTAGTTAATTTTTGATCCAATTGCTGGAGAATTCACAATCGTTATAATCTCTATTTACACTTACGTAGGTTTCTTGTATTTTTTTGTTTTGCCACTTTTCGATCGTACGAATTTGCTTCTGTTTTAAAGCAAGATCTTTAATTTTTTCGTAATCTTTACTGAATTCAGCAGGGTGTTCCTCATACCTCTTTGTTACCGTAAGTATTTTAAACTTGTTCTTGCCCGTATAATCTCTATCTGTAAACACTTTGGACACTTCGCCTTCTTTCAAATTATAGACCTGTGCGCTCAAAGTAGGATCCATTTTTGTTAGGTCAAAACGAGTGTCGAAAGAAACAGGATTTACCAATTGACCTCCATTATTGCGAGTTTCCTTTTCACTTGAATAAATACGAGCGGCCGTCGCAAAGTCTATTTTTTCCGCAATAATTGACACCCGAATACTATCGATCTTTGCCCTTGCCGTATCTATGGTGGCCTGAGAAACATCCGGAAAAACAATGATGTGACGAACATCCAATTCCTGTCCTCTTACTTTATCCACGGTCAATAAGTGCCATCCGAACTCTGTTTCGAAAGGTTCGCTTACTTCCCCTTCAAGCAGTGAGAATGCCACGTCTTTGAATTCTTTTGCCATGGGTGAATTTCTCTTTACTCCTTCGATCAATCCCCCCTTGGATCTTGTCGCATCCTTGGAATATAACACCGCTTTTGAAGAAAAGCTGGCACCGTTTTCAACTATGTCACGACGAAAACCATTGAGTTTGTCGATCACATCTTTTTTTGCCTTTTCGGTTATCTCGGGCTCTACCACAATTTGTGCTACTTCGACTTCGGCGCTAAAGAACGGTCGATCTTCTTCAGGAATAGAAAAGAAAAACTCCCGAACTTCTTCCGGAGTTACTTCTATTTCTTCTACTACTTTTCGCTGCATTTCAGCAGCAAGCATGAGTGTTTTATTAGTCGCAAATAAATCTTTACGCAATTCTCCTATATTATTCTTTCTATAGAATCTTGCCGCTTTATCTTCGTCTCCGCCAAACTCTTCGATAATGTATTGCATTAGCTGGTCGGTGCGTTGGTTGATTTCAGCGTCAGTCACCACGAGGCTGTCCTGCTTGGCGTGATGGGCATACAGCTTGTCTTCCATTAATTTACCTAGTAATTGACAGCGTGTTACGTCTTCCACTGGGATTCCTTGTTGTACTAACTCAATATAACTCTTATCAATATCACTGTCTAACACCACATACTCACCAATTACTGCAGATACTCCCTCAGCTTTGAAACGTTTAAAGGTCTTTACCGTATCCCTCTTAACCGTTGATTCTGGAATATCGTCCTTGATAACATTGGTACTATCTATCACCACAACCTGTGCAGACAGGGTGGTAATTACCAATAAAAATAGAAGAGTGAGTAGCTTATTGTTTTGTGAAGGTTTCAAATTTTTTATCCTTAATCGCATCTTTTGTTATATCCTTTTCTAATTTTTTTATGAGTTCCAATTTTCTTTTATTCAAAATTATTTGCTCGATCGTAGGTGACACAAACGATAATGGTGCCGTCTCATTCCTATTGAGTAAATCTTCAATTTTCACCAAATATACTCCTAATGAGTCTTGCAATTGTGTAAAATTTGATTTTTTTAACACTTGGTTTTCCGAAGATTTGATCACAGGTATGTTTTTTAACAAACTTTCCTTTTTAACCCAGGTAGAATCATTGAAGTTATAGGATTGAAATTTTATACCGAGCTCAGCAAGTGCGAGTTTGTCGGCTGAATTAAAGCGTCTGAGCTTTTCACGAATGCCACTCAGATCATCAAAACTTTCACTGAGATGTATATAACGCACTTTAACCAATTGGTCGTTCAACTTAAAATTTTCCTTATTGGCCTCGTAGTAAACCAACATCTCTTCTTCAGTGATGGTACTGTTCAGCTGTAAAGAAACGATATTACTTTTGTAGGCCTCTGTGTATAGATCGGTTTTATATTGATCCACCAATTTATTGTATTCGTTCAATTCATGATCGGTTAAATTGATCTTGGCCTGATCGATCAGTAATTGTTGCGTCGCCCAACGTTTTATATGATTATTAACCAACAACGCACTGTCTTCTTTGGACGTGGCCTGTGAAATTAAATCGGCTATATCTTCCTCATATAAATACTCATCATTCACCCTGGCAATAGGGATACGAGGGTCGTCTTGCTTGAAATAATCACAAGAAAGTACTATGAATAATACAAGAATAAGTGGGGATAATTTATGCATTAGGAGTTCAATTCCTTTTTAAGCTTTTTTAAGGTTTTTTTATTGATTTCTACTTTGTATTTCGCGCGCAGCTGCTCCATCCATTGTTCTTCGATAAACGTTTGATAATCGCTCAGCACCCTTCCCTTGATCTCTTCGAACGTCCTTGGTCCCGGTGGGGTAATTTCCTTAACGTTTATTATTATAAACGACTCGTTTTCGGTATATATTTTGGAAACTCCCATATTAGGTAGAAAACCGGATGGTAATTCACTTCGACCAATTTCAAAAACACCTTTGGTTAACAGTACGTTTACTTTATTATCCTTATTGAGGAGGCCCTTTATTTCTTTACCGGTTTTCCCTTCTTTCATGAGTTTTTCCAGCTCATTAACAACATCTTCTTTGGTCGTTGCTAAAATTTCAACATCCACTCTTTGTTTCCATCGGTACTTCAATTTATGGTCTTCAAAATATTGCAATTGACCTACGGAATCCTTTTTTGCTTTTCTCCATACGTTTTTTCCCATCACATCAAAAATGAGAAGACCATCTCTATATTCACTTATAATGCCAGCATATTCTTCGTTTTCGAGCTCTAGCTTTTCTCTGAAATAGGTTTTAAGTTGAAGCGTTTCGAATTCATCGTAAAAATCGGTCATCAAAGTAATTCTACTTATATACCTTTTACTAGTATATTGTCTTTTTTGAATAAAACGAGCAAAATCATCAAAATAGAAATCCCGATCGCCAATGGTAAACATTTTTTTATTTTCCGAGGCAGGTATCGTATCGTATACCCACTTACGTTTCACTACCTCATCACCCACGTAAGTATCAAAATAAGGTGAATAGCCTGTTCCATTTACAAAACCAAATTTCTCCTTTATTTTTACCTTCACGGCCTGGGTGACGATCTTGGAGCGGCTTCCCTCTTTTACACGACGTTCCAGTATTTCGCGTTTTTCTTCATAGGTGGGAAGCGGATGCTTTTCTTCAAGGCGAATAATATGCCAACCAAACTCCGTTTTTATCGGTTTAGAGATATCTCCCGGATTTTCCAATTTATAAGCCGCCTCTTCAAAAACCGAGGAGCGCAGATCACCCTTGCTAAATCGCTTTATCCTACCTCCGTTCTTACCCGAGTTCTTATCATCTGAATATTGTTTTGCCAGGCTTTCAAACAAATCACCCTGCTCCAATAACACATAGAGCTCTCCTATTCGCGCTTCAGGAACATAGCTTGAAGTGCCTTCTTTTGTAGAGATCATAATATGCGAAACCGTAATTTCGGGTTCTTTCATTCTGCGATCATGCACCTTTATAATATGATAGCCGAACTGAGTTCTAATGATTTCAGAAACCTCTCCTACTTCAGTGGCGTAAGCCGCAGTCTCAAAAGGATAGACCAAAGCAAAAGCCGTGAAATAGCCTAAGTTACCGCCGGACTTTTCTATACCCGGTTCTTCAGAAGTTTCCCTGGCCAAAGCCGTAAAATCCTCCTTTAAGGCTCTGTCTCTTATGCCTTTTATTTTATTGAAAGCCGCCAAAGTATCCCGGGGCACGGCATCGTAATTTACCATGATCAAAATATGGGAAGCTTCTATTTCTTCCAGATTGCGTTCAAAGGCTTCTTTTGCCAATTCCGAAGTTACCTTGTCTTCAAATATGTAATTTCTAGATAATTGTTCTTCGTACTTTGAAAAATCTTTTTTATACCTGTCAGACTGGTCAAACTCCTGTGAATAGGCTTCGGCGACTTTTAGTTTATAGTCCACAAAAAGCTTTAAATAACCGTCCACACTCTTTTGTGACTCCTCCAGTACCAAATCGAGATTCTTTAGATATACCCGTTTAAATTCACTCGCCAAAACCGGTTGATCATCTATAGTCATCAAAACATCTTCATTTTTTTGGGCAAAGACTGAATTGGTCAGAAAAAATAAAAAAACCGACAGTGTAATAATTTTGTTCATTTTCAAATAAATAAGTTTAACTAAATCCCCGCAAAAATATGAAAAACCTGGAGTTTCACAAGTGCCTTAACACAACGTTATCATACTTTTTATAGTATGTACCTTTTACCGAAAAATACGTAAATTGTTCTACTAAAATCAATTCATTTGTAAAAATGAAATATTCATCCGAAATAATCATTGATCTGCCCCGTGAAGAAGTAATCCGGAAATTGGATAATGTCGAAAATATGAAGCACTGGCAACGAGGACTTGTGAATTATAAAGTGTTGCAGGGCGTTCCGGGTGAAGAAGGCACAACTATGGAATTGGAATACCAAATGGGGAAACGAAATGTGGTTTTGACTGAGACCATCACAAAAAATGTATTCCCGGAAGAGTTTCACGCCAATTACGATACCAAGTGGATACACAACGTTCAAAAGAATTTTTTCTATGAGATAGATGGGAATAAAACCAAGTGGGTGAGCGAAAGTGAGTTCAAATTCGAAGGCTTCGGAATGAAATTGATGGGATTTTTAATACCGGGAACTTTTAAAAAACAATCGCTGAAATACCTCAAAGATTTTAAAGAATTTGCTGAGAACGGAACTTCGGTTTCAGAAGAATAGTTTTGCATACGGCACAAAATTGGTTTGTGATGGTCCCGAGTAATCTGTGAATGGATTAGCCACGTTCTTCACTTATGAAACAAAACATGAAAAACTTTTTCGTCGATAAATTGGAATACAACCATTTTAGCAATCAACGGCTTATTTCACTTATTGAAGGTACTCCTTTAGCCTATACCGATAGAGCAAAATCCTTGATAGGCCATACGTTGAATGCCCAAAATATTTGGAATCACCGTATCGTAGGCGAAAAGCCCACTCAAAGTACCTGGGAGACCTTTGATATTGATGAGCTATCCGGCCTCAACGATAAGAATCATGCCATGAGTAATGTCATAGTCGGGCAATTTGACTTACGGACCTTAATTGACTATAAGAATAGCAGTGGCGAATCCTTTTCTAATTCAGTAGAGAATATACTTTACCACATTATTAATCACAGTACCTATCATCGAGGTCAATTGATGACCGAGTTGAAGCAAAACGGAGCCACTCCTCTAAGTACCGACTATATCTTCTACCATAGAAAGTAAGTTAACATATTGATAAAAACATTCAGAAATAATTATTTTTATAGTAATATTGCCGCATGGATAATCCCAAACTATGACGAAATTATTGAAGATCGCTTTTTTATTTTTATGTGTTACCGGTTTTGCGCAATCGAAAGTCGGAACTATAGACGTTGATTATATTATTAGTCAAATGCCTGAATTAAGCAGCGTACAAAAACAAATCGAGGATTATGGTAAAGGCCTGGATTCAAATCTGCTAAATAAACTAGCAGAATACCAAACGGCGATTGATAAGTACAAAACCGATGAAGTCAGCCTTACCATAAACCAGAAAAAAGGACGTCAGGATTCCATTATAGCCATGGAAAATGATATTCAGAAATTCCAGCAGAATGGGAATCAGCTGATCGTTTTAAAGCAGGAAGAATATTTAAAACCATTGTACGAAAAGATCGGGATCGCACTTGAAAAAATAGCAAAGGCAGAAGGTTATACTCAGGTTTTAATGAGAAACAATGATGTAGTGTACATCGACAATCGTTATGATCTTACGCTTGCAGTTCTTAAAGAACTTGGAATAGAAATAAAAGAGGAAGAGTAATTTATTCCGATCTAAGAAATAAAAAAAGGCTCGTTTTGAGCTTTTTTTTGGTTACGCTTGAAATTACCTCGAATAATTAGGCGATTCCTTAGTGATGGTCACATCATGTGGATGACTCTCATTAATACCGGAAGCAGTCACTTTTATAAATCGTCCTGTTTCCTTAAGGGTTTCAACATCCTTGGCACCGCAATAACCCATTCCGGCTCTAAGGCCACCTATGAATTGGGTCATACTCTCCAGTAATTCTCCTTTATAGTTCACACGGCCTACAATTCCTTCAGGGACTAATTTTTTAATATCGTCTTCCACATCCTGGAAGTATCGATCATTAGAGCCTTGTTTCATGGCTTCAATAGAGCCCATCCCCCGATACGATTTAAACTTACGTCCTTCAAAAATAATGGTTTCTCCGGGAGACTCCTCGGTTCCTGCCAAGAGGGAACCCAACATCACACTATCGGCTCCCGCGGCGATCGCTTTTGGGATATCTCCGGTATACCGAATGCCACCATCTGCTATCACAGGAATACCACTATCTTTAATAGCCGCAGCTACTTCCAATACAGCGGAAAATTGTGGGTACCCAACTCCTGCAATTACTCGCGTGGTACAAATAGACCCCGGGCCAATACCTACTTTCACAGCATCGGCCCCGGCATCAACCAAATATTTTGCAGCTTCTGCAGTGGCAATATTACCCACCACTACATCCAGGGATGGAAATTTTTCCTTTACTTCTTTTAAGGCAGTTACCACTCCTTTGCTATGCCCGTGAGCGGTATCAATTATCACCGCGTCTACTTGTGCATTGACCAAGGCCTGTGTTCGGTCCAGTATATCGGTAGTTACCCCCAGGGCAGCGGCAACACGGAGCCTTCCGTACTCATCTTTGTTGGCATTCGGTTTTTGAGTGAGTTTTGTGATATCACGAAAGGTGATCAATCCCAATAGCTTTCCATGTTCATCAACTACAGGTAATTTCTCGATCTTGTTTTCCTGAAGAATGATCTCAGCATCTTTGAGGGAAGTTCCTTTGCTCACCGTAACGAGATTCCCCGTTGTCATTACTTCACTTAAAGGACGCTTGTAATTCTTTTCAAATCGAAGGTCCCGATTTGTGACAATTCCAATTAATTTACTGTTATCATTGATTATTGGAATCCCTCCAATGCTGTATTCACGCATGGTATTTTGCGCATCTCCCACGGTCGCATCTTTTTTGAGGGTAACAGGATCCTGGATCATGCCGCTTTCGGCACGTTTCACTTTACGAACTTCTGCAGCTTGTTGTTCGGCCGTCATATTCTTGTGCAACACCCCTATTCCTCCTTCACGAGCCATAGAGATCGCCATGGCGCTTTCGGTTACCGTGTCCATAGCCGCGGATATAATAGGCACATTGAGTGAAATGTTACGAGTGAATTTGGATTTAATAGAGACATCTCTCGGTAGAACATCAGAAAAGGCCGGCACCAAAAGTACGTCGTCGTAAGTAAGCCCTTCTCCTAGAATTTTATCGTTGTGTGCAGTCATTGCAATTAAATTTTATTTCCGAAGGAACGGAAGTGTTTACTATTTAATTGCGTGCAAATGTACAACTAAAAGTGGAATTATTTCCTTTTTAGAAGCTGAAATAAAACCACCAGGGCTCCCACTATATAAACCGCCGTCATTAGAATCCCGGAGATCATCACTACCCACTTCATCCATAGTATTCCTTTCCAAAGTAAATAGATACCGCCAAAGGTGAAGATTATAGACACAAAAGGTTCGATCATCAGGAACCCCTTTAATTTCTTCGGAAGGGAGGTTATCATGATCAATCCACCCAGGAAGAAGAAAATAAAAGAAATTGAAAGTATATGGCTATGCAAAAGAGTAAGCATCTCATACTCTCCCTTTTTAAATTTCATCACGGCAACTTCTTCCACATCTTCATTGCCCAAATAATTCTCCACCATCCCACTGGGATTATCACTTTCGGTTTGTCGTACAAATTGAAGTCCTGTATAATAGCCAATACTCATCACGATCACAAAGGCAGCGATAAATAGCTTGATGTATCTTGGAAGGGTGTGGATCAGGCCGTCTAATTTCATCTATAGTACATTAAGTTCCTGAAGTTTTCCCACACTTTGTAACAGATCGTTCATCGCTTGTGTCATTGATCGCACCGAAATTGTAGCTCCGCTTATAGGTATGATATTTTGATTGTATATCAATTCGGATGAAGTCGATGATTTCCCGACAAATTGTTTTAACCATCGTTTACTCCCGATCTCTCCACCATATTCTTCCCGATATATCAACACTTTGCTTTTGGTGATTATAAAATCCTTATCGAACAGGACAAGGAAGTCGAACATATCAGTTTTACTACGGGCAGCACCGATATATCCATATCCCAAAAAGACTCCTGCCGATTCGATCTTAAAAAAATTCTCATCATTGAATTCCGCAATTGTTTCAGCATTGGCTGCTTCAGAAATAGAAATGATCTCCTTCGTAAAATCGTCGGTCTCGTAGAATTTTGCGATCACTTTATCCGCTTTTTTCGATACCCTTTCAGGTATGGTAAAAGCCGCACAGATCATAAAGACTACTAGAACAAAAAGGTGCTTTTTAATCATGCTGTAAAGGTATTTAAATTCTTATTATAATCTGAGATCGATTTGCAAACATCAACCTGCAACGACCAAGGGTTGAATATTCTTTTCGAGAACGATGAATTTTTAGAACCATACTCCGATTCCGAAATTCAATCTGTTAGCCACGTTGCCGTTTGCTACATTATTATCTCTGAATTGGTAATCCCCTTTTATGACAACTCCTTGTGCGATGTGATAGGATAAACCTGTTGTGATATCTGTTCGGTTGTAGGCGTCATTTCTAACCAACATTCCGTTGGTACCGGCATGAGTGTCATATTTTTCATATCTCGCAAAGGCAAACAACCGTTGCCTGGCACTAAGTGGCAATATATTATAAGCTAGCTCTCCGTAATATCCTAATAAAGCACTTCCCAGGTCTTGACCTGTCAATGTATTATAGGCCCGGGTGTCACTCAGTGAAGCATAAATAAATTGTCCTCTCGCTGTAATTTTCCTAAAAGCATAGCGCACATCGAAGCCGACCATCGAAATACCAATGGTTGCACCATCCAGATGTTCGACATCATCCGCTGCCTGCGTTTTTCCGAAGTATCCCGAAAGGCCCATACGCAAGCCCGGAAAGCCGTAATACTCGATCTTAGTAGAAAACGTTGGACTGTCCACAGTCGACTTGATCCCTTTTTGGCGGCCGCCTCTCAATCCGTTGCTTCCTTTTAAGAATCCTTTCACACCACCTTCTCCGTCAATGTCTGTAGATTTAAATCCGTTAAAAATATACGCCTGATACCCAACCGATGCATCAGGAAATCGACCCGTCACTCCTACACCCAGTTCGCGCCAGGTGGTAGGTACAATCGCGTTATCCACAGCAGGCCGCTCGGTACCATTAAAAGTCGTTGGTTCGTGATATTCATTGATAATTCCCATAGGGATCAACATCAAACCTCCACGAAGACTTACGTTATCACCTACGGCATAGTTTATAAAAGCCTGTTCTACAAAAATTTCTTCTACATGTTCGATTTCTATTTCGGTAACAAACTGTGTTCTATCATCAAATTTATAACCCAATAAAAGTACCAATCGCTGAACGTCTAACTCGCCGTTTTCTCCCTCCGGTTGATTATATGTCAACTCACCGTATGCGCCTAATGTAACCGCTTTTCCGAAGTTACCTGAAAGCAATCGCTGTGTGGTATTTTCTTGATTTTGAGGGCTGAGTTGTGTGGAGTCCCGAACGGTTTGTGAATAGCTGAAGTTGACGACAAGAAAAAGTAGTAGGAACGTTCGTTTATTCATTTATTTTTATTTAGACTGATTATAAATAGACAGCAAATACAAGCGCAAAAATAGGTTTGAAAGAATTACTGCACAAGTTTAATCAGAATAATTTTAAATAATAATCACATTCAGTTTTAAGTAATAAATTTCGAAGTTATTTTGAAGAAACTTTTAGTTCTTCTACATACCGAAGGCGGGCCAAATCGGCCCATAATAGTAGTGTTTTTCTGTCTTCCTCAGAGAGATCCCCATGGATCCACGTATAGGAATCCAGTGGCATTTCTTTCTTCTCGACCTTTTCAATTAGCTCCTCAAGTTTATGGTCTTTCTTCTTAATCGAATAACTATCCCAGGCAGAAACATTAAATTCACCTTTAGCGTGTTTGATATGATCCGCCATCCAATAAGAAATTGGTGCAATTTCAAAATACCACGGATATTGAGTCTGATCGCTATGACAATCGTAACAATTGTTTTTTAAAATACCCATAACTTCCTGAGAAGGATTCGTTTCGTTCTCAAAGGCAGCAACTGATTGATAGCCACCATTGTTTTTTTCCGGGCGTATGAATTGGATCACTACAAAGGTGATCAATAATAAGATCAACAAATACCTCATTATTTTTCTCATCGCTCCAAGTTTATAGATTTCAAAAATAAAATTACGGCTTTTCTAATATCGGATGCAGCTTCATCGCTGGTGGGCTCTTGTATGCTTATTACACCTTCATTTTCAGCAGTTAAGAACGGAATATCCAATCCTTTCAACAAAAAATCACTAACCGCTATCGTATATACATTTTCGTCCTCTATCTTCATAAGGTTAAGCAACCACTCCTCTTGTTTATTTTGAGTAATATTATAACGTTGTAAATAGGCACCCTTTCCTCTTTTCGATTCTCCATAATCCAGGACCTCTTTAAGTAAGCCTCCCTTCATGTCCACTCTAACTACATTACCACCAAACGGCAACACCTTAAAAATATCCAAACTAGTCACATCACCAACCAGATTATCATCCAATCGAAAGGAACCTCCATTCACTATGGCAGCTTCAATTTCAGTATTAAAAGATACTACCATGGCATGGGTAACGATCTCTCCCAGATTCGTCTGTTTACGACGATTGGAACTATCCATGCCATCCAACGGAATTTCGGTAGTATATATCACCTCATATGGGTTTTCTACTATTTCCTTCAATCCGTCATCAAGCACTCTATTCCATTTATCCACTATAGTTTTTACTTCAGGTTTTGAAGCAATCCTATCATCAATAGGCATCAGATGAGAATCTATCTTAGTAATTTTCGTCTTTTTATCATAAATAATGGTATGAATGTACATGGTTTTGGCATTGGCATCGGCCTTGGCGACGATGCCGTTATCAGTGGGAACCAACATATTATGGTGATCATGCCCTCCCATGATCATTTTTATTTCAGGAAATAGATTCGCGAGTTTCACATCATCCACAATATCCAAATGGGTAAGGCTTATGATCATATCCACACGCTGCATTTGCAGCGCAGTATAAGCGCTGTTAGCTTCCAAATAGATATCGGAATAATACACAAAATCCTGTGGATTCGAGGGTAGGGTCACCCCAAACAGTCCAACTTCGATCTGTGTACCGTCATTATCCACAATTGAGATAGTATAGGTCTCCGGTACATAAATAGTATCATTATCTCTTCGGAAGAAAAATGACCTGGGTCCATCATCATTATTCTGAAAAACATTAGCGGAGGTCCAATAAAAATCAGACTCGTCCATTCTTTTCTGAAGATCTTTTTCTTTTAAGTCGAATTCATGATTTCCGAAGGTAACCAGCTCAAAGTCCATAGCATTCATCACTTCGATCATTTGTTTCCCACGAATCCGCTCGCCATCGAGTTTGATAGTTCCCAACAAGGAAGGATTTAAAAAATCCCCCGCCATAAACAAAAAAGTGTTGGGTTCTACATTTCTTATAGAATCCACGACATGGGCGACCCGAGCCATTCCACCATATTTTCCGCCGCCTAAAGGAGCGATTTCATACACATCGTTCAGCTGTACAAATTTAAAAGTGATCTTGCCATCGTCTTTAACTTCAGGAATTTGCTTTGCTGTCTTACAGCCAAAAATAAGCAATAGAATTAGTACAGAAATTAGACTCGTACTTTTCATATCAATAATATTTTGTGAATATTTTGGTGGCTTGGTTATGGGCACTTTCAAATGAAATAGTGTTGATATTGGTGGTTACTTTTAAGGTGGTAAAATAACTCAGTAATTTCTCAGTAGGCATATTACCCGTGAGTTCATCTTTTGCCATGGGACAACCTCCAAATCCCTGGATAGCCCCATCGAATCTACGACAACCATTTTTATATGCTGCGTCAACCTTTTCATGCCATTTGGAGGGCGTAGTGTGCAAATGGGCTCCAAATTCTATATCGGGGTATTTCGGAATTAAATTTGAATACAAATATTCGATCACTTCGGGAGTAGAAGTACCTACAGTATCACTAAGAGATAATATCTTCACGCCCATCGCCGATAATTTTTCGGCCCACTCTCCTACTATATCGACATTCCAGGGGTCGCCATACGGATTTCCAAAACCCATTGATAAATAGGTCACTACTTCTTTATGATTCGTCTCAGCCAACTCCAGAATTTCTTGTAAAATTTCCATCGACTGGGAGAGGGTCTTGTGCGTATTACGCATTTGAAAGTTTTCGGAAATGGAAAACGGATAGCCCATATAGGTTATTTCAGGATATTTTACAGCATCTTCCGCTCCTCTAACATTGGCG
>SMUX01089799.1_pt1 | contig 14083 bp, 7 predicted proteins | sample 2456431 | NCBI WGS metagenome assembly SMUX01 (sample SAMN11095930, study PRJNA526329) | marine sediment metagenome | biome: Marine sediment; feature: Surficial sediment; material: Deep marine sediment; isolation source: Hadal surficial sediment | place: Pacific Ocean | collected 2014-11 | depth 0-1... | reverse complement strand
GGCGGGATCCCAGCCGAGCGCCGCCGCGATCTTGGCCGCCCACAGCGTGAAGGCCCAGGTGATCGACCAGGGATGGCCGGCGACCACCAGGGTGGCCCAGTTGAGCAGCGCCAAAAGTCCGGCGCCAAGCAGCAGCGGCCAGGGGCCGCCGAGCACGTCCCGCCAAGCGAATTCGCGGGACCAGAGCGGGCTTTGCGCGGCGCCGCGAGAGAGGGCGCGAAGACCGAGCCAGAGAACGATCAGGACGGCGAATTGCAGCGCGAGCGCGGCCCCCCAGCCGGTCTCCCGCGCCAGCGATATGCTTCCCCAATCCCCCAGGCCCGACCAGAAGGCAAGATCGAGGCTGCCCCAGAAGCCGCCGGCGCAAAAGGCTACGAGGGTGACCACCATGCGCGTGCTACCGCCGCCGACGGTATAGAGCGTGCCCGACCCACAGCCGCCGGCGAGCTGCATGCCGAGGCCGAAGAGGAAGCTTCCGACCGCCACCGACACGCCGAGGGGCGCCACCGCCCCGACCACGCCTTGGCCGAAGGCCTCGCCTTCGGCCAAGACAGGGGCGAACAGGACCATGGCGACGGCGAGCATGACCAACTGGGCGGTCACGCCGGCGACGTCGCGGCTGAGGAAGAGCTTGCGGTAGGCGGAAGTGAAACCGAAGGCGGCGTGATAGAGGCTGACGCCGAGCAGCCCGCCGATGATGAAGAGCGCGGCCTGCCGCCAACCGTCGCCGCCAAGGTAAACGGCGCCAAGCGTGAGCGCCAAAAGCCCCGATCCGGCGACCAGGGGCTGGACCGGCGGACGCGCCGGCGCCGTCCCGTCCACGAACGATACGCTCATCCGCCCTTGCCCCTTCGCCGCCCCAAGGAGGGTATCGGAGCACGGCCAGTAATGACAAACATGGGAGGATGGCACATACGACGGCGTCGCAAGTTCTCTCGCGCCCGATCCCCTTGGCCACCCCCATCATACAATGGATTGCCGGTGGTGATTGGGATGCCGGCGGTTATTTCGTTCAGCGCAACCAGCCGCGGCGGGCGATCAGATCGTCGGTCAATCGCAGCAGCGCCGGCGCATCGGCCCCAGACGCCCGCCAGTTTTCCCGCCTCACCGCGAGCTCATCGAGATGGTCCCGCCACTCGCGCCCGAACCGGCGCTCGATGAACTGGCGGACGCGCCGGGCAAGGCCCGGGCTCTTGCCATTGGTCGAGACGGTGATCATGAGATCGCCGCGCCTGGTTACCGACGGCAGGTGAAAATCGCACCAGGGCTTCTGGTCCTCGACATTGACCAGGATCCCCATGGCGCGGGCCGCCGTCGCGAGGGGCGCCTGGGCGCGCCGATCCAAACCGGCGATCAGCAGGAGCTTTACCTTGGCGAGTTCTTCCGCTTTCGGCAGGCGGCGGACGAGCCTGGCCCCGGCCAGGCGGGCTAGTTCTTCACACGGGGCCTCGGCGAAGACGCCGACGTCCCCGGCGCCGGCGGCGTCGAGACCCGCCAGGCGGCGGGCGGCGGCTTCGCCGTTGCCGACGAGGGCGACGCTGACGCGCCCGAGATCGAGGATGACGGGATACATCGGCCGCCGGCTCAGCTACCGCGGATCAGGTCCATGACGCCGCCGCTCTTGTCGAACGCCGTCGGATCGAACGCTTCCACCGTCACCGGCCGCGCCATCATCTCGGCGGCGGTGTCGATCCAAAGGGCGAGGGCCTCGCGGTATGGGGCGGGATCGCCGCCCGCTTCCGCCGCCACGCGGGTCTCCAGGTAACCGTCGAGCGCGTCGATGACCCCGGTATCATCCTCATCGGCGCCACGGATGGTGCTGATCACCAATTCCTCCGAATCATCGTCCGTCCCCGGAAGCCCGACCCGGATCCTGAGCCGTTCCGCGGCATAGCGGAAACCTTCGCGGGCGAAGACCAACGCCCGTTCGTTCCGATCGGCCGCAAGCGCCCGGTCCATGTTGATCAGGCCGTCATCCGCCAGGTCCCGCATGAGATCGTCGTCCTCGAAACCGGCGGCGCACTCGGCGGTCCGGCCGGCGGGCGGGGAGAACGTCCAATCCTCGCCGAAGTCGAAGAACAGGCCTTCGTTCTCGGGATCGATCTCGCCCTCTATCGGCTTGACGAGGGCCTTGAGCCCATCCTTGCCGAGCCTGAGCGCCCATTCGCGCACGGTCTCGCCGTTGACCTTGCCGGTGGCATAGCCATCGAGCACCAAATCGAGCGCCGTCTTCGCCAGGCGGGCGGGAACGATCGGCCCGGTGAGGCCGATATGGCCGTTCTTGCGCGCATCGCCGCCGAAGTAGATCTGATAGTGCGGCGCGTTCTTGCCGCCGATCTTCTTGCCCATGCCGCGGAAGCCGAAATCGGCGACATGATGCAGGCCGCAGCCGTTCTGGCAGCCGGAAACATTGACCGTCAGGTTCGGCTTGGCGGTGTAGCTTTGCACCTGATCGAGGATCTCCTTGCCGAAATTCTGCGAATTGGTGATGCCGATGCCGCAAGTCGAGGTGCCGGGGCAGGCGACGACATTGGCGACGTCGCCGGGTTCGTCCTCGACGCCGAATCCAAGCCCGCGCACCACGCCGACAATTTCGGTCACCGTCTCCGGATCGAGCCCGGTGATCGCCAGATTCTGGTCGCGGGTGACGCGCAAACTGTCGGCGCCGTAACGCTCGGCCAAGTCCGCCAGGGCCTCGAACTCATCGCTCGTCAACAGGCCAAGGGGGGGATTGACGATGACGCAGGCCTTGCCGTCATGCTGGGCGACGACGCCGCCAGGGGAGATCGGCTCCGGCGCTTCCGTCGGCTGGCGCCACTCGAGCGGCTCCCACGGACGCTGCGGCAGCTCGAGAGCGCGCGCGAATTCCTCCTGGAAGAGGGCGCGGAATTTCTCCGCCCCGAAGCGCTTGACCAGGAACTTGATGCGGGCCTTGTTGCGGTTCTTGCGGTTGGAGTAGCGCTGATGGAGGCGCACCAGCGCCTCGACCACGGCGGGCAGTTGTTCTTCTGTGACGAAATCGGCGACCTCGACCGCGCTTACCGGAATGCCGCCGGTGCCGCCGCCGGCGAACACCTTGAAGCCGACCTTGCCGTCCTTCCTGGTGGCGATCAGCCCGAGGTCATGGATGTGGGTGGACGCGCAGTCGGTCTCGCAGCCCGAGACGGTGGTCTTGAACTTGCGCGGCATGTGCTGGACCAGGGGGTGGCGGATCCAACTCAGCGCCAGGCGCTGGGCCACCTTGCCGGCATCGACGTGCTCGCGCGGGCAGACCCCCGCCAACTGGCAGGAGTCCATGTTGCGCAGCGAATTGCCGCAGGCCTCCCGCGTGGTGATGCCGCGTTCGCAGAGATACTCCAGCACCTCGGGCGCGTCGTCGGGCGAGATGTAGTAGATCTGGATGGCTTGGCGCGTCGTCAGGTGGAGCTTGGCGCCGGCCCAGCGCCGGTTGGCCTCGGCGACCGCCCGCACCCCGTCGACATCCATGATGCCGCCCGGGAACTTGATGCGTATCATATGGACGCCGGGCTGCAACTGGCCGTAAACGCCGTAGCGCAGCCGGAAGGGCTGCCATTTCGAATTGTCCCACTCACCGGACTTGAACTTGCCGTAACCTTGGCGAAACTCATCGATATCGGTCAGGAGCGCGAGAGGCTCGGCCGCCAGCACGCCGGCACCGTTGCCGCCCCCGGAGCCCGGAAACTCGACGGTCACTTCAGACATGGCGTCACTCCATTAACACAGATAACATCTGTAAAATACCAATTACAACAAGATTATAATGTGAATATATAATTTGTCAACGTTTGTTGTGTGAAATTCAATAAGCCACACAATTTTTATGTATATCGTATTGGCTCGGTTTTCAGCCCCCCGGCGGCCCTGGACGGTTCCGCCCGGCGCCTCCCGACGCGCCCAAGCCGCGTCTTGTGCCCGGTCCTGAAAACGCCGATAGTTCCCCCGCCGGACCACCTTTCACCACGGCCTTCGGGTGTTTATCGCCTGGCGGTGGAGAGCGGGGCGCGGGCTCTCCGGCGCGATCGAACGCCAAGGCCGAGGCGGTGCCCGCACGGGTCGGGCCTTCGCCGCGCCGAAGCGGCTCCGGGCGCACAGGCGGGGACGGTCGAGAAGAGGAGACGAGGATTGGCATCATCGGCACCGGCCGGCGCCCGGGCAGCGAGCGACGGAGCCGACCGGCGGATCGCGATCTGGCTGTTCGTCTGCGGCGCCATGATCTTCGCCATGGTGGTGATCGGCGGGGTGACGCGGCTTACCCAGTCAGGGCTTTCCATGGTCGAATGGAAACCCCTCCTCGGCATCATGCCGCCGCTCGGCGACGGCGAATGGCAGGCGCTCTTCCGCGATTACCAGCGCTATCCGGAATACTGGGTGCTGAATACCGGCATGACGCTTGACGATTTCAAACTCATCTTCTGGTTCGAGTACACCCACCGTCTGTGGGGCCGGCTGATCGGTTTGGTGTTTCTCGTCCCCTTCCTCTATTTCCTCGCCACAGGGAGGATCGGCAAGCGACTCGGCCTCCATCTGGGGATCATCTTCGTGCTTGGCGCCCTCCAGGGGGGGCTCGGCTGGTACATGGTCAAGAGCGGCCTGGTCAAAGACCCGTCCGTCAGCCAGTATCGCCTGGCGGCGCATCTTGCCGCCGCCTTCGCGATCTACGCCTATATCCTGTGGATCGCGCTCGGCCTTGCCGCCGGCCGGGGGGTCCGGGCGCGCGGGTCCCGGGTCCCGGGGCCGAACCCGGGGTTGAAACGTTTCGCCATCTTGGTCATCGCCTTGGTGTCCCTCACCGTGATGTCCGGCGCCTTCGTGGCCGGGATTGACGCCGGGCTCAGCTACAACACCTTCCCCCTCATGGGCGGGCAATGGGTGCCGGACGAAATCTTCCTCCTCGACCCGCCGATGGCCAATTTCTTCGAGAACGTCGCCACCGTACAGTTCAACCACCGCGTGCTCGGTATCCTCACCCTCGCCGCGGTCATCCTCTTGTGGCTCATATCACGGCGCTTCGAATTGCCGGCGCGCGCGCGCTTGGCCCTTGGCCTCACCCTGGCCATGGCCGTTCTCCAGCCGGGGCTCGGCATCGCCACCTTGTTGCTGGTCGTTCCCGTGTCCCTCGCCGCCGCCCATCAGGCCGGCGCCCTGGCGCTCTTCACGCTGGCGCTGTGGGCGGTCCACGAACTTTCCGCACCGCCGAACGACGCCGGCGCTTGAACGCCGGGCATTGGATCGCTTTCCGGCCTGGCGCGGTCTCCGCGATCGCTGGTCCCATCGACACCCCCTAACAACGCTTTGCTTCAACGCCGGAGCATGGCAAAATCGCGCCCTTGATTGCGAAATTGTCCGGACGAGACATAAACATCGGGGAGGCGAAAATGCGGACATTGTTTCTTGCCATTATCGGCGCACTGGCGGTCCTTGGCGGACCGGCCGGCGCCCAGCCCTATAATTTGACGCTTACCGGGGCGAGCCCGGGCGGCTTGTGGTCGACGATTGGCGCCGGCATCGACGCGGCGCTGGCCGCGGCCTATCCCGGCTCCACCATCACCTACCAGACCTCCTCCGGCGGTCTCGCCAACGTGTCCTTGGTCGCCAGCGGCAAGGTGCCCATGGGCATCGCCGCCGACATGGAGCTGACGGCGGCCTACATGGGACGCAAACCCTTCAAGGCGCCGATCAAGAACGTCCGGGTCCTGCTCAGGACCTACGGCGCCTCGGCCCGCTTCCAGATGACCCATGTGCTGTTGAACAAGTCCTTCGCCGACAAGCACGGGATCAAGGCGTTTTCCGACATCGTCGCCAAGAAGGCGCCGCTGCGCGTTGCCATCAACCGGCGCGGCAACATGGACGGCGATATCAGCGCCATGTTGTTGGCCGGCATGGGCGCGAGCCTCGAGAACATCGAGAAGTGGGGCGGTCAGGTGGTGCGCGCCGCCTCGCGCGAGATCGTCTCGCTGATGCTCGATAGGCGCATCGACATGGCCCATTTCGGCATCGCCTACAACCATCCCCGGGTGCGCGAGATCGCCAAGGGCATAACGCCGGTATTCTTGAACACATCGTTCAGCGTCGTCCAGAAGGTGGCGGACTTCATGGGCGGCAAGGTCTGCCTGGTCAAGGCGGAAGAGTACGAGTTCCTTGATCGGAACGTGACGACGGTCTGCGTCGGCACCGTCATCCTGGTGAACGAGAACATGGACGAAGCAACGGCCTATAACCTGACCAAGGGGATCCTGACCAACATCGACAAGTTCAAGGCGGCGCATCGGTTGCTCAAGAAAAAGGTCACCAAGCAGATGATGGCCGATCCCGCGGTCGTCGCGTTCCATCCCGGCGCCGCGAAATATCTGCGCGAGGCCGGGCTTTTGCGGTAAGGCGCCAAGGCGCGGCGCCGGCGCGGTCAGCGGGGGATCCCGGACCGCCGACGCCGCGCCTGGCGGCCGCGGGTACCTACCTCCGGATGTGCCATCCTCCTATGAAAGTAAGTACTAAGGGCTGGCCGTGGCCCGGTTGAAGCTGTTCGCCCCCGCCACCTGGTTTTCGGTCGGCGTCCGCCGCCGGCCCAAGGGCCGGCTCGCCTGGTTGATCACGCCGTTCGCCGCGGCGATCGCCGTCTACGTGCTGTTGGCGGCGGCGGTCATCATCATCGCTCCCTGGACCCTTACGGCGATTTTCCTTTGCGGCATGCTGGCGCTGGCCTTCCTTACCGTCGGCGCCTTTGCCGATTCCGATGCCGAGCGGCCATCGAAGATCGACTGGGCGCTGGCGGGCTTAAGCGTCGCCGTCGGCATCTATTTCGCCGTCAACGCCGGCGCCATCGACGAGCGCATCTCGCTTCTCGATCCGCTTTCCGGGTGGGACCTCCTGTTCGCCACCGCGCTCTTCCTATTGACCCTGGAGGTGACGCGGCGCACCACCGGTCTGGGGTTGACCGTCGTGGTGCTGATCTTCGTCGCCTACAACTTCCTCGGCCATATGTTGAGCGGCGTGCTCGGGCACGGCTACATAGACTATCGGCACTTCATCGACATCATGGTGTTCACCACCGACGGCATCCTCGGCCTGCCGGTGCGCGTCGCCGCGACCTACGCCTTCCTGTTCGTCCTCTTCGGCACCGTGCTTGGCGTCGCCGGCGGCAGCGACTTCTTCTTCAACTTCGCCGCCGTGATCAGCGGCCGCCGGCCGGGGGGGCCGGCGAAGATCGCCGTCGTCTCCTCGGGCCTTTACGGCATGATCTCCGGCAGTCCCACCTCCGACGTCGTGACCACCGGCTCGATCACCATTCCGATCATGCGCCGGCTCGGCTATCACCGCGCGCTGGCGGGCGCGGTCGAGGTCGCGGCCTCCACGGGCGGTTCCCTGGTGCCCCCGGTGATGGGATCGGCGGCCTTCATCATGGCCGATTATACCGGCATCGAGTATCGCGACATCGCCATCGCCGCCCTCCTGCCGGCGCTGCTCTATTACGTCTGCGTCTATGCCCAGGTCCACTTCCGCTCCCTCAAGATCGGGTTGGCGCGACTGGACGAGGACCAGATCCCCGGGCTTTGGACGACGCTGCGTCGTGGCGGGCTGTTCTTCGTGCCGCTGGTGGTGCTGACGGTGTTCCTGCTCGCCGGTTATACGCCGACGATGGCGGCGGTGTGGGGCACGGTGTCGGTCCTCGCCGTCGCCAGCTTGCGGAAGCACTCGCGCGTCGGGCCCGTCAAGCTGTTCAAGGCGCTGGCCGAGACCAGCTATCGCATGGTGCCGGTGGCCGGGGCCTGCGCCGCGGCGGGGCTTGTCATCGCCGGCATCACCATGACGGGACTGGCGCTCAAGTTCGCGCACGTGATCTACGCCATCACCGAAGCCCAGCTCTTCCCCTCGCTGCTCATCGCCGCCGCCCTGACCATCGTGCTCGGCCTCGGCATGCCGACGCCCAGCGCCTATATCCTCGCCGCCGTCCTGCTGGGGCCGCTGCTCGCCGATCTCGAGGTGCCGGTGTTATCGGCCCATATGTTCCTGCTCTATTACGCGGTGATGTCGGCGATCACGCCGCCGGTGGCGGTGGCGGCCTACGCCGCCTCGTCCCTCGCCGAGGCCAATCCGCTCCATATCGCCGTCCTCGCGGTGCGCCTGGCGCTGGCCGCCTTCATCGTGCCATTCGCCTTCGTCTACGGGCCGGAGCTGTTGCTCGTCGGCTCCCCGGGCGGGATCGCCGTCGCCTTCGCGACCGCCCTCGCCGGCGTCGTCTGCCTGGCCCTCGCGGTCGAGGGTTACTGGAGAAGCGCCCTTCCCTGGTGGGCGCGGGGGTTGCTGACGGTCGGCGGGTGCTGTCTGCTGGCGCCGTGGACTCCCGGTATCCTCATCGGCGCCGCCCTTGCCGCCATCGCCCTGGTGGCGTCCACGGGCCGGTGGCGGCCCCGCGGCTCGGCGTGAGGCGCCGGGAGGCCAGGATTCCCGCCATTTTTGGCGGTTGGCCCGTTTCACCGCCGGATCGCGCAATCGATCGTTTGAACCCACATTTCCCGGATGTCTCCACCAATTGATGCGGGCTTTCACTGATTCTGCTACAAGAATCAATGTGTTGAATGCATCTGGAGGCGCGACCGATGACGGACCCGGCGGGTGAATCTAAGAACGAGCCTTTGCGGCTTGATTTCGACCGCCGCCTGAAGCTCGAGTTTCATGGCTCCAGGATCACCACCGACGCCGGATTGCTCGCCTATCGTGAACTCGATGACGCGCTCGGGTTGACCGACATGGTTGGCGATGGTCTCGTTGACCCGCGCACCGGCAAGAACGGCCGGCATGCGCTGACAGGATTGTTTCGCCAGTCCGTCTTCGGCCGCCTCGGTGGCTATGAGGACGTGAACGACGCCGACCGCCTGGGACGTGACCCGGCGATGCGCTGGGTTGTCGGTGGTCACGCTGTTGCAAAACAGGCCGCTTCCACCAGCCAGATGGGGCGCTTCGAGACGGAGTTTCTTGCCGCCGACGAGAACCTTGCCGCGCTCGCTGACCTTTCGGGCATCTGGATCGACCGGGTTCATGACCACAATCCACCGAAGCTGATCGTGCTCGACATGGACAGTTCGGTCAGCCCAACCCATGGCGAACAGGAGGGCACTGCCTACAACGGCTACTTCGCCTGCACCTGCTACCATCCACTCTTCGTGTTCAACCAGTTTGGCGATCTGGAGCGGTGCGTGCTTCGACCCGGTAACGTCCATAGCGCTCATGGCTGGCTCGACGTTCTGGAACCCGTGGTCGCCCGGTATCGTGATCGGAAGCTGCGGCGCTATTTCCGAGGCGATGCGGCCTTTGCCTCGCCGGACCTCTATGAGTTCCTGGAAACCGAGGGCTACAAGTACGCCATCCGTCTCAAGGCCAACGCGGTTCTTCAAGAAAACATCGCCCATCTGCTCTCCCGTCCGGTCGGTCGCCCGCCGAATCATGTTCGCCGCGTCCATGCCAGCTTCAGCTATCAGGCAGGCTCGTGGGACAGGAAGCGCCGGGTCGTCGCCAAGGTGGAGTGGCATCCCGGGGACCTGTATCCCCGCGTCGGCTTTATTGTCACCAACCTGAGCCGACCGGCGGAGCGGGTCGTGGCCTTCTACAATCACCGAGGGACGGCGGAGCAGTACATCAAGGAAGGCAAGAACGCGATCAAATGGACCCGGTTGTCATGCCGCGGGTTCCGCAACAACGAGGTCCGGCTCCAGCTTCACACCCTGGCATACAACCTCGCCAACTTCATGCGGACGCTGGCGTTGCCGATGGAGGTGGAGCATTGGTCACTGACTACACTGCGGGAGAAACTGGTGAAGATCGGAGCCAAGGTCGTCCGCCATGGCCGGTACGTCACGTTCCAATTGGCCGAAGTTGCCGTGCCGAGAAGCTTGTTTGAGAAAATCCTGAGCCTGATTGATGATCTACGACGAAGACCCGTTCCGGCGTAGGCCGAGGAAATCGACGGCCAGGTGAAATCGACAGGAGGGGTGTGTCTGAATGGCGGAAAATCTGGGCAAATGGCCTTCCAAACGAGGACCGATCTCCAAAATCAGACCCTCGGATGGCTGCGGAAGGGATGCAGTTCCCTTGGCGGTGGAACGGCGGTACAACTTCCACGAATTTGGATGTCATCTGGGGAATGTCGGCTTAGTTAACGGGTAATTGCCCCAAAGGGTGTGACAAGGCGGGGTGCTGCGTATAATCTCGCCCGCCTGGGGGACTTATCGAGAGCGGCTATGAATATTTACAACATTCAGTGGAATTCGCGGCTGCTCTCCTTCTTGAGGGCTGGCTTGGGGGCCAGTCGTTTTAGCCTTTTTGGCTTTGTTGTTGTTTTTCTTCTGTTGGGGCCAACCTTCGCACAGGCCCAGCAGGCCGAGCCCGCCCCGGCCGTTACCGTCCAGAAACTGGAAGACCTGGCTGCGGTCATGGAGGACGAAGCGGCCCGGGAACAACTGCTTTCGCGAATCCGTGCCCTGATCGCCACCAGGGAAACGACCCAGGTGAAGCCGCCGGTGAAAAACGCCGGCGCCCGGCTGATCGCCGCTCTTTCAGAATACGTGAGGGAAACCAGCCGCCAGTTGGTGACTGCCGCCGATGCGCTTCGGGATGTGCCGGTACTTTTTGCCTGGGTCCGGGATCAGGCGGCAAATCCGGAAACCCGGCAGCGGTGGTTTGGTCTGATTATTAAGGTGGCGTTGATTCTGTTTTCTGGTTGGATTGCCGAACGGCTGGTGCACCGTCTTCTCAGGCGACCCCGGCGGGCCCTGGAGGAACGTGACGCCGACACACTCTCGGTGCGCCTGCCCCTACTGGCCGGACGCACGGTGCTGGATTTGGTGCCCATCGCCGCCTTCGCCGCCGCCGCCTACGCCGCCGCCGCCTACGCCGTGGCGCCGATGGTGCAGCCCGCGCCCCAGGTACATGTCATGGCGCTGATCCTCATCAACGCCTATCTGATCGTCCGTGGCATACTGGCTGTGGCCCGCATACTGTTGGCGCCAGCGGTGAAAACCCTTCGCATACTGCCGCTGACGGACGTGAACGCCAATTACCTGTTCATCTGGATCCGGCGGCTGGTGGGATTTTCCGTTTTCGGCTTCTTCTTCGCCGAAGCGGCGCTGCTGCTGGGATTGCCGGCGGGCGGATATACGGGCCTGCGAGGCCTGCTGGGGCTGGTAATCACTGGCCTGGTAGTGGTTTTCATCCTGCAGAACCGGGCGCCGGTGGCGGCCTGGATTCGGGGCGAAGGAACGGCTAAACGGGCCGGACGGCTACGCGACCGGTTCGCCGACATCTGGCATGTTCTGGCGGTTATTTATGCGGTCGCCATCATCGGCGTTTGGGTGCTGGGCTTCGAAGGCGGCTTTCAGTACTTGGCCCGGGCGACCGCGGTTACCGCCGTGATCCTGGTCGCCGCCCGGCTGATCATGGCCGTACTGGATCGGCTGGTGGAACGGGGCTTCGCCATTCGTCAGGAAGTTCGCGACCGCTTCCCCACCTTGGAAGGAAGGGCCAACCGTTACCTCCCTGCCATGTGCCGGCTGTTGCGTTGGGCGGTGGGTCTGATCGCCGCTCTGGCCCTGCTGGAAACCTGGGGAGTAGATGCGCTGGGCTGGCTGGACACACCCCTGGGCAAGCGGTTGGCGGAAAGCGCCTTCAGCATCGTCATGGTGGTGGTACTGGCGCTGATATTCTGGGAAGCAGTCAACACCGGCGTCGAACGCTATCTGACCCAGACCGACGCGCAAGGAAATGTGGTCGAGCGTAGCGCCCGCATCCGCACCCTGCTGCCTCTGTTCCGCAAGGTGGTGTTCACCGTGCTGGCGGTGATGGTGTCGCTGATCGTGCTTTCCGAACTGGGCATCAACATCGGCCCGCTACTGGCCGGCGCCGGGGTGATCGGCCTGGCCGTGGGCTTCGGTGCCCAGACCCTGGTCAAGGACGTGATCACCGGCCTGTTCATCCTCGTCGAGGACACGATCGCGGTCGGCGATTGGGTGACCGTGGGCGGTCACGAAGGCGAAGTAGAATCCCTTTCCATCCGTACCATCCGCCTGCGCGACGTGCCCGGCACCGTGTACACGGTGCCCTTCAGCGAAGTCGGCGCGGTGATTAACTACACCAAGGATTTTTCCAACATGATGGTGTATGTCGGCATCTCCTACCGGGAAAACGTGGATGAGGTGATGAAGGTGATCGAGGACCTGGGCCGGGAAATGGCCGAGGACCAATCCCTGGGCGCCGACATCACCGGGCCGATGGAAGCGCAGGGCGTGCAAGAATTTGGCGATTCCGCCGTGGTCATCCGCGCCAAAATGATGGTCAGGGCCGGAACACAGTGGGGCTTGAAGCGGGAATTCAACCGCCGCCTGAAGAACCGCTTTGACGAACTGGGAATCGAGATTCCTTTCCCCCAACGGACCATCACCTTCGGCGAAGACAAAGATGGCAACGCCGTTGCCGGCCGCATCGTGGTGGCGGACAAACGGGTAGCCACCCAACCGTCCGCCCAACCGGCAGCGGAGAGCAAGGCGCGGATGGTTCAAGACAAGGGCGACGTCTCTGATGGTGACGGCGGCAACTAAACCGACAATTCTCAGATAACCGTTAAATCCGCCACGACAGAGCCCAAATTTCACTATCTTTGGAAAAATTTCCCTCCGCAGCCATCCGTCAGTCGAATTTTAGTGATTTGGCTCTTAATGTACCCCGACTTATCATCCTTCGTATTTAGTCGTATGACCGATGCACCATCCGCAATCGCAACGTGATAATTAGTCACCGCATACATATGAATTGCGATCGGCCTCGTTTCCCACGGCACACTAACTAAAAACCCCGCCCCACCATACTCCTGCCCGCCTTCAGCCTCTTCAACCGAGCGATACAGATTGAAGTCTATGCTTTTCGCGCCTTTGGCGTTAGAATCGGACATAGCATTGACGGCAATACGAGGGAACTTCGGCCATCCCCGGCCGGGACGGGAAGGGTGGTGTGGCGGCGGTGATGAACGAGTCCTTGCCCTATAAATGGCCCGAGGAGGGAAACAGCAGGATCCCTTACTGGGTCTATTCCGATCCCAGGGTCTATGAGAGGGAGCAGGAGCGGGTCTTCGGCGGCGCCTCCTACAGCTTCGTCGCGCTCGAAGCGGATATCCCCAATCCCGGGGATTTCAAGCGCACGAAGATCGGCGACAGGCCGGTCGTCGTCGTCCGCGATACGGACGGCGGCGTCAACGTCCTCGTCAACCGCTGCGCCCATCGCGGCTCGCGATATTGCTACCGCGAACACGGCAACGCCAAGGAGTTCACCTGCCCCTATCACCAGTGGACCTACGACCTCAAGGGCGCCTTGACCTCCGTGCCCTTCCGCCGCGGGGTCAAGAAGCAGGGCGGCATGCCCGACGATTTCAGGCTCGAGGACCATCATCTCGAGGCCCTGAAGTGCGCGCTTAGGGGCGGCGTTGTCTTCGCCTCCTTCGATCACACCATGCCCGCGTTCGAGGATTATCTCGGACCCAAGATGCTGGGCTACTTCGACCGGGTGTTCGACGGGCGCGAGCTCAGCATTCTGGGCTATTCGCGCCAGCGCATGCGGGCCAACTGGAAGCTCATGTTCGAGAACCTCAAGGACCCCTATCACGCCAGCCTGCTGCACGTCTTCCTGGTCTCCTTCGGGCTTTTCAGGGCCGACAATCCCTCCCAGGTCCAGATGGACGAGAAGACCGGCATGCACTCGGTCCAGGTCTCGCGCCGCGGCGAGCAGAAGGCCTCCGAGGGGACGCGGGAAATGCGCCAGTTCGACCAGGAACTCCGGCTTCACAACCCGGAGATGCTTCAACCGGTGCCCGAATTCCCCGGCGACGCCACGGTGGTCATGCAGACGATCTGGCCCAACCTCATCGTCCAGCAGCAGTCCAACACGCTGGCCATGCGCCAGATTCAGACCCTGGGCCCGGAGGTGTTCGAGCTGCACTGGACCTTCTTCGGCTACGCCGATGACGATGACGGGATGACGATGAGGCGTTTGCGCCAGGCCAACCTGATGGGTCCGGCGGGCTTCG
>SMUX01129490.1_pt1 | contig 14100 bp, 12 predicted proteins | sample 2456431 | NCBI WGS metagenome assembly SMUX01 (sample SAMN11095930, study PRJNA526329) | marine sediment metagenome | biome: Marine sediment; feature: Surficial sediment; material: Deep marine sediment; isolation source: Hadal surficial sediment | place: Pacific Ocean | collected 2014-11 | depth... | reverse complement strand
GTTTTGACCCGGCGCGGCACGGTGGTGAAGTTATGCCAAGTCCGGCTGTTGGGGCAGAGCGTTGGTAGTCACAAAGCGGTCTTCCCCTGACAAGCGTGGCGCTTGGGTGCCTGACCGTCAAACTGTTGTTTGGATTGACTGTAACCCGCAAGTTGGTCAGGAAATGCGAGATATTCATCCATTTCTTGTTCTCTCGCCGCGCATTTTTAACGAAAAAACGTCGCTTGTCATCGGGTTGCCCATGACCACGGCCGAATACAATGCTGATAATCCTTTTGCCGTGGCAGTTGGGCGAGCTAGAGGACGCAAAGTCGCGCAGACCAGTTATGTACTCTGCCACCAACCCAAGTCCTTTGATTGGCGTTTGCGTGGGGCCAAGCCACATCCGATCAGGTCGTTGACCGATGGCCAGTTTGCACAGGTTTGTGAGGTTCTGAATCAGATTATCCGTGTGGGTTAGGGTGGGTTTCGATGAAGTATGACTTTAGGAAATGAGAAAAAAATAAATTGGGCATTTCGCATCCAATCTTCGGGCCATCTTTGAACGCGCCTCAATCAAAAAACCCTCAACATCGCGGTGTGATGCCTCAGCTTTTTCTCAATCGTTTCGTCCCAATCTGACCCAAATCTTGTTTCGACTTTGTCCAAGTTGTTTTTTCTCAATTCCTTAGGCATGGGCAAAGCTTAAACTGTGATATTTCATCACATTGTTTACAGTTCGAAGAAAAAATTTCTGGCTCCTCGCTGTTTCATGTGGGTCACATCAAGTTGATGAGGTCTTGGCTCCCTTCTGAATCTATCTGGCTTTTCCAGGGGATGGGGTCGGAAAAGAGGGATATCCGTTAAAAACTGCGAGGATGACGGAGGAAGGTTTTTCCGTGACGATGATCGCTCCTCTTGGCACTATCACCGAACAGTGTCTGGAAAAGACAGACTTTTGCCGGTAATGGGCTAAACATTATTAATCACTTTACTTTACTGCCTAATTGAACTTCTTCCTGAACGGTCAAAAGACTAAGAACCTCCTTATCTCCGGCAGCCAGGACCATGCCTTGTGATTCAATGCCCATTAGTTTGGCCGGTTTGAGATTGGCGACCACCACAATGGTTTTTCCTACCAATTCTTCTGGTGAGTATTTCTTGCCAATGCCTGCCACAATCTGACGTTGTTCCGTCCCGATATCAACTTGCAGTTTCAAGAGCTTGGAAGATTTTGGCACGCGTTCGGCTTCAAGAATCTTGGCGACTTTCAGTTGGACTTTCTGGAACTCTTCGATTCCGATCAACTCGGAATCGCTGGGAGTTGTGGGAGGTTGTGATGGTGAACGTGAGGCCCCAGCCTTCTTTCCTGTAATGGGAGAAGGGGTCGATGATGATGCGGGTTGGGATTCAGTTGTGGATGGCATGTCTTTTTTGGGAAACAATGATGTCCCTTTGGTGACTGGATGAGGGTATGCGTATTCGCCCCAAGTCGGGTAGTTCGATAGAGAGGAACCCGAAATATCCATTGTTAAGCCTAATCGAGTCTTCATGGTTTCTGCGGTGTGAGGCATAAATGGAGAAAGAGCGTACGTTAGGAATCGGAGAACTTCTGCCAGATGGAACAATACGGTCTGTAGCCGCGGTGCTTTTGCAGGATCTTTGGCTAAAACCCATGGCGCAGTTTTATCGATATATTGATTGGCCATTTGGACCAATCCCAAAATGGTTTCTAAGGCACGATGAAATTCATAGCGCTGAAGATACTCATCGATTTTCACAAAAAGGGTTGATGCGGTCTGTTGGAGTTGGTGGTCCAATTCGGTTTCCGTTTGGGAATCGGCAGAAGGAACCATATTTTTGGAGAAATTACCGACCATAGCCAAAGTCCGAGATACTAGATTGCCCAAGTCATTGGCTAATTCCGCCTGGTACCGGCTATGAAAAGCTGAAAGTGAGAAATCGCCGTCCTGGCCAAAGGGCACTTCGCGTAGCAGGAAATATCGGAAGGCATCGGCACCGAATTGTTCTACAATGACATAGGGATCGACCACATTCCCACGGCTTTTTGACATTTTTTCACCATCCACGGTCCACCATCCATGGGCAAAGATGGATTGTGGCAGAGGTCGTTCCATGCCCATTAACATGGTAGACCAATATACGGCGTGAGTCGTAAGTATATCTTTGCCTACTAAGTGCACCGAGGCCGGCCAAAACCCAGCAGCGTCCTTGTGGGTTGAGAGATATTCCAAGGCCGAAAGATAATTAAGGAGAGCATCGAACCACACATAGGCCACACAGTCTCGGTCAAATGGCAATTCGATTCCCCATGAGAGGCGTGATTTTGGTCGGGATATGGAGAGATCTTCAAGCGGTTTTTGCAGAAATCCCAACACCTCATTGCGTCGTGAGTCAGGCTGAATAAATTCGGGATGGGTGTGTATATGCTCTTTCAGGCGATCTTGGAATTGGCTCATACGAAAAAAGTAGTTTCGTTCACTCACCTGCTCTACTGGTCGTTGGCAATCGGGGCAGAGGCCCTGCTCCACATCCTTTTCAGTCCAAAACCGCTCATCGAAGGTGCAGTACCATCCGGTGTAGTCGGCTTGGTAAATCAACCCTTTGTCATAGAGAGTTTGTAGGCCGCGTTGTACAATGGATTGGTGTTGAGGATCGGTGGTGCGAATAAAGCCATCCTGTGAAATATTCAATTTCGTCCACAAATCCTTAAATTTAGGCATGAGCTGATCGCAATGGGTTTGCGGATCGATGCCAGCTTTTGCTGCCGCTTGCTGAACTTTTTGGCCGTGTTCGTCCAGTCCAGTGAGGAAAAAAACATCATATCCCCGCAAACGATAAAAACGGGCTAACACGTCGGCGGCAATCGTGGTATAAGCATGGCCGATATGCGGCACATCGTTGACATAATAAATGGGGGTCGTGACGTAAAACGTATTAGGCATAACGTAATAATTCATTTTTTCCTGTAAAGAAAAACACCATACGCATATTCATTTTCGATCAAATTAAGCTATGGATACCCTTTTGAGATTCATTCATGGGCATGAGCATATTCCAATTGGTCGTGGAGATGGAAGAAAAATTGTTCTAAGCCGATTTGCATGTTCAGATTGCGTTGTTGGCCCCGTTCAAGCCGATGCAATTCCTGGGAGAGCTCTAAAATCGCTGAGGGTGTTATCCGCCGTGCTAACTGGCGGAGTGCTGGTTCCTGGTCACGGTAAAGCATGGGAGAGTTTGACTCGTCTAAAGAGAGCAAGAGCAAATCTCGGAGGCCTTGCTGAAACCAATGGATCGCTTCTGGTACTTGGTTTGATTTAACCAGACTTTCGCTGATGTTAAAGACGTGTGTCGCTGAATCGGAATGTTCCCCAAATAACAAGGCCCAGTATTGGCGAAGCTTGACCTTCAATTCTTCAGGATCAAGGTGAAGGGCTTGCCCCAGCCGGCCTTCCGAGAAGGTTGCAACTAGTCTGGCGTCGCTCGACTCCATCGATGAATGCTTTCTAAGAAATTCAAAAACGTCACTGACAGGCAGAGGGGAAAACCGAAGAGCAATACATCGAGATCGAATAGTCGGCAAAAGATGTTCGGGCCGACTCGAGATCAGAAGAAAGAGGCAATGATCTGGCGGATCCTCCAGGGTTTTCAGTAAGGCGTTTGCCGCTTCTGTGGTCATGGTATCGGCCTCGTCAATGAGGCAGACCTTGTGTGAGCCGATGAGTGGGCGATAAATAACGAGGTGTTCGATTTCACGAATTTGGTCGATTTTTATTTTGGGATTCTGCTTTTGCCCATCTTCTGGCTGAATGATTAAACAATCGGGATGGATGGCTTGTTCAACTTGGTAACACGACCGACAGGTGCCACAAGCGTCGGGTGCGGAATCTGTCTGTGGCATTTCACAGTGGAGCAATTGGGTGAGGGCTTTTGCCGATTGCCGCTTCCCGATAGCCTGTTCGCCATGAAAGAGATACGCATGCCCGAGGTGATGGGTCCTTACAGCGGTCTGAAGCCACTTGATGGGGCGATGATGTCCAATAATTGTGTTAAAGGGCATGATGGAGAACTATTCCAGAGTGACGCATCTATTTCTTTGGTGAAGAACGGACCAAACAAAGAGAGGTTGTGTTGTTGATAATATGCGCAGTCATAGAAGCGATTTGGTCGGCCAGGGCGTGAGGAGACTGTCGGGCATCAATCTGTTGGATCCGTTTCGGGTACTGTTTTGTCAAGGCGAGAAACCCGCGACGTACACGTCGATGAAAGCTGAGCGATTCGTGATCTAATCGGTTTTGCTTTTTTGCTCGTTGGCGTCTTGCTAACCCATCTTGAATCGGGAGATCAAGGAAAAATGTGAGATGAGGTTGAAGTCCATTTGTGACAAATTGCTGGGCGTCGATAAGAAATGTTTTATCAAGAGAACGAGCATATCCTTGATAGGCCAGGGTGGAGTCAAAAAACCGATCACAGAGCACAATCATCCCTTTCGCCAATGCTGGTTGAATTACCTGTGCCATATGCTGGGAACGAGCGGCAAAAATTAACATGGTTTCGCATGCCGGTGTGATGGATTCCGTGTGACCCTGGGGCTTAGATGAAGCCAATAACAGTTTGCGAAGGGTTTCCGCCAGAGGTGTTCCTCCTGGTTCTCGTGTTTCAAGAACCTGGTAGCCCTGGCCTCGTAGTGATCGAGCCAGCCGTCGGCATTGGGTTGTTTTCCCAGAACCTTCCGTGCCTTCGAACGTGATTAAAAACCCGCTTGGAACGTTCTGTGGTTTAGACCGCGGGCTTTTGGATTTCATCGAATGACTTTCCTCTGTTACGCAGGAGCCTGTCCAAGATTAAGACTGACCTTTCAAAGAAGTGAGAAGTAAAAAGTGAGAAGCTAGAGAGAAGAAAATGTACGCCCCTTCTTCTTTGCACACTCGGTACTCCTCGCTTGTCACTTCTACCTTCTCACTAGTCTAAGTCATTGAAATTCTAAAGAAAAGTCTTGCCGGTACTCTGCTAGGGTTGTAAGATGCCAAGGGCATTACTCTGCCTCGTTGTGTCCGACGTGCCTGGTTGTATGGTGATTAAGGTTTGGTATTCTTGATGAATACGCTTCATGCCTCCCTTAAACGGTATTTCCTCACGGGGTTGCTGGTTATTACTCCGATTTGGGGAACAATTCTCATCTTAAAAACCCTGTTTGTGACGGTGGATAGCATCTTAGGGACGGCTTTAGCCGACTTGGTTCTTCCTGATTATTATTTCCCGGGCCTCGGGATCCTGACTCTGGTGCTCCTAATCCTTCTCGCCGGTGTTCTAGCCACGAATTTTTTTGGGAGACGGATGGTGAGGCGATGGGAGGAGTACTTGGATCGAGTGCCCATCGTGCGAGGTATTTATGCCACGTTGAAATCCATGATGGATATCTTATCCTTTAAACAGCGGGAAAAATACGACAAGGTGGTCATGATCCAGTTCCCCAAAGATGGGAATTATGCCTTAGCGTTTGTGACGGGAGAAACTCGGGAAGAAATTCAATGTTTAACGCCGGAACCATTGGTTCATGTCTTTGTGCCGACTTCCCCTAACCCTACATCTGGGTATTTCTTATTAGTGCCTGAAAAGGAAGTTGTTCCGGTGGAAATGAGTGTGGAAGAGGCTATGAAATTAATCGTATCCGGGGGATTCTATTCACCACAAGAGAAGATCCATGGCATTGAACTTGCTAAAAAAACGAGTAGAATGACTGTTAAAGGGGCATCATAGGTTCACACCCTCTCAATAATAGGGCATTTTTTATACGTATTCTATTCTCATGAGTTGCCAAAACCACACGTCCGTGATCATTCTTGCCGCAGGGCAAGGCACCCGTATGAAATCCACGCTGCCGAAAGTGTTGCATACTGTCGCTGGGCGTCCTATGTTGGGGTACGCGATGAACTTAGCCAGTCAGGTAGCAAACAATAATGTGGCAGTGGTGGTTGGTAGTGGGGCCGATAAAGTACGGGCCTATCTGGGAAAGGAAAAAGCTCAGTTTGATCCGTTTCTCGTTGTGGAGCAAACCCAGCAATTAGGGACTGGACATGCAGTCCAACAAGCCTACCCTGCACTCACGAGTCATTCTTCGCAGGTCGCTAACCAGTATGTGATTATGAACGGCGATACTCCCTTATTAACATCGGAAACCGTGTCCGCCATAATTAAGTACCATCAATCGGAAGGTGCCGCACTGACGCTGTTAACCACGGTTCTGCCTGATCCTGATGGATATGGGCGGGTCATTCGCGGTAAACAAGGAACGGTGTGCCGAGTCGTAGAAGATCGGGATGCCTCACCAGAAGAAAAACAGGTATCCGAAATCAATGTTGGTACTTATGTTGTGGAAGCCAAATTTCTTGAAAAAGCCCTTGGACAATTGAAACCTCAAAACGCACAGGGTGAATATTACCTCACCGATATTATCGAGATGGCGGTTAAGGAAGAGCAGAAAGTCGTAGCGTGGATCACCGAAGATTCCTTGGAGACAACCGGAGTGAATACGCGGGTGCATTTGGCATTGGTGGAAAAAGAAATGCGCCGCCGGATTTGTGAGCGTTTGATGTTGGACGGTGTAACCCTATTGGATCCTGACCGTGTTGTGGTCGATCATCAGGTGACGGTCGGGCGTGATACGGTCCTTCATCCAGGAGTCGTTCTTGAGGGAGAGACTCGTGTCGGAGAAAATTGTACGATTCGTGCCAATTCACGACTCACCAATTCTGTGCTGCATCGAGGCGTCAGGATTCATGATGCCTGTGTTCTTGAGGAAGCCACGGTTGAGGAAGAAGCTGTGATTGGACCCATGGCGCATTTGCGGCCTGGCAGTGTGATTCATAAAAAAGCCAAAGTCGGAAATTTTGTGGAACTCAAAAAAACGGAAGTGGGGGAGGGATCAAAGGTGAATCATCTCAGCTACCTTGGAGATACGTGGATCGGTCAGAATGTGAATGTGGGGGCCGGAACCATTACCTGTAATTATGATGGCTATCGAAAGGAACGAACAGTCATAGAGGATAATGTGTTTATTGGAAGCGATGTCCAACTCATCGCACCTGTCACGATTGGAGAAGGGGCATTAATTGCCGCAGGGACGACCGTCACCGAAGACGTTCCTGCTGATGCGCTTGGAATCTCTCGAATACCACAAACCAATAAAGAAGGAACGGCTGCACGTCGTCGGGCCATGTTGGATCCATCCGGAGTTCCCACCAATGACAAAAACTGTCGGACTGAAGACCTGCCTTCGTCAACTCCAGATCTTCAGAAACCACAAGAATCAACATAGACTCTCTTACTGTTCTTCTCAATTGGCAGGGTGAAGGTCTTCATGCCGCCTTTAGTTTTTTACGAACTCACCGAAATATCATGTATCTTCATTCAATATTCTAAAAGTTGAAGAGATAAGGAAGTTTCAGCTTATGTGTGGAATCATTGGGTATGTTGGGTCTAAATCTGCAGCCCCTATTTTGATATCGGGACTACGGCAACTGGAGTATCGTGGCTATGACTCGGCTGGTATTGCTATTCAGCATAATGGAAACCTAGAGATTCGGCGAAGCGTGGGGAAGCTCGCCAATTTGGAAGCGGTCCTCCAAAATAGTTCGATTGAGGGAAGAATGGGTATTGGGCATACCCGTTGGGCAACACATGGACGGCCTTCTGAACAAAATGCGCATCCTCATCGTTCAGGAGAATTGGTGCTCGTTCATAATGGCATTATCGAAAACTTTCTTGTCTTACGGCATCGCTTGGAATCGGAAGGGTATCGATTTGAGTCAGAAACCGACACTGAAGTCATTGCCCATTTATTGTCTTCCGCAATGAAGAGAGGGAGTTGTTTGGATGAGGCTGTTCGTCAGGTAGCCCATGATTTACATGGGAGTTATGCCATTGCTGTCATGTCTCTATCTGAACCAGGACGAATTGTTGTGAGTCGTTCAGGCTGCCCTCTGGTCATTGGATTGAATGGAACGGGCGCCTTTTTAGCCTCGGATGTTACCCCACTATTGGCACATACTCGAGAAGTCGTGTTTTTGGAGGATGGCGAGGTCGGTATATTGCAAGAATCAGAGGTCAAAATCTTCGATCCCGATGGCCAGCCAAAGGCATTTCAAACTGAAAAAATTGATTGGGATGCAGAAACCGCTGAAAAAGGCGGGTACCCAGATTTTATGATGAAAGAAATTCATGAACAGCCACAAGTCATCATGGATACGCTTCGTGGTCGGTTCGATTACGAATCCGGAGAAGCCGACCTCCCGGATTTAGCTATGACTAAAGAAGAACTGTTAAGCGCAAGGCGATTTTGGATTGTTGCTTGTGGGACTTCCTGGCATGCTGGATTAGTTGGTAAATATCTTTTTGAAGAAATGGTCCGTAGACCCATCCAAGTAGATATTGGATCAGAATTTCGGTATCGCGAACCCATGATTCAACCTAATGATGTGTTTATCGCTATTTCGCAGTCTGGTGAAACGGCTGACACGTTGGCTGCGGCGCGAGAAGCCAAGCGGCATGGGGCGCGGGTTTTAGCCATCGTGAATGTCGTGGGCAGTACCTTAGCCCGGGAAGCCGACGGGATTATTTATACGCGTTGTGGGCCGGAGGTTAGCGTGGCTTCAACCAAAGCGTTTACGGGGCAAATCATTGCCTTGTATTTGTTAGCCCTGCATGTTGGACGGGTTCACGAAGTCTTGAGCCCGGAAGAAGGACGGTGGTGGCTGAAACATTTGCTCATGCTTCCAGGTCATGTCGAGCATATATTAAAACAAGAGAACATGATTGAAGCGATTGCCAAGCAGTATGCTCACAAACGAAATTTCTTATACTTAGGCCGTGGTATTAATTATCCCATCGCGTTAGAGGGAGCCTTAAAACTTAAAGAAATTTCCTATATTCATGCTGAGGGTTATGCGGCAGGGGAAATGAAACATGGCCCCATTGCCTTAATTGATAGCGAGATGCCGGTGGTCGTGCTTTCGCCGAAAGATCGCTTGTATGAAAAATCTGTGAGTAATCTTATGGAAGTGCAGGCGAGAAATGCCCCGGTGATTGCCTTTGTTTCAGAAGGGGATCATGCCTTGGATCAAGTAGCGGATCATGTGTTTGCCATTCCGGACGTACATCCTCTATTGACGCCCATCCTCTTTACCGTTGGCTTGCAACTCCTAGCCTATCATATTGCGGTCCTGCGTGGGTTGGATGTCGATCGACCCAGAAATCTTGCCAAAAGTGTGACCGTAGAATAATCTTGCTGTGGGCGGTTGAACACAGTTCTGCTTTTTTGTCAGTTGGGAATGTTGAAAAAAGCCGCCAGCGGCGTTCTCGCCCATATGCCGTGCTCACGTACTGAGAAGTACGCTCCGCGCGCCAAAAGGGCTGCGGCCTTGCTGGACGGACTTTTTTGACCATTCCACTCGGCTGCTGACCTCGATGGTATCTCGCGCATTTACGTGCCATGGGAGAGAGATATTCAACAGGCCCCTGCTTGATAATAACACTCTCTTGACCTTCTTCTCCTTTTCCGTACGATAACTTCATGATGCATACGATGATTGTAACCGGTGGCGCGGGTTTTATTGGCGCCAATTTTGTTCGTATGGCTTTTGCCAAGACCGACGCACGGATAGTCGTGGTGGATAAATTGACCTATGCGGGTCATCGAGAAAGTCTGGAAGACCTCTGGCAGGATTCCCGACTGCAGTTTGTGCAGGCGGACATTGCTGATGAAGCAGAAATGGGCAGGGTCGTCGAGACGTATCGGCCTCGATGGGTCGTCAATTTTGCGGCTGAATCGCATGTGGATCGTTCCATCGATGATCCATATCCTTTTATTCACACCAATGTGACGGGGACCTTGGTGTTGCTTGATACCGTCCGGCGTTTTCTGGAACAGGCTGGCTCCGATCAACATCAGCACTTTCGCTTTCTGCATGTCTCAACAGATGAAGTCTATGGAACGTTAGGCACAACTGGATTGTTCACGGAAGAGACCCCCTATGCGCCCAATTCTCCTTATGCGGCGTCAAAGGCCAGTGCAGATCATTTAGTCCGGGCGTATTTTCATACCTATGGCATTCCGACAATTATCACGAACTGTTCGAATAATTATGGGTTCTATCAATTTCCAGAGAAACTCATTCCCCTTATGGTCTTGAATGCCTTGGAAGGTAAGCCGCTTCCGATATACGGAAACGGACAGAACATTCGCGATTGGTTATTTGTCGAAGATCATTGTGAAGGGTTGTTGCGAGTCCTTCAGGAAGGTGTGCCAGGCGAAAAGTATAATTTAGGGGGGCAGTCTGAACGATCAAATGTAGAAGTTGTTGAGGCGATTTGCGAAATACTTGATGAACTCTTTCCTTGTGAATTGAATTCTATCCTTGTTGAACGGGGAATACGCCAGTATGCGGATCTCAAAACGTTTGTCACAGATCGTCCCGGCCATGATTTTCGCTATGGAATCGATCCGACCAAAATCAAAACACAGTTGGGGTGGAAAGCACGGCACACCTTTGAGGCAGGTTTGCGACGAACGATTCAATGGTATGTGGACAATCGGCAATGGTGCAAGGCAGTCACCAAGCAGGCCTGCCAAGGTGAACGACTTGGATTATCAGATATTAAAAGTGCTTGACGGGCATGGGCCAGTTTGGTGTCAAATGGGTTTGGCTGTAAAGGTAGAGGTCAGCATATGGCAGGGTTAAAAGGCATTATTTTAGCCGGTGGATCTGGAACACGGCTCTATCCACTCACACATGCAGTGAGCAAGCAGCTTATGCCTGTTTTTGATAAGCCGATGATCTACTATCCTTTATCGACGCTTATGCTGGCTGGCATCCAAGATATTTTGGTTATTACAACTCCACATGAACAAGATGGATTTGTGCGGCTGCTCGGCGATGGAAGCCATCTGGGGTTACATATCGAATACAAGGCCCAACCGCGACCGGAAGGAATTGCCCAGGCATTCGTCATCGGGCGGGAGTTTATTGCACAGGATCGAGTGGCTCTTATTCTTGGGGATAATATTTTTTATGGCCATGGTTTGTCAGGGTATTTGCAAGAGGCTGCGGTTCAGTGCGAGGGCGCCCACATCTTTGCCTACCAAGTTCGTGATCCGGAACGTTATGGTGTCGTGACCTTTAATGACCAGGGTCAAGCCACCAGTTTGGAAGAAAAACCTGTTCATCCCAAATCGGTATTTGCGGTCACGGGCCTGTATTTTTTTGACAATCGAGTCGTGTCAATTGCCAATTCCCTCAAGCCCTCGGCGAGAGGCGAACTCGAAATCACCGATGTGAATAAAACCTATTTAGAAACCGACTCACTCCATGTTCGTGTACTGAGTCGCGGCATTGCGTGGTTGGATACCGGTACCCATGAGTCTCTTATGCAAGCGGCACAATATATTCAGGTGTTGCAAGAGCGACAGGGCTTAATGGTGGCTTGTCCAGAGGAGATTGCTTACACCATGGGGTATATTCAAGCTGGGGATGTCTTGAAGTTGGCAACCCGGATGAAAGACAACAGCTATGGAGAATATTTGCTCAATTTGGTGAATAGCCAGTTCCAAAATCCGTAATGAAAATTTTGCCGACCGCGTTGCCCGGTGTTTTCATTATTGAACCGGATGTCTATCGTGATGAGCGTGGATGGTTTTTGGAAACGTACCATGCTGATAAGTACCTAGACGGAGGCATACCTTTATCATTTGTGCAAGATAATTGTTCCTCATCGGTTCGAGGGACGCTTCGTGGGCTGCATGCCCAGATGTCCCGGCCACAAGGTAAATTGGTGCGAGTGACCAGAGGAGAAGTTTTTGATGTGGCAGTGGATATTCGGCGTGGTTCCCCAACCTTTGGTTCTTGGGAAAGCGTGACCTTGACAGCGAAAAATTTTACGCAAATCTATATTCCTCCTGGGTTTGCCCATGGGTTTTGCGTCCTTTCGGACATCGCGGAAGTGGAGTACAAATGTACAGATGTGTATGTACCAGGGGACGAGATCACGATTGCATGGAATGATCCTGAAATCGGCATTCAATGGCCGTTGGAATCCCCGATTCTTTCGCCAAAAGATCTGTCCGGGCAATCCCTGAAAGCTTTGTGGGACAAACTTCCTAACTATCAAAGATGAATATTCACAAGCTGTTGATCACAGGGGCGCAAGGGCAATTGGGCCAGGCACTACAAGCCCAATTTGTCGATCATGAGGTGGTGGCTTGTGGTATTCAGGAACTGGATATTGGTCAACTTGAGCAAGTCCGAAAGGCGTTGAATCATGTACGTCCGGATATGGTTCTGAATGCTGCAGCGTTCACCCAGGTTGATCAAGCTGAAACCAATCAGGAGGCTGCGTACCGTGGGAATGCATTGGGTCCAAGAAACTTGGCACTCGCAACAAACGAAATGGGTATTCCTCTCGTGCATTTCTCTACCGACTATGTCTTCGATGGTCAGCAATCTCGTCCCTACCATGAATTTGATCGTCCCAACCCCCTTTCGGTCTATGGTCAGAGCAAATTGGCCGGAGAAGAAGAAGTGCAGAGGGGCAATCCCCGGCATTTTATTATTCGAACGGCCTGGCTCTATCATATTGTGGGAAAGAATTTTCCTCAGACAATCTGTCGACTGGCCAATCAAGAACAGGTGCGAGTGGTGAATGATCAATTTGGATCTCCAACCTTTGCCCCGCATTTAGCGCAGGCCGTCTCTCGTTTGATCGAAACTGAATCGTATGGCACCTATCACCTGGCGGGGTCTGGAGGGACAAGTTGGTATGATTTCACCAAAGTCCTCTATCACGCTCGTGGGATCAGGACTGCTGTTGTGCCCATTACGTCGGTGGATTATCCGTTACCGGCTCCACGTCCCAGCTATGCCGTCTTGACGTCTTTGCAGGATCCATCCATGACTTTGCCGCCTTGGGAAGAAGGCGTTCGGGATTTTGCCGCACAATGGAATGGGCCGAACCTGTGATTTCCCACGATCTTTTCCCAAACGAGAAGTGGATACTCGCCTAATTCATGGGATATGTTGAAGCGATCATATTAGCTGTCATACAAGGACTCACCGAATTTCTTCCAGTCTCCTCCTCAGGGCATTTAGTTCTGGCGCAACAGTGGTTTGGGGAATTCAGCGAGAAACATTTGCTCTATGATGTCATGCTGCATATGGCGACGGTTTCGGCTATTCTTCTGTATTTTTGGCAAGATCTTCTCACGCTGGGGAGAGGATATGTGGGGTTGCCGACTGAACCGGGCAGTATGTTCCGAGGATGTGAACGCCAGACGATTCATTATGTGTTATTGGCCTCGGTACCCACGGCGATTATTGGATTAAGTGTGGAATCCATCGGATTCTCAACATTGGCCAAGCCTTCGCTGGTTGCGGCGATGTTCTTGGTGACGGGAGTGATTCTGTGGGTGGCTCGAGGTAGGACATCCGCTCGTACTGCGCGAGAAATGAGGCCTTGGGATGCATTGTTGATAGGGCTGATTCAGGGAGCTGCAGTTCTTCCAGGAATTTCTCGGTCAGGATCCACTATTGCGGGAGGGATTTTTTTGGGATTGGATCGTGAGCTTGCCACGCGATTTTCCTTATTGATTTCTATTCCTGCAATTGTTGGCGCCACCCTTTTGGAAGTGGGGAAAGTCTTTGGACAATCTCATGAAGCAATTGGAACGTATGTGGTAGGGATGGGAGTTGCGGCGCTTGTGGGGTATTGGTCGATTGGCGTGATTCTACGGTTAGTCCGCCACAATCATTTTTATTTATTTTCCTATTATCTCTGGCCTCTGGGAATAGGCATCCTTCTTTGGGGAGTTTTCAAATCCTGATCTTGTATCCTATCTATTGGGTGTGATGTGTTTGTGATGATTAGGGTCCGTCAGGACATACCCGGTACAATTGGCCGAGACGATTTTGGAGCGAGCCAAGGCGCGAAGAGCGCGCATACCGGAAGTATGGAAGCGATGAGCGACGCCGGCGCAGTCCAAGAGCGTCTCGGCCCTATGGGGAGGCCCATCTTTGGACCGGGGCGTCGTTGCTTCCTTGGTCACATAGT
>SMUX01128815.1_pt1 | contig 14109 bp, 9 predicted proteins | sample 2456431 | NCBI WGS metagenome assembly SMUX01 (sample SAMN11095930, study PRJNA526329) | marine sediment metagenome | biome: Marine sediment; feature: Surficial sediment; material: Deep marine sediment; isolation source: Hadal surficial sediment | place: Pacific Ocean | collected 2014-11 | depth 0-1... | reverse complement strand
GTTCCACTTGAAGTACTTCACGTCCATGCCGCCGGTGCCGAGGTGCAGGTCCTGGTTCTCGATCCGCCAGCGGTAAATTACCTCGGGGTTGGCGGGGTCCTCGATGCTGATGATGTCCGTGCCTTTTTCGCCCTTGGGTCCGTAAACCATGCGCGCGATGTACACGAAGGGACGATCGAGCTCCTGCTCGATCTCGATGTCGGCAACACTCAGCCGCGGCCCCAGCGGCAGGTGCGCAACCACCTCGATGTTGTCGCTGCCCGGGTCATCGGGGGTCCATTGCGGCAGGTTCGGAGCCTCTACCGGTGGCGACGACGCGATCATCAAAGCAATGCCCAACCAGGCGCAGACGGCCGACTGTCTTATCAATCCTCATCTCCTTGAACCAGGCCGGTGACTCCCGGACCCTGGGTCTTATGCTGCACCAATATGTTCCGCCAATCTAACGGCAAGCGCCGATACCGTTAGCGTCGGGTTAGCTGCTGCAATACTGGGGAAAACAGCATTCGAACATACATAGAGATTGTCCGTACCGTGAACCCGTAAATCAGGATTGACGACACCGTCTCCATCGGAGCTGCTCATGCGGCAGGTTGACGCTGCATGAGCTCCGTCAGGATTTGCAACGCCGCCTTCGATGCTGTCTTCCGTGCACCCTGCGGTTTTCAGTATCTCAACGAACGTCTGCACATGTTCCTGTCGAGTCCTGATATTGATGTCGTGAACGCCAACCTCGATTTCTGTCGTGGGAAGGCCATGTCTCGTCGTACCGCTTCCCAAGCTCACTCGGTTTTCCGGGCTATCGAATTGCTCCATTTCACCGCCCAAAGAGATCCTCATCTCAGAAATCAAGCTTGCCTCCATATCAGCGCGCGACACATTGGAAAGGACTTGCCTTTCCAGAGGGGAGTTTGAGCTGACACCTCCGGAAAACCACATCTTTCCCTTGTGCTGATATTCCGGCGAATCGAAGTGTCGGCTGATCAGAGAGTCAAAGCCGAGTTCCGCATGGAGTTTGTCCGGGTTTCCTGGCCGAACACCTGAGGCGAACATCACTGGATGGCCGATCAAATGCCGGCCGACATGCCCTGAGTCATTGCCAATACCGTCGGTCCAGTCCTCGTTGGTAGAGGAAAGCAGAAGTTTCGCGGATTCGATGGTGCCGCTGGAAACGACAACCACATCAGCTTCCATTGAGTCAGAAGCACCGGTCTCGAGGTTCAGAAAGCTGACCCCTCGGGCCCGCTCCTTCCCATCCATCAATATTTTCGTGACGGGCGATTCTGTTTTGAGGGTCAGCTTGTCGTCATATTCTTCTTGCAGTCGTGCCAGATCGTAGAGAGCCGTATATCGGGCATTCACAGGGCAATAGTTGCAGGTTCCTGTCGTGATACATCGATCGCCGTTCCTGGCTATCGACATATGCCCGTAGGAGATGTCATGGCTCTCGAGGGCCTCGATAACCACCATGTCACCCAAGGTGAAATCGGTTGGTGGGAATGGGAATTTCGCACCATACCGGGGTGGATCATCATTCTCTGAATCACCCGTGATGCCCAGTAGAATCTCGGCCTCCGCATAATAGGGCGCCATATCGGCGTAATTGATTGGCCAATCGGTCCCGAAACCAGTGCGCGACTTCAGTTCAAAGTCTTCAGGCTTGAAGCGTGGCGTCAGACCGCCCCAGTGATTGGTCGTGCCGCCTTTCACAAAAAGCCTCGAGCCACGTAGTCCGAAGTGTTCGTTCTCGGTTCTCGGATCGTCCACGAAATCTCTGTAGAGAGAGTCGTTGTCCGCCATTACTTGATCGAGCCATATTCGATAATCGCCAGGCTTGAAGTCGGGACCTGCCTCAAAAACAGTGATCTGATAGTCGTTCTCAGTCTCGAGGAGCTGCCTCGCCAATGTCGCACCGGCCACGCCGGAGCCGACGATGATGATGGACGTCATGCTAGACGGCTCCTCTCCTGTAGCTCTCGGGGGCCGTGAACGAACCACCGAAGTAGCCGCGGTAGTTCCAAAGCCCGAAGCTCTTGAAGGCGCCCGACATGGGAATCTGATGAGCGATCAGCTCCGAGAAGACGAAGCGCCTGGCACGTCCGAGTTTTGTGGAGGCGAAGTTCTCGACGTCGAACTCCGAAAAGAGAAGGGAAGCCCAGGCCTGCTCCACACCGGGGGTGGTGCCTCCCACCAGATTGAACAATTCGACGGCACTCTCGTATTCCGTCAAGTAGCTGGGTTCCTCCTCTGTCTTGAATTGGAGGTCCGCCCTCAGGCGCCCGACATAGATGTCCATGTCGGCATCTAGTTCCCAGGCCTCGTTCACGTACCCGCACAGAGTTGACAGAGCGTCGAACTCATCCTGGCTCAGGACGCCGGTTCGCGTCGCATCAACCGGCAAGTCGGAGTCGCTTATGAAGCGGAGCAACTCGGCGGAGTCATCCTGTGTCAAGGAAATGCAAGCGAACGGCAGAGAGGCAAGCACGCCCGAGGAAAGGCCCAGCTTCAAGAGCTGTCTTCGATCAATCTGCAGCTTGCTCATGTCGGTCCCTCCCATGACTTTCGGGCTGGTTGAGTCCGTGGACCAGGAGCCATCTGGCTGGCGACGAACCAGACACTACTCGAGCTCGACTTCTTTGTCCTGAAAGACGAGGACTTCGACACCCGTCAACTCATCGATGCCGTCGCGGCCGTCCACAGTGTCGGTAACGGTCGTTCTCGCCCCATTGGTTTCAACCCGGTACTCGGACGCCATGCCGGTAAAGAAGGCTCGATCGCGTCCGCCCGCACCGGCGATCACATCGTCTCCCGTGCCGCCCGTGAAACCATTGTCGCCGACGTTGCCCGTGAGCGTGTTGTCCTGGTCGTTGCCCAACACGCTGGTGTGCTTGTCGCCGGTAAGGGTAACGTCGACCAGGAATCGGGACTTGAAGGTGTACTCGATGGCTTCGTCGTACGCCATCACGAAGGTCCCCTCGAACGACGGGTCGATGTACGCGTTGTAGGTCAGATATTCGGGCCAGAACTCCACGACCGCGTCGAACAGCGGACGGTCGCCCGCTCTCATCTCGGCTCGCGTATGGTACGGATACTCGTCACCGTAGGACGTGCCATCGCCCTGAGGGTCGTGGTCCCACAAGCCGAAGTAGATGTCGAAACCGCTGATGATGTATTCGTGCGGTGCCGGGCGGCCGTACCTGTATATTCCGGCGTCGACGGCACGCTTCTCGGCCTGCTCGATCGCGGCGTGGTATTCGGGAAGAGCATCCTCGATGCCCTTGGCGTGCACCAGATGCATGATCTCCTCGTACGAGGCGTCGCGGGTAAAGAAACCTCCTTCAGGGGCCTCGTTGTTTACATAAATGTAGTCACCCTCCACCGGGGACTCCGTCGCATACAGGTCCTGGATAGCGAGGTCCGAGGGTTCGAGGATGTCGTACATCGCAAACGCCCGGGCCTGCGTGTCGGTGTAGATGAGCGTCGCTCGCACGTCTCCCATACGGTTAGCTATCGCGGCCTTGTCGCTTCCGTACCTGGTGCCCGGGGCATCTGCAAGGTGGTACCGGAGAATCTCACGCGCTCGCGCCATCTGCAGATCGCTCACCCGCGACTGGCCGAAGATATGAATCGGCTTGCCGTTGGGGGCGACGTGCCTCGTGTATTTGGTGAACAGACCCGTCAGCGTCCTGCCGACGTCGTCCGGCAACGGCACCACGCCAAACTCTGAAGACGAAATATCGATGGCGTCCAGCACCTGATAGTCGATCTCGACCTGGTCCGGAACGTCGTACTCGATCACCTCTCTCGCCCCCGGCCGATTCGGATCCGGCCTCTGCTGAGCGAAGGCCAGCGTGGCGATGAGCACGGCGGGGACCAGCAGCATCTGCATTCGCTTCATTTCGAACTCTCTTCCCGGCGCCCTCGCGCCGCGTTGCCTGCCGACTCTGCGTTCGTTCGAATCAGGCGGCGCCAACAAAAAATGTATACAAAAAACACAAAGGCCTCAACTGTTCAACGAGAAAGTAATCTGAGACAGTGAATAATGGTTTTCGGCACGGAGATTGCGGTAACTGTATACAAAAATCTCGTACCGGGGAGTTGCTTCACTTTGAGGGCCTCAGCGCGTGGATAAGGTTTCGATGATCTCTGAACGACAAGCGAATCGACGACTTACACCGCCGCTAACGGCATGTTCGGGCCTCGTGTTCATCTTCGCTGTGTCGGCCGGTTTGATTCCGTCGGTCCAAGATGGCACTACCTTTCCGGCGCCGGCCTGCGATCCTGCAGAGCTCACCAACCGCGTCGGGTCGTATGACTTCGATGGCGATCTCGACGAGCTGTTCGACAACCACCCCCTGTGGCAAGACCATCCGACGCCCGGCGTGATCAACGACGCGGTGTTCGAGCAGCGCAACGGACGGCTGGAGTTCGAGGTGCCCTCGGCTTCGCGAGCCGCCTCTGAGGCATGGCGCACGTGGCGCGTGCCGATGTCGTCGTCGAGCAGCTGGAAGATCCAAGCCGATGTCACGGTGCCGGCGGCCTGGACGGGCGGCGAGGAAGAAAACCAGATCGGGGTTGGGCTCTGGGTGGGCAAGCCGGGTGGAACCACGGTGTACGAGATCGACTTCTCGGCCATGGCCAACGGCTCGCGATTCGTGTTGGCGCAGAACATCCAGGATCGGCATGGCGGCGATCCCAACTACGTCGGCTCCCCGATACCGATTGAAACGGCGTCGATCAGCATGGAGATCATGTATTGCGCCGATGACCGATCACTGAGCATCTACTACGACGGCGGCACACGCGTCGATACGCAGCCGGTCGATGTGGCGGGGATCTTCGATTGGGACATTGGGCCGGTGTTTCACGTCGGCATGATCGGGTTTGCGGAAGGCCCGGCCGCAACGGCGGACTTTCCCTATCTCGACAATTGGGAAGTCTTCACGCGCTGGTAGTCCCGGCGTGCCCAGCGCGAAACCTTGAAGCGTGTGGGGGTCACATTCATACTCTCGCTCCAATTGTCAATTGAGCCATCGAGGGGGCTCTCGAGAAGCATCCCTTCGTTTGCCGGGAGCGCAATCATGACATTTCGAGCCACAACATTAGTGGCCGCTCTTGTTTTCACTCTCACCGGCGCGGTCGAGCAGCAGAGTGCGGACATTCGGCCACTCCCGGGGCGCACAGCGGCCACGGACGCCGAAGCGTTGCGCCTGATGAGAAACGAAAAGCTCGATCTCATCCTGCCGGGAGCAATGCGCGACAACAGTGTCGACATGTGGATCCACGTGACGCGGGGCCAGGATCCGATGGCGATGCAATTCGGCCAGACCTCCGGCTATCTGATCTTCACCGACCTCGGGGATCGCATCGAGCGCGCCGTTTTCGGGGGCAGCGCCGGTGCCGTCGAGAAGATCGACGTCTGGGGTTCGGAAGCGGTCGCCCGCGCCTTCGCGGGCTACAACTACGACGACTCGGACCCGAGCCAGGGTTTCTCGGTTCCCGAGGTCTTCGATGAGATCAGCCGGTTCGTGGCCGAACGCGACCCGCAGACGATCGCCGTCAACTATTCCGACTTTCTACCCGTCGCCGACGGCGTCTCCCATACCCAGTTTCAGAAGCTGGTGCAGATCCTGGGGCCGACGTACGCCGCCAGGATCGTCTCCGCCGAGGGCGTGATCAGCGATTTCCTGGTGCGACGCACCAGCCGTGAGGTGGCGGCCCAGGTTGAGATCCTGGCGCTCGCCCGCCAGGAAGTCCTCAAGAGATTGTCGCGGATCGTTTCAGGCGAGACGACGGCGAGGGAAGCTGGCGCCCGGCTGATTTATTCGAGCGTTGCCGGCATTTCCGAGATGCGCTCGCCCGGCTACGTGTTGCAGCCCGGCGACTTGTTCTATGGCGGCGGCGACGCCGGCGGCAACTACATGGGCTTCGATATCGATACGAAAACCTACGCCTACATCCTGAGGCCGGGAGAAACGGAGGTTCCGGTGTTCCTACAGGAAGTCTACGACCTGGCGATCGCCGGCCAACAGATCATGCGACCCCATATGCGGATCGGCATGACAGCGGGCGAGTCATTGGCCGCCATGGTGCAGGCGATGGAGGAGGCCGGATACATCTACACGCCTTTCGCCGATCGGGGCCAAGAGGACTACGAGATGGTGCGCCGCGTCCTCGCCGATACCGACAAGCCGGGCTTCTCGATCGACAACCACAGCATGGGGAACAACAACATCGACACCCGGGAGGTCGAGTGGGACATCCGGACGGAAGGTCCGTCGATGAGTCCGTTCCGGCCGTTCACGCATCACCTGAAGATCCAGGAGAACCACCTGTTCGCCTTCGAGTACATGGTCCACAAGGCGATCGACGAGCGGCCCGGTTACCCGCTCGCCTTCAACATTTCCAACCCCCAGATCGTCACCAGCCGGGGGGTAGAGTTCATCCAGCCGCCCAACGAGGGCATCGTTCTCCTCCGCTGAGTCCAATCGGGCGGATGGGGATCCATGTCGACGGCGATGAGAAGGGTTCTCACGAAACGCCCGCCGTGCCCGCGCTACTGCCGCTGACCGGGGAACCACAGAATGCCGAGGCGCCCGCGATACTCGAGGACGTTTCCTTCCAGATCCATGGCGGCCCGGGGCGGAAACCGGCGAGCCGTTGCGTACGTCACCGCGGCCAGCGCCACCAAGCCCACACCGGCCGCGATGAGCTCGGCCGGGAGATAAACGTCGGGGCGGGCGTTGCGTGCCTCGAGCCCGATCCAGGCGGCGACTCCGGCGATGATGCTGGCCACCGCACCTGGTCCGTTGGCGCGCTTCCAGTAAATTGCCGCCGTCATCGGCACGAACAAGCCCACCATCAGGATCGAGAACGACTTGATCATCAGCTGGTAGACGTTCTGAAACCGGAGGGCGATGACGAGCCCCAAAACGCCCAACACCAGGATCGACCAGCGCATCGCCCACACGACCTGGCGGTCGGGCAGGTCCTTCTTGAACAAACGGAGCAGGTTTCGCCCGATGATGCTCGCGGGAGCCAGTAGCCCGCCGTCGGCGGAGCTCATCAACGCCGCGAACATGGCGCCGACGAACAGCGCCATGGCCACCGGGTGCAGATAGGCTTTGCCCATTGCCGGCAGGATCGACTCCGGGGTGCCGATGTCCGGCATCAGAACGGATCCGGCGATGCCGACCAACACCGGGATCATGGCGACTGTCAGATACAGAACGCTGGACACATACATGCTCCACTGCGCGATGCTCTCGGTGCGCGCCGCGAAGGCTCGTTGCAGCAAATCCTGAGAGGCGATGTTGCCCAGACCGATGACCAGCAACCCCTGAGCGAACATCGTCCAGCCCCACAGCGTCGGCTCAGGCATCAGGTTGAAGTGGCCTGGCGGAGCGGTCTGCACCAGCCCGTTCCACCCGCCGATGTCGGCAAGCACCAGGGGAAACAACGCCACGAGGCCGGCGACGATGATGAGCGCCTGGACGAAGTCGGTCAGCGACACGGCCCACATGCCGCCGGCGAACGTATAAGCGACGGTAATCGCGGCTCCGACCCAGATGGCCGTTACCAGATCGACACCCGCTACGATGTTCAGCACGGTCCCGAAGGCAACAAAAATCGACGCCACCCAGCCGACGTACGCCGGAATGATGCAGACGGCACAAAGTACCTCCGCGGACTGCCCGTAGCGTTGCCGAAACAAATCCGGCAGCGTCAGCAGCTGCATCCGCCTCAGGAAGCGGACGTAGAACATCCCGGCCAGAACCAAACACAGTGCCGAGCCGAACGGATTTGCCAGCACCCCCGTGAGCCCGCCGGTGTAGGCGGCGCCGGCGGCGCCGATCAACGTGCCGGAGCCGAACCAAGTGGCGAAAACCGTGAACACGCACAGCCACAGGGGCAGCCTGCGGCCCGCCACCACGAAGTCGGCGCTGTTGTGGATGTTGCGGCTGGCGTAGACGCTGATCACGGCGAGGACGGCGACGTAAAGAACGGCGCCGACCATGATGATCGTCGACTCGGTCATGGCCGGTGGGGCGCTGCCGCGAGTGCACCGCGACGCTCGAGACCGCGAACCGCGACTGCTGGTGTCACAAGCGGTCTGCCGCCGGATCTTCGACGGTCACCCGAGCGGTTTTGTTCCCCCACGCCATCACGAGAACCTTCGTTCCTTCGGGCGTATGGTCGAAGTAAAACTCGAGCCTGGCGAGGGATTCCGTCCCGGTATCGACGGCCGCTTCAAAGGAAACGGATATGCGGTCGAGCGACCCGCCGGCCAGTGGCGAGGCGGTAAACGACCAACTTCGATCAGCGTGGGGCACGAGGGTCACATCGTACCGGCCCGCCCGCACCCGCTCGCCGCCGACGATGAGATCGCCCCGGGCTTCGAGTACGATGCCCTCATCGCCGAAGTTCCACACTTCGTCGAAGGGAACGTGGTCCCCGAAAAGCGGCGCCGTCTCGGCGACCTGTCGGCGATAGAAGAGCGCCAGCTCGCTCTGTCCCACGGTGTTCATCACCATGGCCGTCGGTTCACTCGCCACGTGATTTTCCGCGACCGTCTGCCCGCCATGCGAGAGGGCGATGTGCACCTCTACGTACTCCCACAGGACTCTTGCTATGACGCCACGATCAGGTCGCGTGTCGAAGAACACCTCCAGATGTTCCTTGGAGTTGTCTTCGAGTTGTGCATGCGTCCGCACACGCAGCGCCTCGGGGCCGGCTTCCGCCTGGCCGCCCCATTCCTTGAAGATCAGGGTCCACCGGGACGCACCATCGAGGAACTCCTCCGGGACAATTTCCATGGCATAGGTGCCTGCGGCCAGGTGCTGACCCTCGAGGAGGATGTCCCGGTTGCTCGAAAAAAGCGCTGGGTTGGGAGCGCCGATCGACCACGGCTCGCCGTAGGGCACATCCGCGCCGAACAAGCGCTTCTCACGGCCCGCAACCGCGGCTCGCCGATACTGGAACATCACATCCGCATCGCCGATCCGTTCCACGACAACCGCCCGCTCGTCCGGAACGGTGACAGCCTCGAGCTCGGCGCGTGGGTCGATCCGCGGCCGGCTGGTATCGATGGCCATCCGGAAGCTCATGTGATCGTCGCTGCTGTACTGGTCTGTGGATTCACGGCGGTCGGAGCGAATGCTGTGGCCACCCTCCTCCAGGCTGAGTTGTCCGGAAGCGTCGGTCCAGGCGCCGCCTCGGATGGAACGCTGCAAGTTGCTTCCCCAGCCGCCGGGAATCGAGAACTTGTGGCGGGTCGGGTTGAGAGAAGGACCGGTCGGATCAGTGGCCGGGCTGTTGGCGAAGTACGTGTCGTCGAACCAGTCGTAGAGCCAATCGATCGTGTTGCCCGCCAGATCGTAGATACCGTACGGCGAGCGGCCGGCGGGATAGGCGCCGACCGGCGAGCTCTGAACGTACCCATCGTCGATACCCGCACTCGGATTCCGGCGCTCGGCAAATCCACGCGTGTAGCTGGCATCCGCGAAGTTCGCCTGGCTGCCGTCCGGAGGGGCGTCGCCCCACGGGTAAACTCGCCCATCCGTGCCGCGTGCCGCCTTCTCCCACTGCGCCTCTGTCGGGAGGGTGAAATGCAATCCGGTCAGCGCGCTCATCCAAGCGGCATAGGCCATCGCGTCATTCCAGCTCACGCACAGCACGGGCTCGTCTTCGCGCTGGGTGGCATACGGCGCCCGCCAGCTGGCGTCGTAGCGGATGTCGCCGGGCTGCTCCACCCAACAGCCTTCGCCCCGTTCGGCATCGGTCAGGTATCCGGTATCCGCCACGAAGGTGCGAAACTGCTCCACCGTGACCGGGAACTTGCCGATCCAGTAGCCGCTGAGCACGACGCGGTGCACGGGTTGCTCGAAGTGCTCCCCATCGCGAGAGCCCATATCGAATGGGCCGGCCGGTACATGGATCAGGATGCGACCCTCACCGAGGTCCGCCTCCCAATAGCCGAGGTCGTTCTGCTCGACCGAAAGCGCGACCTGGCGAACCGCTTCGAATGCTGGATCGAGTCCGGATTCACCGTTGAAGCACCCCGTCGACGCCAACAACGCGGTGGCGATCGCCAAGGCCAATCCTCGCGGCGTTGTGAAGCGTGTCATCGGTCCGCCTATCGACGAATCAGGTAATCAATCGCGATTCTGAATCCGAGGTGATCATCTGCGCTGTCGGGATCATCATGTTGCCGCGCATCTGATCGAATATTGTGGCCGATTTCGAGTTCGTCCACCGGCTGTCCGGGGCGACCGGCCGAACCGGCCCAAAACCCGGCTTTCATCACCCGGTCTGCACCGTCTGCCGGGCCCATAGGATTGAGATAGGCCTTGTCTTCATAATCTCCACGCCGGTCAAAGACCCATTCACTGACATTACCGGCCATGTCCAACGCCCCTACCGGTGACGCACCCGCAGGAAAGGCGCCTACCGGGGAGGTTGCCGCATAGCCGTCATTGACTCCGTGATGCACTCTGGCCTGTTCGGTACCGGGGAAGTACCTGTCGAACGTATCGTCGGCATAGTTGGCGCGGCTGCCATCGGGGGCCTCATTGCCCCACGGATAGATGCGCTGGTCGTCTCCACGTGCTGCGTACTCCCACTCTGCTTCCGTCGGTAGGACGAAATTGACGCCGGTTGTCTTGGCCAGCCAGTCGCAGAACGCCGCCGCGTCGTTCCAACTGACATTCGCCACCGGGTGGCTGTCATCCACCTGGATCTCCGGGAATTTCTCGCTTACTTGATGAAAGGCGTTGCGCCAACTGTGCCCGGGGATGGTGGTGAAGCCGTGATCGTCAAAGTTGTATACCCAGGGCCCCTCATGCCCAGGCTGCTCGACCGAGGTGACGTACTTGGTTTCTTCGACGAAGGCTCTGAACTGACCTTTGGTGGTTTGCGTCTTGGCGATCCAGTAGCCGGCCAATGAGACTTCGTGAGCGGGTGCTGCCGCGCTGCCGCTAACGCCAGCGTGCAGCTGGTCGTTGCCCATGACAAACGTACCGGCAGGCACATAGATCATGGTGATGCCGTGATCGAAGTCGGCTTCCCAATAGCCCCTAGCGTTCTTGCGTACGCTGTTGGCCTTCCCGCTCATGAAAGCCAGCTCGTTCTCCATGTTGCGGATATCAGAAGCAAGCTGTGCCTCGAGAATGTTGGTGGAAAACGCTTCTCTGTCACCAAGAGCCTGCTGGTCAGGCGGGCGGCTTGGGGGCGCGCTTTTCAGCAGGACCTTACCGGCAAGCGCGCCGGTGTGGCTCCCATTCTCGATGGAGATCACGCCGTTTACCACTACGGCTTCCACTCCCGTGGCGTAGCGGTGGGCGTCGGCGTAGGTAGCGTGATCGGAGATCGTGTCCGGGTCGAAGATCACGACATCAGCTTTGAAGCCCTCCAGAAGCAGACCCCGATCCTTCATGCCCAGGAACTGCGCCGGTAAAGAGGTCATCTTGCGGACCGCGTCGGCGAGCGTCAGCAACCCCTCTTCGCGAACGTACCTGCGCAGCGCCACCGACTGACTCGCGAACGACCGCGGATGGGCGCGCACAGGACGGGCGTCGTCCGGAACCGGGGCGAAACCCCCACCGTCGCTGCTGATCATGACCCAGTCCTGACTCATGGCATGGCGCATGTCGTCGGGCGATTGCGACGCCGAGGCGAACAGCATGTCGGGCTCGTCGAGGATCAAGTCGGCGACGATGTCGAAGCCGTCTCGGCCCTGTTCGTCGACGAGCTCGTCGAGCGTTCTTTCGAGCAGCTCGGGGTGTCGATCGGTGACCTTGATGCGGAAGTCCTGCCAGCCCCAGCGCGCCACGGCGCTGGGGTCCGCCCGCCGCGGCTCATAGGTCGATTCGCGCAGACGGGCGCGCGTCGCTTCGTCGCCGAGCGCCTGCTGGAGGGCGACCACGAACTCGCGCCGGGCGGCATTACGGTCGCTTTGCGACACCCCGGTGTTGAACTCGCTGCGGCGCATCAGGCGCCGCAGCTCCGTTAATGATTCGAGGTCGTCCGGAATGTCGATCAGATCGGTGATGAAGTCGATCGGTGCGCCCTGCAGAAACGGGTATTGATCGGCCGTGATGCGCACACCGCGTGCCCGCGCCTCGTTGACCATGTCGACGACGCGGCGCATCTCGCCCCAGTTGTCTCTGCCGGCGGCCTTCAAGTGGGTGATCTGCACCGGCACGCCGGCCCCTTCACTGATGCGGATGATCTCGTCGGCGGCCTCGAGGATGCTGCCGGCCTCGTCGCGCATGTGAGAGATGTAGACGCCGCCGAACTCGGCCACGGGTTCGGTAACCTCGATCACCTCCTCGGTGCTGGCGTAGACGTTCAGGCCGTCGTATTCGAGCCCGGTGCTGACCCCCCAGGCGCCCTCGCTCATTCTCTGGCGGACAATCGCCCGCATGCGCTCGATCTCGTCCGGGCTCGCCGGGCGCAGATTGTCGCGGCCCATCACCTCGCGTCGAATGACGTTGAACGGCACCATCATGACCGCGTTGGCGCCGATGCCGCCGGATTCCCAACGAGCCTTGGTCTCGGCGACTCGGAAACTCCCCGAGCCGTCGCTTCCGGTTCGCACCGTGGTGACGCCCTGGAGCAGGTAGTTGAGGATGGCGTTCGCGTCGTCGCTGTCGAAGGCGTCGTCCACGTGGGTGTGCATGTCGATGAAACCGGGAGCGACGACCTGCCCACGCACATCGATGGTACGGACGGCGGTACGGTCGCCGAGGTCGCCGATCTCGGCAATCGTGTCGCCACGGATGCCGATGTCGGCGCGGAACCACGGGTTACCGGTGCCGTTGACGATCCTGCCGTTGGTGATCAGCAGATCGAAGTCGGCCGGAGTCTGGGCAGTGCCCGCCGGCGTCAGCGCCCCGCTCGCCGCGCCGGCCAGAGCGGCAAGTGCGACGAGTAGTGTGAGGAGCTTCATGGATCCGCTTCGGTGCAGGCCGCGCACTAGTCGGGTGACCAGGACGGGTTGCTGTTGGATATTCCCCGGCCACCCTCAGGCCCGCGGGTTCCCGAGGTCGTCAACCGGACCTGGTTCGTGCCGTCGATGTTCATGACGTAGATCTCCGTGACGCCCTCGCGAGACGAGTCGAAGACGATCCGCGTACCGTCGGGCGACACGGAAGGGTTCGAATCCTGACCGGGAGCGTCGGTGAGACGACGCTTGTCGGAGCCGTCGACGTTCATGATGTAGATCTCGTAGTTGCCGTTTTGCGGCTCGCCGTCGCGGTCCGTCGAGTAGACGATCTGCTTGCTGTCGGGCGTCCACTCCGGGACCTCATCGAGCGCCCGTGTAAACGTCAGGCGTTGCTGGTTGGTGCCGTCGACCGCATTGGCAAGGTAGATCTCCGGGTCGTCGCGGTCCCGATCTGCTTCGAAGGCGATCCACAGGCCGTCAGGCGACCAGGCGAGGAAATTATTCACTCGTCCCAGAGGATGGTCGTTCGTCAGCTGGGTCAGATTGGAGCCCCAGTTACCAGCGTCGACATTCGTGCGCCAGACTTGCGAGCTGCCGCTGCGGCCTGAATCGAAGGCGATCATCGACCCGTCCGGCGACCAGGAGGGCCCGCCGTCATTCGCTTCATGGGTCGTCAGACGGACCTGGCCGGAGCCGTCGGCGTTCATGATGTAGATGTCCCGGTTGCCGTCACGCGACGAAGCGAACGCAATCTGCGTGCCGTCGGGAGACCACGTCGGGGCGCCGTCAGAAGCCTGGTTGTTCGTCAACCGCGTCACGTTGGCTCCGTCGGCATCCATGACATAGATCTCAGCGTTGCCGTCTCGGCTCGACACAAACGCGATCTTGGAACCCAGGCCCTGCGCCGGCATCGGCGGCGGGCGCAGGGCGTTGCCCGGACCCAGCGCCAGGTAGGTCACAAGCATGGCGAGAGTCAGTGACGCTCGGGGCATGCGCTTCTCCGTTCTCTAGGTGGTGGGGAAAGCATGAGCTGGGTTTGTCGTCCTTCGTCGAGAAATGTACACAAAAGGCACTGTGATCGCCACGTTGTGACCTTAGTGCCCTTCATGGTACCGATGAGCCAGCAAAGCTTGATGATTTCGAAAATTGCATACAAAAAGCTC
>SMUX01146571.1_pt1 | contig 14110 bp, 10 predicted proteins | sample 2456431 | NCBI WGS metagenome assembly SMUX01 (sample SAMN11095930, study PRJNA526329) | marine sediment metagenome | biome: Marine sediment; feature: Surficial sediment; material: Deep marine sediment; isolation source: Hadal surficial sediment | place: Pacific Ocean | collected 2014-11 | depth... | reverse complement strand
CCGTAGCCGAGTGTCCGACCTCGTATGGCGCTCCCGAACCGGTCTGTGTCGTCAGGAAGACGACGAGGCGGCGCACCAATCGCCCGAAGAAAACGCTCGTTTCGATCGGCTTCTGTCCATTTGTCGTCTGCTCGGAGCCGCTGTCCTCTCCTGACTCATGGAGGAAAACCAGATCCAGATCCGAGCGATAGGACAATTCGATGCCACCAAACTTTCCTTATGCGATGACTCCGAAGCCGGCGACGCGGCGCACATCGCCGACAACGCGATAGGGTTCACCGTGCTTGCCGACGAGATCGGCATACGTAATTTCAAGCGCCTCCTGCAATAACGGTTCTGCAAGATCGGTCAGGCGGTCGCTTACCTTCATGATCGGCAGCCTGCCACTGAAGTCGACGACCGCTATTCGAAACAGGCCGGCCCTTTGAAACTGCCCAAGGCATTCGATTCGATGCTCGCTGTCTGACTAACCGAGTCCGCCGATGCGTCGATCCAGTTCGGCTTGTAGCTCGCTTTTCTCGAGCGACGACGAAAATACGCGCGGGTCAAGCAACTCATCCAATAACACGGGATAACGGTTGACCTGCTCGGCGAGATACGCGCTCCTTTCGCATAGGTTTACGAGCTTCTCCAGCGCGGGTGGATTCTCGTTCAACAGTGCGACGCAGGATGCGGTCGATGATATTCAGCACACGGGTGAGGACCAGCGATGGATCAGCCCTGTTCTTAAGCTCGAGCAACAGTCTTAAGCTCCAGCAACAGATTCGGCATGAACTGATCGAGTCGCTGGCGGCCCACTTTATCGGTAAGAAGCGTAGTCGCAGCGCGCTGAAAATTCACTACCGCTTTGGACGGTTCCTCTGCTTTCGTGAAGCCCTGCCCCTCCAATAGTTCCTGCCACTCCGCAGCCGTGGACTCCGATGCCCAGCGCTGTGCAAGCGTCGGCGCGGCAGCAGTTTCCAACACAGGACGTTCGCTACGAAAGACAACGTTCTCGAATTGCTTGCTGACATTGCTGCGATGCAACTCGATATCTGCGACCAGGCTCCGCCAGTCCGGATAGTTCATCGCGAAACTGAGTCTTGACCTGTCCACGGGATCAGCTGGAAGATCGTGTGACTGCTGGTCCCGGATGGCCTGAATAAAATTCTCGAGACGTCGCAGGAAAATGTAGGCCCGCAGTAACACATCAACCGACGTTTTCGAGAGCCCTCGATGGTTCGCCAGGCGCGACAGTACAAGTTGTAATTCCTGACAGCGAAGATGCTTGTCGCTTCCGCCGCGAATAAGCTGCAGGGACTGCGTGATAAATTCGATTTCCCTGATGCCGCCGGGACCGAGCTTAATGTTGTCAGCGAGTTCTTTCTTCTGTCCTTCTGCGGCGATCGAAGCCCTCATGTCACGAAGCGATTCAAACACGCCGAAATCAAGGTAGCGCCGATAGACAAAGGGCTCGATCATGTTGCCGATGAGGTCCTCGGCGATTGCCTCGCTTACCGCCGGGCCCGTGATCCGGGCCTTGACATAGGCGTACCGCTCCCAGCCCCTCCCGTGTTGCGGAAGATAGTTTTTCAGGGCGGCGAAACTGACCACCGGTGGCCCACTGTCGCCGAAAGGCCGGAGTCTTGTATCGACTCGAAACGCGAAGCCCTCCGCCGTCACTTCGTCCAGAAGACCTACAACCTGCCGCGTCAGCCGGGTAAAATATTCATGCGCACTTAAAGCGCGGCTGCCGTCCGTTTTCCCGTCTTCGGGATACAGAAAAATCAAATCGACATCGGACGAGAAGTTCAGCTCCCCGCCACCAAGTTTGCCCATCGCCAGGACGACCAGCGGTATCTCGGAACCGCTTTCGTTCCGCGGTATTCCGAAACGTTCCTGCATTCGCATCGATGCATAATTTGCAGATGCCGCGATCATTTCGTCAGCGAGATCGGACAATGCCTTTAAAGTCTCGGTCAGGCTGGCTGCCCCCGAGACATCCCTCCACAACACCTGCAAAAGCCATCGATTGCGAAACCGTCTAAGGCGGCGTTTTATGCTCCCAGCCTCATCCGCGCTCGCAGACACCTTCGCTGTGAACGCACGAAGTTCTCGTATGTCCGGTGGCTGATGAAAGGCACCACTATCCCACCGGCTCATGATCCAGGGCCATTCCCGAATGATCAGATTTGCGGCGAACTCGCTCACCGCAACGAGTTTCGTGATGTCTGCCTCAAAGTCAGGCGCGGAACCGATATCGGCGGCACTGCCCGGGTGAGACGATTCAAGTCGCTCTGACCAAACGCACACGACGTCCGCGAGTTCCTCGGGTAGACTGGCAATTGGCTTCATCGCAGCAAGTCTATCGAATTGGACCTGGCTTATGATTAAAACGAAGAATCTTCTGATCGTTTACCACTCGCAGTCCGGCGCGACCCGCAAAATGGCCGATGCCGTCATCAAGGGGGCCAAGCATCCTGACATCGAAGGCGTCGAGGTCAGGGTTCGCGACGCACTCGAGGCTTCGCCCGAAGACGTCCTGTGGGCGGACGGAATGATTCTCGGTACGCCGGAAAACTTCGGCTACATGAGCGGGGCGATGAAGTATTTTCTGGACCGCGTCTATTACCCCTGTGAAGACAAGGTAGGTGGCACGCCATACGGATTGTTCATTCGCGCAGGCAATGACGGCACTGGAGCAATAACCAGCATCAACCGTATCCTCACGGGGCTTTCTGTCAAGCAGGTTCAGGAGCCGGTCCTGATCGTCGGCGAATTCGACGAGAGCAGGCTTGCGGAGTGCGAAGAATTGGGGATGACGATGGCTGCCGGTCTGGAATCTGGCGTGTTCTAGAACCTGCCGCAAGAATCGGCGTAGCCGCGAAGCGGCGCACAATAAATTATGGGTCGAACCGCTAAGACTTCTTACGGTCCGACCCCTAATTTATTCAGAAACGCGGCTCATGAGGATCCTTGAGACAGGTTCGAGTCAGCCGATCGATGCTTTCTTTTTGCATGTCAGTTCTTTCAGTACAACGTTCAGGGGGACAGGCTTACCGATAGCATGACCCTGTGCGAAATCAACACCAAGTTTTTGGACCAGAGCCATAATTTTTTTGCTCTCAACGTATTCGGCTACCGTCTCGAGTTTCATCACCTTGGCAACCTGCGTAATAGCGGCAACCATCGCCTCCGAGATTCGGTTGTCAGTGATATCGCGTATGAACCCACCGTCAATCTTGAGTGTGTCGACGTTGAAGTTCTTGAGATATGCAAACGAGCTCAGTCCGGCGCCAAAATCGTCGAGCGAGAAGCTGCAACCGTGTTCGCGCAACGCATCGATAAATGCCTGGGCCTTTCGGCGGTTGGACACCGCCGCCGACTCAGTGACCTCGAAGCAAAGCGATGCTGCCGGCACGCCGCTGGATTCGATCTCGTCCTCGATAAATCTGAGAATGTCGTCGTCTCCCAGCGATTGACCCGACAGATTGATGGCGAAGCTTGCGCCAGAAGCCTCGAGGTAATCCGTGTACTCGCCAAGCTTTGACAGCGTCGTCGAAACCACCCATCGGTCGATCTGCGGCATGAGCTGATAACGTTCGGCAGCGGAAAAGAAAGCGTTGGACGACACCTTGTTGCCCTTGCCGTCCTTCATACGTAATAGAATCTCGAAGCGCGTTTGATTGTTACCTTCCGCCAGTGGAACGATGGGCTGCGCCATGAGCTCGAAGCCGTCTGTATCAAGGGTTTTCTGGATCTCCGATACAAGATGCATGTCGTCGTAACGGCGAATAATGCTCTGATTGTCCTGGTCATAGACTTCCACTCGGTCACGACCGTGATCTTTCGCCGAATCGCAGGCCATTCGGGAAGCCGTCAATGCGTCGGCAACATCGGGAGCTTTGGCGTCGAAACTGGCAATGCCAATGCTGACGGTGACCTGTAAAGACTTGTCTCCCCGCAAGTAACGAAGTTGCTCCCCTTTCGAGCGAACTTTTGTGGTGAAGTCGAGCGCCTCCTCGACCGTGCTGTGCGTCAGGAGAATGGCGAAATCGTCACCTGTGAGGCGGGTTGCGACGGCATTCCTGGGTAACTCGTCTTCAAGCATCTGCGAAAAGCGAATAATGACTTCATCTCCGGCTTCCCGTCCGAAGGTGTCATTGACCAGCTGCAGGTTGTCCAGGTCGAAATAAATAATCTGGTGCTCATCGTCGCCGTCCGCCAGCGATTTCATCGACTCATACAATTGAGCCTCGAATCCCGGGCGATTCATAAGACCGGTCATTACATCGAAGGATTGTTCGATGACGTACTCGACCTTGCGAACGATGTGCGACATGAAACGCATATGCGCTTTGTCGAACGATTTCTTGTCGACCCGCCCTAGCTGGGCGAGCACGCCCTCGACATTGCCAGCCTTGTCGATGAGTGGACAGAGCATGGTCTGATAACCCTGATCGGCGATATTGTCCGAACCCTCTACTGGCGGCACGTCAAATATCACCGCTCCTCGCTGAGCCTCGAGCCTCGGAAATAGCTGCTCGATGATGTACTTGTCCAGTACTTTCCGATTTACGGTCTTCCAGCTCGAATGTGTGGCACTGATCCGGATTCGTTTGGATGGCAGGAGCAGAACACTATACGCAATTCCGAGAAAGCGGCCGCTTTGGCCGATCAGCTGCGCTAGACCTGCGTGGCTGCGGGAAACACCGTGAATTTTTTCGTCTACTTTGTAGATCAGGTCGAGTTCCTTCTCGGCAATGTCGGCCCGCTTCTCAGCATCGCCGAGCTTATGAGTGATGCGCATGCCCTCGCCGATAACCTCCACCGCCGGGAGCAGAATATTCTTCAACAGGCTTGGATTGAACGAGGACGCCTTGCCGGCGTTCTTTGAAAACACGGTCACGAGCAGGCCCAGCCCTTCGTCCGTGCCGCCATAGACCGGTAATACCAGCAAGGTCCGACCGGAAGTTAATGTGCGACGCAGCATGGTCGAATCCGGCAGTATTCCCGCGACAACGTCCTGCGGCAAATCCGTGATGTAGTTGTCGACCTCATAATCGTCGACACCATCACTGCTCCAGACACAGTTACGTGAAAGATCGTAGAAACAAAAACACTGTGCGCGGGGAACGAGCGACTGCAACAGCCCCTTAGCCGAGCCGATATTTTTCCTCGTTATGATGTTGTGCACATCTGCAGTCATAAGCGAGTTTCGCTTTCAAGGCTGACCGGGTTTCCCCCGGTTCATGGAATGACGCACAATGCCATGCATGCCGTGACGTCGCTGTGACTCAGGTCTCAGCTAAAACCAATTCCTCCTTTTTATTCAAGCAATTAGGCCAAATAAACCCGGCGGCGCTGCCACGCGCCGGCCGGGCCTGTCTTCTGCGCGGGCGCTAGTGTCCTGTCCCGATAATAAATTGACTAAGTCGGCCACGGATTTTCGTGGCTGGCAAGACGTGGCGAGTTTGGCAAGTTATTATCGGGACAGGACACTAAACGGCTACCGCATCCAGCCACTCGTCGTCCGACCCTTCATTGACGCCTTCAAAAAGCGGTGTGCTCAGGTACCGCTCGCCGGTGTCCGGCAACATTGCCAGAATTACGGATCCCTTTTCGGCGTTCTCGGCAACTTCGAACGCAGCCGCCAGGGTAGCGCCTGAGGATATGCCCGCGAAAATGCCTTCTTCCGCTGCCAGCCGCTTCGATAGTTCGATGGCCCGTTCATCCGTAACCGGAACGAGTCGGTCGAATACCTCGCGATTCAGCACCTCAGGAATGAAATCCGGCGTCCAGCCCTGAATCTTGTGCGGATTCCATTCGCAGCCAGCGAGCAGCGACGCGCCGGCGGGCTCGGTCGCGACAATCGTCACCTCGGGTCGCGCAAGCTTGATAATTTCGCCGGCCCCCGTCATCGTGCCGCCGGTGCCGTACCCGGTTACCCAGTAGTCGAGTCGTCTGGCAGCGAAATCCTTGAGGATTTCCGGCCCGGTCGTATTGCGGTGATATTCCGGATTTGCCGGGTTCTCGAACTGCCTTGCAAGGAACCAGCCATGTTTCTCCGCCAGCTCTTCCGCCTTCCTGACCATGCCCGTACCTCTTTCCGCAGCGGGCGTCAGAATGACCTTGGCGCCGAGACCGCGCATGATTTTACGCCGCTCGACAGAAAATGAATCGGCCATAGTTGCCACGAATGGATATCCCTTTGCTGCACAGACCATCGCGAGTGAAATACCTGTGTTCCCTGACGTCGCCTCCACTACCGTCTGGCCGGGCTTTATGGAACCACGTTTCTCCGCATCGCAAATAATTGCGATCGCAAGCCGGTCCTTGACCGACCCCATCGGATTGAACGACTCCACTTTTACGTACATTTCTACGTGTTCTGGAGCGATACGGTTGAGGCGTACGATCGGAGTATCGCCAATGGTGTCGAGAATATCGTCGTAAATCATTGCAGTATCCTTTTCATAGAGCCGCGACAGAAGCCGGCGCCTCGCGTTCGTGGTGGACGGGCCGGCTCTCGAACCACTCCTTACCAATGCCAAATGCAGCCACTTCTCCAATGATCAGGAGCGCCGGTGCAACGACCTCATGTCGTTTAGCAAGATCGATCAGGTTTTCGAGATGGCCATGTATGACTCTTTGCTTATCGCTGGTGCCGTTTTCTATTATCGCAATCGGCGTGCCCGGCGAGCGCCCGTATTCTATCAGCTTGCTCCGGATGTCTGGAAACCGGCGAACGGCCATGTAGACGGCCAGCGTTTGCCGGTCCCGTGCCAGCGAGGACCAGTCGAGCCGATCTACGGAATCTTTTCCGTGAGCCGTCAGAAAAACGACCGACTGTGCCAAATCCCTGTGAGTCAGTGGTATTCCTGAATACGCCGCACACCCGGCCGCGGCCGTAATGCCCGGAACCACCTGGTAGCGCAAGCCGGCTCTTGCGAGGGCCTCTATCTCTTCTCCGCCTCGGCCAAAAATGAACGGGTCACCTCCTTTCAGCCGGCAGACTCTATTGCCATCACGTACCAACCTGATCAGCAATTCGTTGATCTCTTCTTGCGACATGGTTTTGCATCCGGGTGTCTTGCCGACGGCAATCATCTCGGCATCGCGTCTCGCAAGTGCAAGGACTTCTCGGGAAATCAGGCGGTCGTGAACAACAACGTCGGCGCGCTGCATCAGTTGCAACGCGCGCATCGTTAACAAGCCAGGATCACCCGGCCCTGCGCCAACCAGCCAAACCTCACCTTCATCCTTCGGCGATTGCGTTACTGTTTCGAGCAGAGTCGCAATATTGCTCCGTGCAGACTGCATTCGACCCGCGAGCACGTCATCCGAGATGACACCATCGAATACCTGTTCCCAGAATCGTCGTCGGTCGAGAAGGTTGTTTATGCGATTCTTGACGCGGTCTCGCCATTCGGATGCCAGGGCCGCGAGCCGGCCAATACGCGTCGGTAAAAACGTTTCGATCTGCGCACGGATTTTGCGTGCAAGCAACGGTGCCGTGCCGCCACTCGATATTGCGACGACAACGGGACTCCTGTCGATGATCGCGGGTGACACGTAGCTGCAACGTGACGGGTCATCGACAGAATTACAGAAGATGCCGGCATCGTTCGCTGCATGGAAGACTTCATTCGAGACTTGTGCGTCGCCTGTTGCATTCACGACCAGCCAATGGCCACTTACGTCCTCTGGCAGAAAGCGCCCGACGCGGTGCATGATCTGCCCCGAGTCGGCATAATGCTTCAGTTTCTTATCGAGTTCCGGGGCTATGACCGTCAGCCGGGCGCCCGCAGCAAGCAGCGAATCCGCCTTGCGCGACGCAACGTTGCCCCCGCCCACGAGCAAGCAGGATTTGTCTTTGAGATTTAGAAATGCAGGGAAGTAGTCCACGAATTCGGCCTTGTTCGAAGGCCGTCAAATATACTGGCTGCCCAGCGTCATAAAAAATAATGATTGCTTCTGGCCATATAGCGGCTCGTTATATGTTTCATTTGTATCTATATAACTGATTTCACTAGGAAAATTGTCAGGTGGATCCGCACTCGGTATACTCACCGGCCGGCCTGACTTAAGGACACGCCTTTGCTTGAAACGTTTGGCCCTAAAGGTTGTCCTAGTTGAGAGTTGGCGGGGACATTGGGGTTCGACGCGGCTCAGTGCGATGAAACTACAACAGCTAAAATATCTGCTGGCGATTGTCGACAACGGCCTGAACATTACGGCAGCTGCCGATCGCCTGTATACCTCTCAGCCTGGTGTCAGTAAACAGCTAAAGCTCCTGGAAGAAGAACTCGGTCTGCAATTATTTACGCGCAAGGGCAAGAGCCTCGAAGGCATAACTGCCGCGGGTAACCAGGTAATCGAACGGGCCCGGCTGATCATTCAGGAGGTCGATAATATCCGAAACCTCGCGTCAGATTATTATCAGGAAGAAGAAGGCTCGTTATCGATCGGCACCACCCATACACAGGCGCGCTACGTCCTGCCTGAAGTTGTAAAAGCTTTCCGACAAAGTTATCCAAGCGTCAACCTGAACTTACACCAGGGAACATCAGAGCAAATCGCCGACATGGTGGCAGCAAACGAAATCGACTTTGCGATTGCCACGGGATCGAATCACTTGTTCAGCGAATTACTGTTGCTACCCAGCTATCGCTGGGATCGCACGATTCTCGTACCGAACGATCACGAGCTCACGGCGCTGGGGCGCAAGCTAACGCTCCGGGATCTGGCCGAGCACCCGCTCGTAACCTATGTTTTCAGTTTCGGCGGGGAGTCGTCGTTGAAAAAAGCGTTCGCCGAAAAAAATCTCAAACCCGACGTCGTGTTCACGGCTCGCGACGCCGATGTAATCAAGACCTATGTTCGTATGGGTCTCGGGGTTGGTATCGTTGCCAGCATGGCGCACGAATGCGACGACAACAAGGACCTGACCGCGATCAAGGCGGAAGGGCTGTTTCCCCGAAGCACAACCTGGATCGGTTTCCGTAAAAACGTTGTGCTGCGTCGCTACATGCTGGATTTCATCAGGTTATTTGCGCCGCACATCGACGCTCAGCAAATTGACGCTGCTGCTAGAGCCCGGGAGCAGAAAGAAATCGATTTGCTTTTCAAAGACACCAAGCTGCCGGTTCGCGGCGGCTGCTCGGACGACCTCCCGGCTGCTGCCTAAGCCGGCATTTATAAAACCGCTGCTGAAAACGTAGCGAGCGATGGCCAGGCGAGGCATGTGTCAGCGAAAAACGTGGAGTTTACTCCTAGGAAAATGAGCATTTTTGAGCTGGCTTTTAACGAAGCATAGCCGAGCGCAGTAGTTTTCAGGCTGACTTTCCGAAATCCATTTCATGCAAGCCACATTCGCGCTTAAGACCGAAGAAACGAGTTTCGTCGTTATTCGCCACATCCGCCAGTGAGCGCGTTGTATGAGTGTCACCAATAGAGACATAGCCCTTTTCCCACAACGGGTGGTACGGCAGGTCGTGTTTTTTCAGGTATTGATAGACGTCCCTGTCATTCCAGTCTGCGATAGGGTGGACTTTCCAGCGCTCTCCGGATGATTCCACGATAGGCGTATTTTTTCTGCTCTGCGTCTGGCTCCGGCGCAATCCGGCGAACCAGGTGCCGACGTCGAGGGATTCCAGTGCGCGTTCCATCGGCAAGATTTTGTTATCCCGGTTATAGGCGTCGATGCCCTTGATACCTGCTTCCCAGCGTTTGCCGAAGCGGGCTTCCTGCCAGGCGTTGGACAGATCGGGACGAAAGACCTTCAGGTTCAGATGGAGTGAGCGCGTCAGCTCGTCGATAAAGAGATAAGTTTCCGGAAACAGATAGCCCGTATCGATAACGATGACCGGGATGTTCGGCCTTTGACTGGATAGTAAATGCAACATGACCGCTGCTTGCGCACCAAAGCTAGAGCTAAGGACATGACTCTCGGGCAGGTGGCTTAATGCCCAGCTCACTCGCTCCTCCGCTGACATCAATTCGAGCGATCGGCTGCAGATCAGCTCGGCGGCCCGGCGACTCCGCGATTCACTGAGCTCCACGATCTCGTGATCACGCTGCATGGTGAAAATCCTTGCCAGCGGTCACTTCGGCGATGATGCCACTCCGAATGACGAAATCGCCAAAGCGTTCACCGTCAGCACGCTCGTCGGCGTATCGTGAGAACAAAGGGTCGAGCGTGGCGAGTATTTCCTGCTCGTCGATGTTTTCACGATACAGTTTGTTCAGCCGGTCGCCGGCGAATCCCGCGCCGAGGTAGAGGTTGTAGTGTCCCGGGCCTTTGCCGACCAGTCCGATTTCCGCGATATACGGTCGGGCGCAACCGTTAGGGCACCCGGTCATGCGAATCGTGATGGCTTCATCACGAAGTCCGTGCGCATTGAGTAATTTGTCAATGCGATCGATCAAGGCCGGCAGGTAGCGTTCACTCTCAGCGATCGCCAGGCCGCAAGTCGGGAATGCCACGCAAGCCATCGAGTGCAGCCGAAGCGGGCTTGCCTGCCTGCTATTTTCGATGCGGAACACCCGGAGCAAGCCCGTGATCCGTTCCTTGTCACGCTCTTTGACATTGCCGATGATCAGGTTCTGATTCGGCGTCAGTCGGAAGTCGCCCTTGTGCAACCCGGCTATTTTTCTGAGCCCGGTCATCAGCTGTCGCCCATCAACGTCCTGGATGCGCCCGTTCTCGACAAACAGTGTGTAATGCCAATGTCCGTCGTTCGATCGCTGCCAGCCATACACGTCGCCATTGCCGACGAACGCGTACGGGCGCGGCTCCGCGAGTTGCCAGCCAAGCCGGTGCTCGACCTCACTCTTGAACCAGTCCAGGCCGCGATCGTCGATCGTGTATTTCAGTCGCGCATGCTGTCGATTTTCGCGGTCACCGAAATCGCGTTGCGTAGTAACTATGGCCTCGGCCACTGCGTTGACCTGGTCTGTCGTGCAGAAACCTATAACGTCGGCCAGCCGCGGATAGGTTTGCGTCTCTCCATGGCTCATTCCCAGGCCCCCGCCTACCGTTACATTAAACCCGCGGAGGCCACCATTTTCGGTAATCGCGATGAATCCCAGGTCCTGGGCGAAGACATCGACGTCGTTCTGCGGCGGCACGACGAATGCTGTCTTGAATTTACGCGGAAGATAGGTGTCGCCGTAAATCGGTTCGACCTCAGCTTCCGTGCTCTGAAGTTTTTCCCCGTCGAGCCAGATCTCATGGTACGCGCGTGTCGCTGGCGTCAGGTGTTCGCTGAGCGACTCAGCATGTGCCTGAACCTGTCGATGAACTTCCGACACGGGCGGCATCGGGGAACACATGACGTTTCGGTTCACATCACCGCAGGCTGCAAGTGTGTCCATCAGCGCCTGATTGATTCCCTGGATTGATGGTTTGAGGTCTCCCTTGATGACGCCGTGCAACTGAAATGCCTGCCTCGTCGTCAATCGGATCGTGCCGTTGGCTCTCGATGTGGCTATCTCGTCCATCTTTAGCCATTGTTCCGTCGTGCAAACACCGCCAGGCACTCGGACCCGTATCATGAAACTGTAAGCGGGCTCCAGACGCTGTCGTTTGCGCTCGTTGCGAATATCGCGGTCATCCTGCTGATAGATGCCGTGAAACTTCGACAACTGCGTGTCGTCTTCCGCGATCGCGCCGGTAAGCGGATCTTTCAGACTCTCGATCAGAGTGCCGCGCAGGTGGCGGCTACGAGCCTTGATGCCCTCGACTTCGCTTAGATCTGTTGCGGGATCAGTCATTTCAGTCTCCTAATAAATATCCCGCAGATAGCGGCCGGCCCTGCGAAGGTCTTTGAGATAATTTTCGGCCGAGCCAGCGTCGCAACCACCGTGAGATACGAGAACGTTGATCAATGCATCATGAACATCGCCTGCCATATGCTTCGCGTCGCCGCAGACATAGATGGCGGCGCCCTGCTGCAACCAGGCCCAGACTTCCGCGGCGTGTTCCCCAATCCGGTGCTGCACATAGACCTTTTCGGCCTGGTCACGGGAAAAAGCGACATCCATGCGATGCAAGATGCCGCGCTTCAGGAAGCGCTGCCATTCCAGCTGGTACAGGAAATCACTGTGAAAATTGCGATCGCCAAAGAACAGCCAGTTTTTGCCGGTAGCGCCCAGCTCTGCGCGTTGTTCGACGAACGACCTGAACGGCGCAACGCCGGTACCGGGTCCGATCATGATGACCGGCGTTTGTCCGTCGACAGGCAGTCGGAACCTGGTATTCGGTTCCACGAATATCGAAACTCTCTCTCCTTCGGCAATCCGGTCGGCCAGCATTGTCGATGCCGCGCCCCAGTGTTCCGTGCCGAACGCCTGGTAATTCACGGCGGCGACCGTCAGGTGAACTTCATCGGGATTGGCCAGCGGACTGGAGGCAATGGAATATGACCGCGGCATGAGTTTTCTTAAAGAATCGGCGAAATTGCTTGGGCTGATCGTTGTCGGATGCTCTCGAACGATGTCGATGATCTGCCGCGTGTCCAGGAATTCCGACAATTCCGCCTGGCGTTCGGGTTTCAGCAGTTCCGCCAGATCGTCGGAACTCGAAAGATCGGCATAAGCATTCAGGAATCTCAGGCTCGGTGCCGTGATCTCGAATTCCATTCGAAAGGCGTCCCTGATCGGAGTCGTCGATTCCTTGATCGTGACCTCTTCATCACCGGAAAACCCCAGCGTGTTGAGGAGTTCCTCGATGAGCTGTGGCGGATTGTCGGCAATGACCGCGAGAGAATCTCCCGGCTCATAGTTCAGGCCCGACCCTTCGAGCGACAACTCAATGTGCCGCACATCTTTGGACGATCTGGCGCCGGTTATCTTCTGATTCGTCAGAACTTCGGCCTCGAACGGACGGTGCTTGTCGTAGAGGGCGACCGGCTTAACTGCACGCAAACGTGGTACATCGGCGATGCTTGCGAACTTATCCGGCAACGTCTTTAGTACATCATCGGCCCACCGTGATGCAGGTTCTTCATAATCCAGATCGCATTCCACGATCGGCAGGATTCGCTCCGCACCGAGCTCCTTCAGTCTGGCGTCGAATTCGCGCCCGGTCTGACAATAGTCGACGTAGCTGCTGTCGCCCAATGCAAGTACGGAGAATTTCAATTCATTGAGTTTCGGAGCCTTTTTCGACAGCAGAAATTCATGGAACAACTCCGCATCGTCGGGAGGGTCTCCCTCGCCGTGCGTGCTGATTACGAAACTGACGAGTGTCTCCCGCTTGATATTCGCCGGCTTGTAGTCGGCCAGGTTCACGAGTTTGACGGCAAACCCTTGCTCGATAGCACTTTGCTCCAGCTGTTCCGCGATACCGCGACCGTTGCTGGTTTGCGAACCGTACAGGACCGTCAGCGTGTTACCTGGATCTGCCGATGGTTGGATGACAGCGGACTGTGCCGTGTCCTGGCCAGCCGCGAGCCCCGCTACGTAACCGCTAACCCATTGCAGCTGAGCAGGTGTTAGCCCGCTCAGTGCGTCTTTCACTGTTGTCGTCTGGGCCGCGTCCAACGGCGGAGCGATCGTGCTTGCAGCCATGCTGTTCAACAGATACCTCCGTCTGGATTGCTTAGTCGATGCAGACCATACGAAGCAGAATCGGCTACGTGAACGTATTTGTTGTTATCGGGATATAACGCAGAGATATATCCGCAATTCATTTTCCGGATTAAGCAAGCGTACCAGGACCCATCTCAACAATCCTCATGGCTGCGCAGCGGACTTCGCGGGCGTGCGGTTTTATGAGATGGGTCTTAGGGAATTCGAATCAGTAGATACGAATGCCGCCGTGTCGCTTGCGACTGCGACGGTCAACCACCCAAATGCCAAACAGAAATCCCGCCAGGAGACAAACTCCAAGCGCACCGGCCACCCATCGAAACGGCATGCTGTATTTATAGCCCCCGTACCGCTGGCGAAACTTGACATTTTCCTCAGTCAGTGCTTCGACCTTCGCACTGGTTTCATCGAGCGCTGCCTTGGTTCGTGCGACAATATTCTCGAGCGAATCAATCATCGCCGCGGGGCCGGCAAAGGCCTGCTTGGTTTCCTCAAGTTCCCGGGACAACTTCTCGATCTCGGCCCGGGTTTCCGT
>SMUX01288672.1_pt1 | contig 14121 bp, 15 predicted proteins | sample 2456431 | NCBI WGS metagenome assembly SMUX01 (sample SAMN11095930, study PRJNA526329) | marine sediment metagenome | biome: Marine sediment; feature: Surficial sediment; material: Deep marine sediment; isolation source: Hadal surficial sediment | place: Pacific Ocean | collected 2014-11 | depth... | reverse complement strand
TCCCGCCCCCCGAGATTAAATAGATCTGTCCCCATTAATCTTGTCCCCATTATTTCCTACGCTTACCACTGGCAGCGATGGGGCGACGACGATGTTGAGGCAATCGTGGGCTTCGCGAAGGGCACTTTCCACTTCCTCCGGCGTGTCGGCGTGGGCAAACATGAAGCCCAGATAGGTGCCGCCTTCCGGCAGCGGCACGAGTTCGTAACCCTCTCGCACCGCAACCACCAGATCGTCGATACCGGGCACCTGTTGAGCCGCCAGCACACCTTCGACACGACGCAGGGTCCCGGCAGCCGGCGTTGGAATCATGAGCACACCGGCGGCACCGCCGCGGGGCCTCAAGTCCAGGGACCAGCCGAGAGCGTGGCGCAACACCAGCTCTTCCAGACTGCGACCAGCACCGAAAGACAGCAGGCGCGCACAGTCCCCGCCGATGGTGCGCGCCGCCACCTCCAGAACCCAGGCTTCGCCTTCGTGCAGCCGCAGCTCCCCGTGCACGGGACCTTCCCGCAATCCGTAGGCGGCACACGCCTGGGTCAATCGCTCTATGGCACGCGCTAGAAGCGGCCGCGGCAAGCGCGAAGGCGTGATGTAGTAGCTCTCCTCGAAAAACGGACCATCCAGGGGCTCGGGTTTGTCGAACACCGCCAGTACGTGCAGCCGACCGGCGCTGAGCAAAGCCTCGATGGCGATCTCGGTCCCCGGAAGAAAGGATTCCACCAGTACCCGCTCCCGCTCATCGGGCACCACGGCCTCTGCGACGATGGCGGCCACTCGCGGCAGCATGCGCTGCAACTCGTCGGCGGAGTCGACCCGGATCACGCCGCGGCTCGCCGCCATGGCCAGCGGCTTGATGACACAGGGGTAGTCCAGTCCGGAAATCTGCGCCGCCAGAGGCTGGGTCAAATTCAGACATCGGAAGCGCGGAACCGGAAGCCCGGCCGCCCATAGCGCGTCCCGGGCAAGATCCTTGCGCCGCGCCGCGCACACCGCCGATAACGGATTGTGCGGCAGTCCAAGCGCGGCGGCCGCGCGGGTTGCGACCTCCAGAGTCAGATCGTCACTGGCGAGCACAGCGTCGAAAGGCTCTCGCGTTGCGCTGGCGACAATGCGCTCCACCGCCTCGGGAACATTCCCGAACTCCACATGAAGCCCATCGGCGATTTCCGGGATGACCGAATGGCGGCCTTGCGAAGCGACCACGAGCCGCACGCCGAGAGCGGCTGCCGCTCTCTGATAGGCGGGAACGCGATAACTCTGATGGTGTGCGACCAGGAGAACGCTGGGCATAGCGTCCGGGCCGGGAGGCGCGGAAAAGGCGGACCCTTCCCGATTCAGGCGCAACCCTCGCCGGCACCCACCGCGGCTCCACAGGAGCCACAGGTGCCGCTGCCACCGGTCTGCTGAAAGACATTGTTGAAGACGAATGTCGCGCCGGTGTCACGGTTTGCATAGTCGATCTCGACGCCGCGCAAAAAGTTCAGCGCCACCACATCCACGTAACACACATAGCCGTCGCCCTTCAGCACTTTGTCGTACTCGGTCTTGCGGTCCGTAAAGGTCATGCCGTAAGTCATGCCGCTACAACCACCACCGGCGACGTAAACGCGGATTGCCTCTATGTCATCGTCATCGATGCTTTTGAACAGATTCGCCAACTGCTCGCCGGCGGTCGCTGTGATGGAAACCTCACCGGCAGCCACCTCATGACTGTATTCGACAGCGTTTTCAGTGCTCATGATGCATTCCTTTCGGTAAACTCGATGGATCGACTATACGCCGGGGCGGGGATTCGGACAACAAGCTGGGTCTGGCAACTGGCCTGGCCCGGCATCAGATCTCCACCATCTCGAAGTCTTCCTTGCGGGCTCCGCAGTCAGGACACACCCAGTTCGGCGGCACATCCTCCCATTTGGTGCCGGCGGCGATGTCATCGTCCGGAAAACCGTCCGCCTCGTTGTATACGAACCCACAGATGACGCACATATAAGACTTCATAATCCCCCCGCCCCGGGTTGGAAAGCGGCATAGTCTCTCATCTTCCGTCCCGGCTTTTCCAGCCTTGACTTTCCGCCGGCCCGCAGGAAGTGGGCGGCGGCGATGCTAGAATCGAGCGCCATGACAAGCACGAATGCCAGGCGCCCGGCAGTGCTGGCGTTCGCCGGGCTCGATCCAACCGGAGGCGCCGGGCTTCAAGCCGATATCGAGGCGATTGGCGCCATGGGCGGCCACGCCCTGCCGGTGGCCACCGCCATCACGGCCCAGGACACTCGGGATGTCAAGAGTTGCACCCCGGTCAGCGCCATATCCGTCATCGAGCAAGCGCGGGTGGTGCTGGCCGATATCAAGGTCAATGCCTTCAAGGTGGGGCTGGTGGGCAGCGTCGAAACCATCAGCGCAATCCACACCATCCTCAAAGACTACGAGGGCACCCCCGTGGTCATCGACCCCGTGTGTGCAAGCGCTGCCGGCACGGAACTGACCGACGACGAGCAGATCGATGCCATGGTGTCGCTTTTGCTGCCGCTGGCCACGGTGGTAACACCGAATACCGTCGAAGCGCGCCTGCTGACCCCGGAAGCGGACTCCCTGGACGCGGCCGCCCAGGAGCTTCTGTCCTACGGATGCGAGTTCGTGTTGCTGACCGGAACGCACGATCCGTCGCCGGATGTCGTGCATCGTCTGTACGCGGACAGGCGCCTGGTTCGATCCTTTCACTGCGAGCGCCTTGCCGGCAGCTACCACGGTTCCGGCTGCACGCTGTCGTCGGCCATTGCCGCGCTCCTGGGGCACGGCCTGGACACCGTGGCGGCAGTCGCTGAGGCCCTCGACTACACCCTGGCGAGTTTGAAGCACGCCACCCCCATGGGCAGTGGGCAGCTCATTCCCCAGCGCCTTTTTCGAGCGCGGAACCCGAGGTTAGAGTGACCGGATTGAGATTTCCATCGCATGGACTCTACGCCATCACCGACAGCACGCTGCAATACGGCCGAGCCCTGGAGCAGGCGGTGGCGGGCGCCATCGCCGGGGGTGCGAAGGTTGTTCAATATCGCGACAAGAGCCGGGACGCGGAGCGCCGTCAGACGGAAGCCGCCGCGCTGGTGGCTGTCTGTCGTCGACACGGCGTTCCCTTAATCGTCAACGACGATATCGAGCTTGCGTTGAACACCGATGCCGACGGCGTTCACCTGGGCCGTGAAGACGCTGACCTTTCCGCGGCACGATCGCGTCTCGGCAAGCAGCGCATTATCGGAGTATCCTGCTACAACCAGCTGGAGCTTGCCGAAGCGGCGCAGCGCGATGGGGCCGACTACGTCGCCTTCGGGAGCATGTTCGGTTCGGCGACCAAGCCCGATGCCACACGCGCCGAAATTGCGACAGTGGAATCGGCGCGCCGATGCATCAGTCTCCCCATCGTCGCCATCGGCGGCATCACACCGGAAAACGGCGCAATGCTTCTGAACGCCGGCGTCGATCTGCTCGCCGTGATACGGGGCGTGTTCGGTCACGACGACCCGGCCGAGTCTGCCCGGCAGTATGCGACCCTGTTCGCCGAGCGAGCGCAGGACGAGGAAACATGAATCAATCTGAATCGCTGTTCGCCCGGGCCCAACGCCATATTCCCGGTGGCGTCAACTCACCGGTGCGGGCTTTTCGCGCCGTCGGCGGTGATCCGGTTTTCTTCCAGCGCGGCGAAGGCGCCTATCTCGTAGACGCGGACAATCGCCGCTACATCGACTACGTGGGTTCATGGGGTCCGATGATCGCCGGGCATGCACATCCGGATGTGGTGCGCGCGGTGCAGGACGCTGCCGCCAGAGGCCTCGGCTTTGGCGCCCCCACTGCCATCGAGACGGAAATGGCGGACACAATCTGCGCGCTGATGCCGACGCTGGAGCTGGTACGCATGGTCAACTCGGGCACCGAGGCGACCATGTCGGCGATTCGACTGGCGCGCGGATTCACCGGCCGCGACACCATCATCAAATTTGAAGGCTGCTACCACGGGCACGCGGACTCTCTTCTGGTCAAGGCAGGCTCCGGCGCATTGACCCTGGGCGTGCCCACCTCGGCGGGTGTCCCCGCGGATCTCGCGGCCCACACCCTGACGCTCGATTTCAACGACGCGCAGCAGGTGGATGCGGCCTTCGCCAGGCACGGCGGCGAAATTGCCGCCGTCATCGTCGAACCGGTGGCGGGCAACATGAACTGCGTGCCGCCGCTTCCGGGGTTTCTGCAGACTTTGCGGCGCTGCTGCGAAGCCCAAGGCAGCCTGCTGATCTTCGACGAGGTCATGACCGGTTTCCGCGTCGCCCTGGGCGGCGCCCAGTCGCTCTATCGCGTCGAGCCCGATCTCACGACCCTGGGCAAAGTCATCGGCGGCGGTATGCCGGTGGGCGCATTCGGTGGACGCGCCGACGTCATGGCGCACATCGCGCCTCTGGGACCCGTCTACCAGGCAGGCACGCTCTCGGGTAACCCGGTGGCCATGGCCGCTGGTCTCGCGACCTTGGGTCTGGTGCAGGAACAGGGCTTTTACGAGGATCTCGGCAACACCGCCCAGCGGCTGACCGCGGGGATGGTGGAACGTGCACGGGCGGCGGGCATCGGCCTGTCCGCCAACCAGGTGGGCGGCATGTTCGGTCTGTTCTTCAGCGAGCAGAGCACTGTCAGCAACTTCTCCCAGGTAATGGCCTGCGATCAGGACCGTTTCGTGCGGTTTTTCCACGGCATGCTGCGCGAGGGGGTCTACCTGGCCCCATCGGCGTTCGAGACCGGTTTCGTATCCAGCGCCCACGACGAGCAGGTCATCGACGCCACTCTGGAGGCCGCCGAGCGCGTATTCGCGACACTGGCTACCGCACCCGGCGACTGACGCGGGAAGTAACCGACCTTTTCCGGCGGCCGGCCAATTCGATATACTGTCTCGCCACCGTTCGCCCGAGTCATCAGAACATTACGACATACCAGAAGGGAGCCGGAGCCGGGTCAACATTGCGCCCGGTGGTCCACGACCACATGACTTTCAAGACCGAAGACCTGCGAATCCAATCCATAGACGACGTCATCACGCCGGCACAGCTGCATGAGGAGTTCCCCATCAGCGAAGCAGCAGCCAGGCTCACCCACGAGACCCGCCTCGCCATCCACCATCTGGTGCACGACGAGGACGACCGGGTGCTGACAATCGTCGGACCGTGCTCGGTGCACGACCCGAAAGCGGCCGTAGAGTACGCCACCGGCCTCCAGGGCCTGGTGGGCTCACTCGGCGAGCAATTGATCATCGTGATGCGGGTGTATTTCGAAAAGCCGCGTACCACCGTCGGTTGGAAAGGCCTCATCAACGACCCGGACCTCGACGGAAGCTTCAACATCAACAAGGGATTGCGCAGCGCACGCAAGCTGCTTCTCGATCTGAACGATTTGGGAGTACCGGCGGGCAGCGAGTTTCTCGATATCGTCACGCCGCAGTACTTCACCGATCTCATCAGCTGGGGTGCCATCGGCGCGCGTACCACCGAGAGCCAGGTACACCGCGAGCTCGCCTCGGGGCTTTCCTGCCCGGTCGGATTCAAGAACGGCACCAATGGCGATATCCAGATTGCCCTGGATGCGATTCGCGCAGCCCGCCACCCGCACCATTTTCTTTCATTCACGATGACCGCAAATTCGGCGATTTTTTTCACCACCGGCAACGAGGACACGCACCTGATTCTGCGTGGGGGTCAGCAACCCAACTTCGATACCGCCAATGTCGATGCTGCCGGTCACGCCCTCGTGGACGCGGGCTTGAGTGACCGATTGATGATCGACTTCAGTCATGCCAACAGCAACAAGCGGTATGAACGCCAGCGCGATGTGTGCCGTGACGTGTCCGGCCAGATCGCCGCTGGAGAAGACCGCATCATGGGTGTGATGATCGAAAGCAATCTCCAGGCCGGAAGGCAGGATGCGACACCCGGGAAACCACTGGTCTACGGACAGAGCATCACGGATGCTTGCATCGGCTGGGAAGATACCCGGGAGATGCTCGAGGAGCTGGCCGATGCCGTGGAGAAAAGACGGATCGCGGCCAGCAAGGCCCGCGCGGCGGGCTGAGAATTCCACATTGAGGCCGGTATTGTGATCGATAAAACGAAGCAGATGTCGCCCGACACGCCAGCACCGCGTACCGTTGCGGCGCAATGCACGACCACGATGTTCAACACCGTCGAAGATGCCGTAAACGCGGTTGCGGCCGGCAAGATGATCATCGTCGTCGACGATGCGGATCGCGAAAACGAAGGCGACCTGGTGATGGCCGCATCACGCGCCACCGCCGAGCAGGTGGCGTTCATCATTCGCCACACCAGCGGCATCGTCTGCGCGCCGGTCACCTACGATGAGGCCCGGCGTCTACACTTGAACAGCATGGTTTCCGACAACGATGCGCCAATGCAGACGGCTTTCACAGTATCGGTAGACTACCGCGCCGGCCTCACCACCGGAATTTCCGCCGAAGAGCGCACCTCGACCCTGCGCGCGCTCGCCAATGACAATGTCACCGGGGAAGACTTCGTACGTCCCGGCCACGTGTTCCCGCTGATCGCCAAGAAGGGTGGTGTACTCACCCGGTCGGGTCACACCGAGGCCGCCGTGGACTTGGCGAACCTGGCGGGGCTTGCGCCGGTGGGCGTCCTCGCGGAGCTCGTCAACGACGACGGTACCGTCAAGCGACTGCCCGAATTGCTCCAGTTTGCCGAGGAACACGGCCTGAAGATCGTCTCTATCGCCGACATCATCGCCTATCGCCAGCGGCGCGAGCGTCTGGTGGAACGGGTTGCGGAGTTCGATGTGAAGACGGAGATAGGCACCGCAAGAGGTGTCGCGTATTCGACGCCCTTCGATTCCGTACAGCATCTGGCGTTGATCTTCGGTGACGTCAACGACGGAACCACAGTGCCCGTACGCATTCACCGCGAAAACATCATCGAGGATGTGTTCGCCCGGCGATCGACCGCCGGTGACGATGTCATCTCCAGGGCATTGAAACGTTTTCAGGCCGACGGCCGTGGGATCCTGCTTTACCTGCGGGAAGGTTCGTCGGGTGTTCCCGCCTGGGCGCTGAGCGAGTCGCCTGCCGGCGACGAGAACGAATCGGCGAGCGAAGCGACGCGGGCCAGAGATTGGCGTGAAGTCGGCGTCGGCGCACAGATTCTACGTGAGCTGGGCGTGTCGTCGATTACGCTGCTCGCCACCCGCCGCAGAACCTACATCGGACTGGCGGGATTCGGCATAGAGCTGGTACGCACGGAATTGCTCAGCGACTAGCAGGTTGGGCTGAGCAAAGCGAAGCGAATTTAATGGGGACAGATCTATTTATTGAGGGGGGTCACGTGTGACCCCCCTCAATAAATAGATCTGTCCCCATTAAATTCGCTTCGCTTTGCTCAGCCCAACCTGCATCCCTCGCTCCACAGGCATGGTCTACCACCCCGGCACCTGCTTCGCCGATATACCCTGCTCTTCCAACATCACGGGAATGCCGCCGTTGACACGATAGAGCGTGCGTCCGTCCTCGGTGATCAGGGCCTCCTCCAGTGCTCCTTCTACCGGACTTCCATCTACATATTCCACCGTTCCCTGGTCCACTTCACGATTGAGGATGGCGAGCTTGTCCTTCGCCAGCAACTTGACGGGGGTCTTGGTGACGGGACAGACGAGAATCTCCAACAGATGTTTGTCAACGCTCATGATTCCTTCTCACGTTCGGTTCGCAGCATTTGTGCGGTCAGGAAGGCGAGCTCCAAGCTCTGGCTCGCATTCAACCGCGGGTCGCAGTGAGTATGATAGCGGTCGCTCAAGTCCTGTTCCGAGATCTGTTGTCCTCCGCCTATGCACTCGGTAACGTCCTGGCCGGTCATTTCCACGTGGATCCCGCCCGCATGGGTACCTTCCGCCAAATGCACATCGAAAAATCCGCGCAGCTCGTCCAGTATGCTCTGGAAGTCCCGTGTTTTGAAGCCGACCGCCGACTTCACCGTATTGCCGTGCATAGGATCGCAGGACCAGACGATGCGGCGACCCCCGGCTTTCACCGCACGAACGAGCGGCGGCAGCTTGGCGCGAACTAGCTTCGCCCCCATGCGACTGATGAGCGTCATGCGACCCGGAATATTGTCCGGATTCAGCACGTCGATGAGCGCGAGCAAATCCTTGGTCGTCATGGTAGGACCGACCTTGACGCCCAACGGATTGCCGACGCCGCGTAAGAACTCCACGTGCGCACCATCGATCTGCCGCGTACGATCACCGATCCAGAGCATGTGACCGGAAGTATCGTACCAATCGCCGGTGGTGGAATCGATACGGGTCATCGCTTGCTCGTAACCGAGCAGAAGCGCCTCGTGGGACGTGTATAAGTGCGTTTGCTGAACTGCCGGAGAATTGCTGGAATTGATACCGCACGCCTCCATGAACGACAGGGCCTCGGCGATACGATCGGCCATGTCTCGATAGCGCTCGCCGGCGGCGTGTCTGGCTACGAAATCCATGTTCCAACGATGCACGTGGTGGAGATCGGCGTATCCCCCTTGGGCGAAAGCGCGCAACAGGTTCAATGTCGCGGCGGCCTGAGAGTAGGCTTGCAGCATCCGCTCGGGATCAGGCGTCCGCGCTTCGCGATTGAACTCGATGCCGTTGATGATATCTCCCCGGTAGGAAGGCAACTCGCGGCCATCGCGGGTCTCGGTGGGCTCCGAACGGGGCTTCGCAAATTGCCCGGCGAGCCGGCCCACCTTTACCACCGGACAGGCCGCCCCGAAGGTAAGAATCACCGCCATCTGCAGCAACACGCGAAACGAGTCGCGGATATTGTCCGGATGAAACTCGGCAAAACTTTCGGCGCAATCACCACCCTGCAGGAGAAATGCGCGTCCGTCGGCGACTTCCGCGAGAGCGTTGGTGAGATTGCGCGCCTCTCCGGCAAAGACCAGCGGTGGATAACCCTTCAGGCGATCTTCGACACGCGCGCAATGGGCGGCGTCGGGATAGTCGGGCGCCTGGCGCACATCCAGCGCGCGCCAGCCGTGCGGCGACCAGGCAGTGGTCACGGCATTGTCCTCATGGCGCGTGCCGGGCACGGTCGCTGGACTGCGCGCCGCCACTTCCCGGAACCGGGTCGTAGCCGCTGGTACCCCAGGGGTTACAGCGCACGATTCGGCATAGTCCCATCCAGCCGCCGCGCACCGGTCCATGCAGCGCGATGGCTTCCGAAGTGTACTCCGAGCAGCTCGGAAGGTGCCGGCAGCGGGGGCCGAGAACTGGCGAGATCAGCAACTGATAGGCGCGTATCAGCCCGCGTAAGATGGCGCCTACGAATTTTCCCATCACCCGTTCTGCTCCTCCTCGTCCAGCACTTCCGCGTCCGCCCCAACTCGCCAGCGTGTGCCTCCCGCCCCGTCCTCCAACACGATGCCGCGCATGACAAGCGAATCGCGAATTCGGTCTGCCTTGGCGAAATCCTGCGCATGGCGCGCTTCGTCGCGCTCCGCGACCAACCGTTCTATCTCTTCAATATCGTCTGCCTGACCGAAGCGTTCGAGCAACCAGTCGTCCGGATCCCGTTGACCGATCCCCAGCATGCCGGCACACGCCAATAGCTTCTTCTTTATTGTCGCACGTTCGCCCGAGTCGCTGGTGCGGCGTGCCGAGCGGCGCAGATCGAAAAGAATGTTCAGTGCCCGACGGGTGTCGAGATCGTCCTCCAGAGCCGCGACGAACTCTGCCGGCAAATCATCGTCGCCCGGATCACCCACTTCCACATCCTGCAAATCGCGCAACGCACCGTAAAGACGGTCCAGGGTGCGGGCGGACTGATCCAGCGTATCCGACGTCCAGTCCACAGGGCTCCGGTAGTGGGCGCTCAACAAAGCCAGGCGTATGGCTTCGCCGGGCGCTTCCGCGAGCAGATCCCGGACCAGCAACACATTGCCCAGTGACTTGGACATTTTTTCCTTGTCCACGTTGACGAAACCCACGTGCATCCAGTAACGGCTGAAGGGCTCGCCGTCGTGGGCACAGACGCCTTGTGCGATCTCGTTCTCGTGGTGAGGAAACACCAGATCGCTGCCGCCACCGTGAATATCGATGGTGGCACCCAAATGCTCTTCGATCATGCAAGTGCATTCCAGATGCCACCCCGGGCGACCACGGCCCCATGGGCTATCCCAGCCGGGCAGATCCATCGTCGACGGCTTCCAGAGCACGAAGTCGGCGGGATCACGCTTGTACGGAGCTACCTCGACCCGGGCACCGTCGATGATCTTTTCACGGTCCTGCCTGGACAGCCTTCCGTATTCCGGGAAAGAAGGCACGTGGAACAAAACATGACCGTCGGCTTCATAAGCGAATTCTTTTTCGATCAGTGTCTCGATCATGGCGATCATCTGGTCGATGTGCTCGGTGGCGCGAGGTTCGATCGTCGGTAACGGCACCCCGAGCGCCGCCATGTCCTTATGGAAAATCGCCGCGTACTTGGAGGTGATGGTGCCGATGGGAACACCGGCCTCCTTTGCCGCGGCGTTGATCTTGTCATCCAGATCCGTGATGTTGCGCGCATAGATCACTTTCGGATACCGCCGCGCGAGAACCCGGTAGAGAAGGTCGAAAACTACCGGTGGCCGGGCATTACCGATATGTGGACAGCTGTAGACCGTCGGTCCGCAAACGTACATCGTGACCCGCGCGGCATCGCCGGGAACAAACACTTCCTTGCGGCCTGTTAGCGTATTGTAGAGTTGAATGCTCAAGGTTCAGGGATCCGAGAACGACCAAACGATGAATTGCCGTAGAAAGTGACCATCAACGGGGCCTGCCGGGACAGTTCGGCTTACTGCAATTTCCATAAATCACCAGGGAATGATCCTGGATCTCATAGCCCATCTTTTCCACCACCAACTTCTGGCGATCTTCGATAGCCTGGTCGAAGAACTCATCGACCTTTCCACATTGAACACAAACGACGTGATCGTGATGATGACCGCGTTCCAGCTCGAAAACCGCATGGCCGGACTCGAAATGATGCCGGCTGACCAGGCCCGCCGACTCGAACTGGGTCAGGACCCGGTAAATGGTCGCAAGACCCACGTCGTCGCCTGCTTCAAACAGTTCCCGGTAGACGTCCTCGGCGCTCAAATGATGCTTGCTGGAGGTTTCCAGAATCTCGAGAATCTTGAGCCGCGGCACTGTCGCCTTCAATCCGGCACGCTTGAGTTCACGATTGTCCGCCGACATGGCATCCTCCCTGCTCGAGATTCGAGCGCCGATTCCGGGGCTTTGTCAAAGCCGGGTACTATACCTCAGGCGACCGATGTCATTACAATCGGCATGTAAGGGCATGCGCCTCGTGACACGGCCACGCGGAGGGCGACACGTGCAGCTGGTGATTCTCGGTCGGGACGGTGTCATCAACGTCGATTCCGGCGCCGCCATCACCTCCGAGCCGGAGTGGCGGGCCATCCCTGGCAGTCTGGAGGCGATTGCGCGACTCAACGGGGCCGGTTACCGAGTCGTCGTCGCCAGCAATCAACCCGGCCTGCGGCGAAAAATCCTCAACATCGAGACACTCAATTCGATCCACCACAAAATGCAGCACGAGCTCCTCGAGGCCGGCGGCGGCGTGGACGCGGTGTTCTTCTGCTCCTGTCTGCCCAAGGACAAGTGCGAGTGCATGATGCCGAGCCCTGGAATGTTGCTGGAGATCGCCGCACGCCTGCGGGTGCCGCTGTCCGCCGTGCCGGTGATTGGCAGCACCCTGGCGACCATCGAGGCTGCCCGGGCAGCGGGCGCACGCGCTATTTTCGTGCGCACTGGCGCGAACGACGACGATGGCATCGCCGAGAGCCACGAAGACATCGAGAGCTACGAAAATCTGGCGGCCGCCGTGGACAGCCTCCTGGCCGAAAGCGCGTGACGGGACCCTACTGAGGCGCCATGGGAGCCACCAGAAGCTGGGGGTCCAGGCGATTGCCAAGAAGATTCATGCGCCAGTCCAGGTGCGGCCCGCTGACACGCCCGGTAGCGCCAACTTTGGCGATTGGGTCACCCTGACGGATGCGGTCGCCTTCCTTCACCAGAATTGCGCTCAGATGCAGGAAACTGGACGAAAGCCCGTGCCCGTGATCGACGATCAGGGTTCCGCCCGAGAAAAACATATCGCCGTGGGAGAGAGTTACCACACCGTCCGCCGGTGCGCGCACGATGGTGCCCACCGGCGCCGCGACATCGACGCCGAAATGCGGGCGCCTGGGCTTGCCGTTGAGAATCCGCTGGCTGCCGTATACGCCGCTGATGCGGCCCTTCACGGGCCACTCGAATCCTGCCAGGAAATCCTCGCGCGGGTCGTCGCGGGAACGCGCCTTCTTCACCAGGGCGATGTCATGCCGGATGCGTACCATGTCCTCTTCACTGGGAGACACCTTGCTCGGCGGAAGACCGTCGACGCGCTGCACATCGTAGCTGCGTTGCACCACCCGGAGATCCCGGTGGGTACGGCTGCCGTCGGGAAAATCCGCGCTCAAGCGTGCTTTTGAAGGCGCATCGCGGCCGAAACCCAGCAGAAACACGCCGTCGTTCGACACGCGCACGGCACTGCCATCGATGGTCACAGTCGCTCCGGGTTCGGTTCGGCCGATGATCAAAGCCCCTTGAAGGGGCTCACGGTCCAGCTTCAACGTGCCAGCCTGAGTGCCAACGGCCATCAGAAGACCCACGAAGCCGGTCAGTGTCCTGGAAGCGAACGGATTCATGCCTGCCAGAGACTAGTCGCACTCGGCCGTGATTGACAGGACGCTACGACGCAACCATGCCGAGCCGGCGCCGCACCAACGGTTCACGATGGAACCATGGGAGGTGTGGGCAACACCGTTGGCATGCCGGCTTGTCCCGGCGACCGGAACGCACGACGAATTGGCCCCGAACCTGACCGGCTATCGCTGTTGCAGCGCAGCGCCACCACCGTAAAAGCGCTCACCGCGCTCTGCAAGCCCGCTCAGGATATCGGCGGGTTGGTAGCGCTCGCCGTGGATCCGGGCAAAATGTTCCAACCGGGCCACGAGGCTGCTTGCGCCCAGGGCGTCGGCGTATCGAAACGGGCCGCCGAGGAAGGGTGGAAATCCCAGACCGAATACCGCACCGATATCGCCGTCCCGTGCACAGCGCAGGACCCCGGACTCCAGGCACCGGGCCGCCTCGTTGACCATCTGTAGAACACAGCGCTCGGCAATGGGAATCGCCTCGGCCTGGTCCGTCGGCTGCGCCCCCAGGAGCGCGTAGACGCCATCGTTGGCGCGCCGTGACCGGTCGCCGTGCACATAGAACCCGCGTCCGCTTTTCTTGCCGAAGAGTCCCTCGTCCAGCAGCTTCTGCAGCCCCGCGGGGGGTTGAAAGCGGCGGCCGAAGGCGCGCTCCAGAACGCCGCTTACCTTGTAGCCCACATCGATGCCCACGTCGTCCAACAGGCTCAGGGGACCGACGGGAAATCCAAAATCCACCAACGCACGGTCGAGGCTTTCGATGGCGACGCCCTCGAGCAACAGCTGGGCCGCTTCATTGAGGTACGGCGCCAGAATCCGCGATGTGTAGAAGCCCGCTCCGTCACGTACGACGATGACGGTTTTACCCTGGCGCTTGCCGTAGGCGACACAGGTAGCCGTGACGCCGGGCGCCGTTTGCCCGGTGACGATGACTTCCAGCAGGGGCATGCGATCGGCCGGCGAAAAATAGTGCATGCCGATAACGTTGGCGGGCCGCCTGGCTCCGGCGGCAATCTCGGCGATGGGGATCGACGACGTGTTCGAGGCGAAGATGAGTTGCTCCTCATTCAGTGCTTCCACCTCGGCCAGCAACTGACGTTTCAGATCTCGATCTTCGAACACCGCCTCAATGATGAGGTCCGCCGGTAGCAGCGCAGTGAAGTCCAGACTGCCGGCAACACGCCCCAGAACGGTCTCGGCTTCGGCGCTGGTCATGCGCCCGCGCCCCACCCGTGCATGGACGAGTTCCCGCAAACGCTCCATGCCCTGATCCAGACCTTCCTGATCCCGTTCCCTGATGGACACTCGCGTGCCGGCCCTGGCC
>SMUX01262478.1_pt1 | contig 14125 bp, 12 predicted proteins | sample 2456431 | NCBI WGS metagenome assembly SMUX01 (sample SAMN11095930, study PRJNA526329) | marine sediment metagenome | biome: Marine sediment; feature: Surficial sediment; material: Deep marine sediment; isolation source: Hadal surficial sediment | place: Pacific Ocean | collected 2014-11 | depth... | reverse complement strand
GCTGACCGCTCTCTCTCACGACCAGGACCCGGCAGTGATCTCCATCAACCCGCCAAGGCGGGAAGAGGAAGACGAGGTCGTCGAAGCCGAGGAGGGCTTGGAGCTGCTGGAAGGCGAGGAGCCCGTCGAGGGCGAGGAGCCCGTCGAGGGCGAGGCGGCCACGGAAAAAGGCTCGGCCCCTTCCGAGGAATCGTCCGACTAACGCGATCATCGACGATTCAAGTCAAGGCCGCCTACGGGCGGCCTTTTCGTTCTCGCTGAGCCCATTAAACTAGCTTTGTTAGACCACTAGGATTCCGTTATGGGACAACAGATCGAACTGATTGTTGGGCTCGGTAACCCCGGGCCTGAGCATCAACGCACGCGCCATAACGCCGGTTTCCGGTTTGCTGACCTCCTGGCCCGAGCTCACGGCGGATCGTTTAAGGCTGAGAACCGATTCCACGGAATGACCGCTGAGGTCAGGCTCGATACGCATCGAATACGGCTACTCAAACCCCAGACTTTTATGAACGACAGCGGCCGCGCCGTGACCGCTATGGCGTCGTATTACAAGATTCCGCTCGCGAACGTCCTGATAGCCTATGACGACCTCGATCTCGAGCCCGGTCGAGCCCAGCTCAAGTTTGACGGCGGCCACGGCGGCCACAACGGCATGCGCGACGTCGTGCAGTGCGTGGGCAAGGCGTTCTGGCGCCTGCGACTCGGCATCGGCCATCCCGGAAAGGGGCGACGCGAGGAGGTTGTCAACTACGTGCTCCGGCAGGCGTCGTCTGCCGACGAGGAGCAAATTCTCAATGCCATCAACGCCGCGATTGACATACTTCCCGTAATCCTGGAGCAGGGCGCGGAACGGGCCAAGACCAAGCTCCATAGTCGCGGCGTCAAGGACCGCGCAAATAAAAACAATAACGCGGCAGACCCGAGCTAAGGAGTAGCGAGAGTGGGTATCAAATGCGGCATCGTCGGCTTGCCTAATGTCGGCAAGTCCACGCTATTTAACGCCCTGACGGCGTCTGAGGTTGCAGCGGAAAACTTTCCGTTCTGTACGATCGATTCCAATATCGGCATCGTCAACGTGCCCGATCCGCGACTCCTGGCCGTTGCGGAGATCGTGCAGGCGAAACGAGTAATCCCGACCGTCGTTGAGTTCGTCGATATCGCCGGCCTCGTCAAGGGCGCCTCAACCGGAGAGGGGCTTGGCAATCGGTTTCTCGCGCACATACGCGAAACGCACGCCATCGCTCACCTCGTGCGTTGTTTTTCCAGCGACGACATCACCCATGTTTCAGGTCAGATCGACCCGATCGAGGACATCGAGGTGGTCAACACCGAATTGCTTCTGGCTGATCTTGAGAGTGTCGAGAGAGCATTCGAGAAAGCTGCACGACAGGCCAAAACTAATCAGAAGGACGCGGTCATCTGGCGCGATCTCCTGCGCCGGATCCTGGATTCGCTCGAGGCCGGGACGCCGGTCAGGGCGATGGAATTCCAGCCGCAGGAGTATGGTCTGCTGCAGGACATTCACCTGATCACGGCCAAGCCTGTTATGTACCTCGCGAACGTAGCTGAGGGCGAGCCTACCGATAATCCCTACCTGGAGAGCGTCAGGGCCTATGCTGAGCAGGAAGGTGCACCAGTCGTCGCTATTTGCGCCGCGTTGGAGGCCGAGCTTGCTCAACTGGATCCGGCGGAGCAAGGAGAATTCTTGCGCGAACTTGGTTTGACCGAGCCCGGTCTAAACCGAGTGATTGCGGCAACCTACAATCTACTGACACTGCAGACCTTTTACACGGCAAGCGAGCAGGAAGCCCGAGCTTGGACCGTGCCGCGAGGCGCGACCGCCTACGACGCTGCCGGTGAAATTCATACCGACTTTCAGAAGGGTTTTATTCGTGCGGAAGTGATCGCTTACGATCGGTTCATCGCCCGCCGCGGCGAACAAGGCGCGAAAGAGGCCGGAGAGATGCGCCTGGAAGGAAAGACCTACATTCTCGCCGAGGGCGATGTAGTCCACTTTCGCTTTAACGTCTGATCGCGGAAGTGCGGGTCCTTGGTGGACGCGCTGCGCGAGCGGTTCTTAAGCGGCGGTTGCGGCCACTTCAATGACGGCGTACCACAAAAACTGAATCAGCGTCAGCAGCGAGCTCTGCATGATGCGCTCGTCATCGCCATGCGATCCGCCGGCCCCGGCGATGTCTTCCTCATTCAGAACTGGGCCGAAGCCATAGCACTGCGTTCCCTGCGCGCGAATCTGCGCCATGTCCGTGGCCCCGGTGCGCATCGTCGGCAGCGTCACTGCATGCGGAAACAGACGTGCGGTGACTCCCTCCAAGGCGTGGAACATCTCGTTATCTAGACCAGAGGGCGGACTCGCCGGCCGGTAAATCCCTTCCGGGATGATCTCGATGTTCGGATCATTGATCACGCCGGCCAGGTCACGGTAGAAATCGTCCGGATTCTCGTCGGGTAACCCGCGGATGTCGAGCGTCGCTTCCGCTTCTGCAGGAATCACGTTGCGGCGAAAGCCGGCGCTTAGCATCGTCGGCACGACCGATGTTCGCAGTAGAGAATAATGTTGCGGCTCGTGCTCGGCGAAGTAGTGCTCGATTCGAGGCTGCTGCGCCGGGTCGATCACACCCTTGTAGCGGGCAGCTTGCTCCGGCGGGCTGATAGCGCCCAAGCGGTCGAAGTAGGCGCGCGTTGTCTCGTTCAGACGCAGCGGCGGTTGCCACGCGGCGAGTCGCGCCACGGCCCTGGACAATGCCGCCACGGCATTGTCGACTCTCGGGATCGAACCGTGGCCTGCCGTCCCGTGGGCAACAAGCCGAACCCGCATTGGAAACTTCTCGGTCGTCCCGATCTCAACGTAGCGAACTTCGCCATCACGTGCGACGGCCCTGCCACCTTCGGCTAGACAGTACTCGGCTGCGATCTTGTCCCAATGGTTCTCGACCATATAGTCGATGCCGAATCTCGTCGTTCCCTCTTCGCCTGCCTCCGCCAGAAAAATGACATCCCGGTCGAGTTCAACCTCGGTGCGTTTCAACAACAACATCAGCATCAGCGCAGCGGTGACATTATCTTTATCGTCAAGGGATCCGCGACCATAGATGTACCCATCTTTAACGACCGCGGCGAACGGATCAACGGACCAGTTATCGCGCTGCACGCCGACGACATCGGTGTGGCCCATGACCAGAATCGGCCGCTTACTACCGTTGCCACGATGCCGCGCAACCAGGTTCGCGCGCGTCGGATCGAGCGCGAAGAGCTCGGCCTCGATGCCCTCCTGCTGGAGTACTTGTTGAAGATATCTTGCGACTTCGGTTTCGTTGCCGGGCGGATTGCTGGTATCCGTGCGCAGCAGTACCGAAAAATATTCCATCGATTCCGTGGCAACGGCCTGCCAATCTACGGGATAACGGTCTTGCGTATTGCCTGGGAGAGGCACCACTGACAGGAGGGCGCAGACGAACGCCACCGCTAAGTCCTTGTCTCGCGCAGGCTGCCCTTTCGAAGCCATCATTTTGCCCTCTGAGTTTACTCCCGAATTCTACTGCACGAGCGTTTGCCCCGTCGCGATTGCCGGACACAGGCAATTGGCATGCTAGAGTCGCCCCCATGAAGCCGAGTCAGATCGCCGCCCACGCGTTACCAGCCCTCGCCGGCAGCATCGTATGGCTGGCAACTACCGTCTGTGCGGCGCAGGATGTGTTCCCGACGCGACCCATCGACGTCGTTACGCACGCCTCCCCGGGAGGTGGTACCGACGCCACGGCACGCGCGATGTTGTTGGGAGCCCGGTCAGCACTCGGCGTCTCCATGGCCGTGGTGCCTAAGACCGGTGGCAGCGGCATCGTGGCGATGAACTATGTGAATAATCGGCCCCGTGACGGCTACACTGTCATGGCAATTACGCCGACCCATCTATTCGCCATCGCTCGCGGTCAGGGGCCCCTGACCATCGATGATCTGGTCGGCGTAGTACGGGCGACCGATGACCCCCTCATCGTTATGGTTCGTCAGGACAGCGACGTCAAGTCGCTCAATGATCTCATCGAACTGGGCCGTCGTCGTTCGATCAAATGGGGCTCGGCTCAGATCGGTGGCATCGATCATGTTGCGGGAGCGATTCTCGCGCAGGTCGCGGCGACGCAGCTCAGCGTCGTGCCCTTTTCGGGTGGCGGCGAGATCGTGACGAACCTGATGGGCGGTAACATCGACGCGGCCGCTCTAAACCTCACCGAGGCGTTGGGGCAGATACAACGCGGAGACTTTCGCGCACTTGCCGTCATGGCGAAAGAACGTCTGGCACTGATCCCGGATGTTCCCACAACCGTTGAGCTCGGCTACGACGTCGTGTATTCCACGATTAGAGGCTATGTCGTTCTCAAGGGCGTACCCGAAGATCGAATTCAGACTTTGGAGTCGGGGATGCTGGCGGGCATGCGACAAGAAGCGTATCAGTCCTATCTACGGGGCTCGGGCCTGGATTCGAGCGGTATCGCCGGACGGGAGGTATGGAACGCGCAGATTCAGCGCCTCTATGCCGATGCTAGGCAAGCCATGATCGACCTTGGCATCATTGAAGAGGAGTAGCTCAATTTGGAAAAAGCCTCAGACGGCACAATACGGCGTTAAGAATCGATTCCAAATACGGGGCCGCGCAACGACAGATTGGGGTGTACACTGCGCTTTCTCGTCGATTCTGGCCTTGTCTTGCGCTCGCCTGAGTCTTTTTATACAGGCTGCTGGGCGATAGTCCGAATGAAGCACCAGGATACATACGTCGGCGTCGTATTACTTGCGCTCTGCGCGATCGTCTACTGGTTGACGACCGGCTTCCCTGAAGTACCGGCCATGCTGTCCCAGAATGTGCCACCGACGTTTTTCCCGCGCCTGATCATAAGCCTTGTTGCGATTCTCAGCGTTGCGCTGATCTTCAACGGACTAGGGAAAAGTCGAGAAATTAGAGCCCGTATCAAGCCGGCGGTTCTGATTACTGCATCGATCATCGTCCTTGCCGGCGTGTTGGTCGGGTTACTCGGAACGCTGCTGACCCTCGGTCTAATCGCTATCGCGCTGCCGGTCGCATGGGGAGAACGGCGCTGGCGTCCGCTCGGGATTCTTGCGATGGGGCTGCCTGCGGCCATCTATCTGATTTTCAGCGCAGCGCTCGGCATACGCTTTCCGCCCGGACTACTCCTGGACTGGCTCCTCTGACCATGGGATTACCTGGACTCGAGTATGCGCTCCCGGTTTTCACCGATCCGCTTGTCATCGGGCTGATCATCGTCGGCACCGTAGCGGGCGTCGTCGTCGGCGCGCTGCCGGGCCTGTCGTCGTCGATGGCGATCGCGCTCCTGCTGCCGTTTTCGTTGTACCTCGATCCCGTCCCCGCAATCTCCCTGCTCGCCGCACTTTATTGCGCCGGCACCTATGGCGGCTCGATAACCGCCATCCTGATCAACGCGCCAGGTGCTCCTCCCGCAGCGGCTACGGCCTTCGACGGCTACCCCATGGCAGTGAAAGGCGAAGCCGGACGCGCGCTCGGCATCGCGGCGATCGCGTCGTCCAGTGGCGGCATATTCAGCGTGATCGTGTTGCTGTTCGCAGCGCCGTTTTTGGCGCGGATCGCGTATAGCTTCGGCCCACCCGAATATTTCGCACTCGCCATATTCGGCTTATCGATGCTGGCGTCGATTAGCGCTGAAGCGCCTGTAAAGAATCTGATTGGCGGCTGTCTAGGTCTGCTCATCGCGACGGTCGGAGTGGATCTGACTACCGGCGTCGAGCGCTTTACATTCGGCGTGCCGGAGCTCAGTGACGGCATCCATTTCATTCCCGTACTCATCGGACTGTTCGCCGTTACCGAGTTACTGAGTCAAGCGCAAAAACTCGGCCAGGAGAAGTTCGGCGTCCGTCTATCTGCGGTCAAGCTTCCGTCGCTCGACGATCTGCGCCGCGTCAAGAGCACCATACTGCGCTCCAGTGTCATCGGCACGTTTATCGGCGTGCTACCGGCCGAAGGTGCGACGATGGCAGCGATGATCGGTTACAACGAGGCCAAACGCTGGTCGGATGAGCCGGAGGCATTCGGCAAGGGCGCGATAGAGGGCGTCGCCGGCCCGGAGGCCGCCAACAATGCGGCGACCGGCGGGGCGATGGTGCCGACGCTAGCGCTGGGCATTCCGGGCAGTGCAACCGCAGCCGTGATCCTCGGGGGGCTCCAGGTCCACGGGTTGCGGCCCGGCCCCTACCTTTTCGACGAGCAGCCGGGGCTGCTGTACGGCATCTTCTTCGCCATGCTGCTAGCGAATTGTTTGTTTCTGTTCGTCGGCCTCGCTGGCGCGAAGATCTTTTCGCGTATCAGCCTGGTGCCGCCGACACTGCTGTGGCCGACGGTCTTTGCGTTGTGTTTCGTCGGTGCCTACGGCCTGGAGCAGTCCGTCATCGATGTTTGGGTCATGATGCTCGCCGGCCTGCTCGGCTTCGTTTTGAAGCGCCACGGGTTCGCTCCGGCACCGATTATTATGGGGTTGGTGCTCGGCGGTCTCGTTGAATCGTCGTTGGCGCAATCAATGATCATCTTCGATCAGCAGTGGACCGGATTTCTCGGCCGGCCCATCGCACTGGTCTTTCTCGGTCTCGCAAGCATAAGCGTTCTTTGGGCTCCAACGCGCGCGGCAATCGGCAGACTTCTTCCGCGAAACCATAGAACAGCCTAGACTCACAACAGCGCGATTCACTCCATCCAATCAATGACTCCACGGAGATCGATCCATGACAGGCGGTAGCGATGTTGAGATCCAGCGCTTCACGCCCGATATCGAGTCCCGCCACGGCGAGAACCTGACGCGGGAAGTCGCATCGTTCGTCGTCGACACAGGCTTTGCCGAGTTGCCGCAAGAGCTGCTCGATCTCAGTAGCAAGTCGATACTGGATGGACTGGGTTTGGCCTTGTCGGGCTCCGTCGCCGAGAGCGGCCGGCTGGTGCAAGAGTACTTGCTGGGCCAGGGCCTGCGCGGAAACACAACGGTGCTCGGCACGAGCCTGCGAATGCTGGAACGATTCTCTGCGTTTGCCAACGGCGTGGCAATGCACGCGGACGACTATGACGATACCCAATTGGCGGTCGGCCCGGATCGTGTCTACGGACTGCTCACCCACCCGACCGCCCCCTGCCTGCCCGCCGCACTGGCCATAGCCGAGAACGGTGATCTCTCCGGTCGTGATCTGATCCTGGCCTATAACATCGGTGTAGAGGTGGAAGCAAAAATTGCCGAGGCGATGTCACCGAGACATTACCAACATGGCTTTCACACGACAGCCACGTGTGGTGTGTTTGCCTCGGCTGCTGCCGTCGCGAAGCTGTACGAGTTGGACATCGAGACAACGTTGCGTGCACTCGCCATCGCGGGGAGTCAGGCGGCAGGTCTGCGAGAGAACTTCGGCACTATGACCAAGCCATTCCATGCCGGGCGGGCCGCGGAGGCCGGCGTGGTCGCAGCTGACTTCGCCAGAGCAGGCTGGACCGCGACCGATAAGATCCTGGAATCCCCCCGCGGGTTCTTTCAAGCCCATGGCGGCGGTTATTCGCTGGACGCGCTGCAGGCCAAGCTCGGTAATCCCTGGACCTTTATCGAGCCGGGCATTTCTATCAAACCGAACCCCTCCGGCTCCCTTACGCATCCCGGCATGACGAAGATGCTCGAACTGATTCTGAAATATGACATCAAAGCGAAAGATGTCTCCAGCGTCGATGTGGGCACGAACCACAACATGCCCAACGCATTAATTCATCATCGACCGACGGACGAGTTACAGGCCAAGTTCTCGATGGAATTCTGCATGGCAATTCTGCTGCTGGAGAGACGCGGTGCTCTACCCGAATTTACCGACGAAGTAGTGAATCGTGCCGATGTACAGGAATTGATCAGCCGCGTGAACTTCAGCGAGCATGCGGAGGCCGAAGCAGCAGGTTACGATAAGATGACCACGATTATCGATATCAATCTTCACGATGGACGAACGATTTCCGGACGTGCCGACTTCGGCAAGGGTAGCCCCACGAACCCCATGAGCTATGACGAAGTTGCGGACAAATTCCGGGGTTGCGCGGAGTTCGCTGATTGGCCGGACAACCGCACCGAAGCTGTCATCGACATGATTCGAGCGTTGGAAGACGTCGCTTCCGTACGCGAACTCACGACGCTACTCTCACGTTAAAGGACGAATGATCGATTGGCCGCGAGGGACACTAATGTGAATCTGGAAGGTGAGACCGCCCTGGTGGTGGGCGGCACGCGCAACATTGGGCTCGCTGTCGCCAAGGCGCTGCGCGGAGCCGGCGCGAACGTGTGCGTGGTCGGCGGCTCGGACTCCGCGGCGCTGGCACACGCGCTGACCGAGCTTGGCGCCGCTGAGGGCAAGACCACGGGTCTCGTGGCTGATATCACCGACGAGGCAGCCGTGAGCGGCGCATTCGACCATGCGGAGCAGAAGCTCGGCGCGGTTTCGATACTCGTCAATGGGCCGGGGTTTCGCCCCCATGGACCGTTCATGGACACGAGCCTGGAGACCTGGAGCACGGTGCTCGACATCATGCTCACCGGTCCCTTTCTGACCTGCCGGGAATTGTTTCGCCGCCTACCGACGAATCGAAAAGGCGCGATCGTCAATATCGGTGGTCTGAGCGCGCATCGCCCGGCCAAGGATCGCGTGCCGGTTATTGCAGCCAAGGCCGGCATTGTCGGACTGACGAAAGCGCTGGCCGCCGAAGGCCTGGGTCAGATCCGGGCCAACTGCGTCGCGCCGGGACTGATCGATACCGAGCGTAGGGTCGGCCAACCGCAGGCCCATTTCAAAGATGATGAAGCCAACGCCCGCGGCAGCTGCGAGGACGTCGCGCGACTCGTGCTGGCTTTCTCAAATCCTTACGACAGCTATGTTACTGGGCAGACCGTGCACGTCAGCGGCGGACGTTACATGGCGTAAGCTGTGTCCATGAGTCAGGCCGACCGCAACAAATGGGATGCACGCTATCGGCAAGGGAGTTACCAGGCGCGTACCCACCCGACCGAGTTACTCGTCGAGTGGCTGCCACGCCTGCCGCGGGGGCGTGTTCTCGATGTCGCCTGTGGCGCAGGCCGCAATTCGGTCTATCTCGCCGAGGCGGGTTACGAGGTCGATGCGATCGATATCTCGAGTGTCGCGCTCGATCGTCTTCGCGAAACGGCGCAAGCGCGAGGCGTGAAAGTGTCCTGCACCGAGACCGATCTGGAGTCCTGTGTATTGCCAAACCAAAACTACGATCTGATCGTCATGGCTCGTTATACGCAGCCCTCGCTGGTTCCAACTCTGCTCCGCCTGCTGCGAGCGGGCGGGCATTTCCTCTGCGAGGTGCACCTGGTGACCGACCGTGAGGTCAGCGGCCCGTCGGACCCAGCCTTCCGGATGGCGCCGAATGAACTGCTTAAGCTCGCAGCAGAGCTGCAGGTGCTGTTCTACAGGGAAGCGATCGTCGAGGATCCGGACGGCGGGCAGTCCGCACTCGCGCAACTCGTCGCCTGCCGCGTGACAGCGGGATGCTGAGGCGGAATAAGTATTCACGGTATCAATGTTGCCGATGTTGGCGTTTTATAGAATAGCGCCGCTCAGAACTTCAGATGGACCGTGACAAGATTCTGCTGGTTTACGACACGGAATGTCCTGTGTGCGAGAACTATTGCCGGCGTGTGCGGATCGAGGAATCGGCCGGCGACCTGAAGCTGATAGACGCCAGAGAATCAAGTGAAGTGCTGGCTGAGATTACTGCCCTTGGCTTGGATATCGATCAGGGAATGGTATTGAAAATGCAGGGAGAGCTCTATTATGGCGCGGATGCGATTCATGCATTGGCTCTGATGAGCAGCCGGTCCGGCTACTTTAACCGATGCAATTACTGGCTGTTTCAATCCGAACGAGCGTCGCGCCTTCTGTATCCTGCCTTGAAATGGGGCCGGAATCTGCTGTTGAAATCTCTGGGCAGAACTAAGATCAACAATCTGGGCCGGGAGAACGACGAAAGATTCTAGGCCCCGGTTCTAACTGCCCGTCTCAAGCTCGGAGCATCAGAAGCGGAACGTGCGGCTGTACTTGACCGTGATCTCCGATTCACGCGAGCTCAGTCCGGAGAAGCTCGCCAGCGCGTCGGAGTTATGATTCCAGACGATATGAAGGTCTTCTCCGGCTCGGGGATTGAAGCGCAGGCGGCTGTTGAGCCCGACGGTATCGGAGACGTTGTCGTATTGGAGCAAGTTCACCCACGACCATTTGACGTTGAACGCCACATTCACGCGGAGCTGGATGAGCCGAGTCGTGAATTCTCCAACCGGCAACTCGATGTCGTTGTATTGGTAGTTTGCGCCCAGGTTCCAGCGGCTGTTCGGCCGCCAGTCTATGCCTCCCGTTAGCGTCAGCTTCTGGCCGTCATAGAAATCGCCATCTGTGATGGAGAAGCTCGGGGCTACCACGCGCTCCGATGCCTGGTTGAGCGAGATCGAGGCGCTGTTGTTGTTGTATTCCCCCGGGGGAATAATGACGCCGGTCGAGATCTCGAAGGGGTCGGTCAGTACCTCTTTCTCGGCCCTGAATATCAGCCCATACTGATCCCCCCGATGGTTCTCGAGCCGGAACGGCCTGAAATTCAACGAGCGTGACTCCAATTCGCCGGTGGCCTTGTTGTCGTACTGCGAAGCGGACAGCCACATCTGGTTGCTTCGGAGCCAGGGGCGATCCACAGGACGAAACCGGTAACCGCTCGAAACCCACACTCGCTCATAACCCGTGCGGTTCACGAAGCCCAAAGCGGGATTAAAGTTCTCCTCGACGACTTCATAGCGCATGGTGAAAGACAAGCCCTCGCTGGTCGGCAGCGAGAACTCGAGCCCCCAGGCAGATTCCTCCGCCGCGACGCCTTCGGTATCCGAGCGCTGATACCACGCGGTACCCTCGACCGTTCGCCCGGAAGGCCGCCGGGTATTCCGGTAGCGGAAGTCGGCGCCTACGACCGAATTATCGAGATTCGAACCCGGATCTCCATCCGTTACGATCATGCCGACACTGGATTCTTCGAATACATTGGCCGTGACGCGGCCGACGAAGAGGTCGCTCTCATCCACGGCCCCGAAACCTGCCTGCCGAACACCTAAAACGCCGACATTCCAGCGACCTGCCCGCCCCGTCAACTTGGCGCCGACATCCAGGTCCACGGGCTGGCCCGTAGCGCTGAGTCCGATACGGCGGGAAAAAAACGGAATCCCATTTCGCTGGAGATTGCCGAAAGAAAACATATCGACGTCCTGGAGAAAGAAATCCCTTTTTTCAGGAAAAAACAGAGAAAACCGGCTGAGATTAACTTGCCGGTTGTCGACTTCCGTCGCTGAGAAATCGGTGTTGAGCGTCAGCACGCCTGTTAACGAGGGCGTGAATTTATAAAAGACATCCAACGAAGGCTCGGTCGCTGTGTCGTCCAGCGAGGCGACGTAATCACGACTGCTGGCCACACTGATCGACGGAATGATATCGAGGCCCCGGCCCTGTTCGAGATTCTCGAACCCGCTCAGCACGCCCGTGGCGCTCAGATCGATCGCCCGGTCGTAAGAGGTCCACGCCATCTTCTCCTTTTTACGCGGAATGGCACGCCCGATCGTAAACCCCCAATCGGCGTTGTTCGGATCGAAGTTCAGCGTTTTGAACGGAATGGCGAGTTCCGCCGTCCATCCTTGTTCGTCGATGACCGCCTCCGCGTACCAAATCCCATCCCAGTCTGCATTGATGCGGGTGGGCTGTTCGAATATGCCATCGCGGCGAACGCCATTAGGATTGAGTTGAAATTTGTACCCCGTCCGCATGTTATTGAAGGGATCGAGGATGACTTCGAGGCGATCGTCAAGAAAGACAGATTGCCCCTGGATCAACTGCCGCGCAGCAATCTGATCGGGCTCACTGTCCGACAGGCGGGCGCCGATATAAAGGAATTCATCGTCGTACATCAAGTAGAACGTTGACTCTTCGGTCGGCACGCCATGGTCGACCGGATCGTACTGATGCAGATCGCGAATGACCGTGGCATTGGACCAAGCGGGATCCTCCAGCGATCCGTCGAGAATTGGAGCCTCGGTGGTGCGAACGATATTAGCCACCTTGCGGTCGATGACTTCCTGTCCCGCTGCGATCGTTGCGAAACTTCCCAAAACCACCGCGAGCACTATGCCGGTGACAATGCAGATTTCAGCTCGCCTGCGTAAGATCTCGATCACAAATCTGTCTCGCCCACTATCCTGGTGAATTACGCCTGCCACAGCCGAAGACCACCGCCAAAGGTGGCTCGCACCCTGAATCAGTATCTCCCCATGGATAGCCGGCCGAGCCCGCGGCTGCCGTTGCTTCCGCGTCTCCCAAGCGCCCTTCAGGCCGGACTCGGGCACAATTTAAGCAGAGATTTCCCCCGGATGGAAACGAATAGTCTAAAGATTATTTAATCTCTCGCCGCGGTGGGCCGACAGTAGAGCTTCTAGCGCGGGTCGTGTTCGCCTCGTTCAGCAGCGCTCGTCCATGAACCTGGTGTTTCGATGCAACTGTACGGCCTGACGATTTCTCCGGGTCGCCAAATCCAGTACGACTGCTGCGTCACGGGCTCGGTGAACGTTGCCGGATCGGTGACGGTCATCTCGTAGTCGAGTCGACGCTCGTCGGCACTTAGGCTGAAGCGCTCTACGATCTTCACGTCCCCGCTCAGCGGGATCCCGGCAGTGCCGAAGTCGAAGGAATCGATGTGCGTCGTGGTTACGATCAGATCGCCATCGTCCCAGTAACCCAGCGAGTAACCCCATGGTGATCGCGCTACGTCGCTCACCTCTTCACGCAGGTGGATGATGCGAACGATGTCGAACTCTTCTATCAGCAGCCGGATTCGGTCACCCTCGTCTACGAATTCGAACGGCCAACCGTTACTCATGGTTCTCGGCATGCCCTTGGGCTTGCAGCCCGTCTCCGTCTCGGTTACCGGGTCCCACGCCGCTTGAGCCGCCCGCGCCGCTGCAGTCAATGGATAGCTACTGAGCCAAAAGGGCGATCGAACTCCCTGCGGCACTCGGCTCCAGACTCTGAAAATACCAGTAGCCGTGGCTTCGGCTGCCCTCACGGCGTCCTCAGTAAACTCCTGCAGCACCCGCTCGATGGTGTCCGTAGACCATCGCGGCGGGAGCCCTGTATGCAGCAGGACCTCGCGCCCATCGGGCAGGAGCACATGGCTGACCTCCATCACATTGACGTCCAACTTCGACGGAGGGCCCGCCACACGGACTCGCATGCCCACGGTCAGCACATCGGGATCGATTCCGTACCGTTCCAGAAGACTCGGTGGCGTCGTCTCCAACTCCCACACGGCACCGCCGTAGGCCGCATCGGCTTGAATCCAGTAGCGCACATGAGGATGTCGCCACTGCACGCGCGTGATCTCGCCCTCGATCTCGATCATCCGGCTCATGTCGTAAAATGTCGCCCTGGAATGGTGTGCGGCAGCACCGAGGGACACCAAGAGCATCGACAACAGAAGAACTTTCATAAGCCGCCTGATCATATGCCTTCCCTCGAATACCCGGTCTGTGGACTCGCCCAGAAGATGGGATCGTTGTTGTCCGGATTCTACCGAGATTAAAAATCGGCTGCCTAATCGTCGCGCGGCAGGCTTGCTACAGTAGGCGTCCTAATGGGGGCGCAGGCGAACAGCCGTAGTGGCTGGTTTATACTTCGTGTTTCAGTGGTGATGTAGCTCAGCCGGTTAGAGCGGCGGATTCATAACCCGCAGGTCGGTGGTTCAAGTCCACCCATCACCACCATTCTTTTCATTGACTTACGCGAGATTCCGTCGCGATTCTGGCTCCGACATCAGCGTTAGCCCATTTCAGCGCACTACCAACTGAGCTCTGTTCCAAGTTGGACGGCCGCTTTCGGCCAAAAGCGGACATTCAAAGAAATCGGCGGGCTGGAGATTGCTCACGTTGTCGACGACTGGGCGCTCGGCGACGTCGACGAATACGAAGCTCACGAGCTGGCCGGGTCCGTTACGGGCGAAGGG
>SMUX01163658.1_pt1 | contig 14140 bp, 10 predicted proteins | sample 2456431 | NCBI WGS metagenome assembly SMUX01 (sample SAMN11095930, study PRJNA526329) | marine sediment metagenome | biome: Marine sediment; feature: Surficial sediment; material: Deep marine sediment; isolation source: Hadal surficial sediment | place: Pacific Ocean | collected 2014-11 | depth... | reverse complement strand
CATCCGGAGTCTTTCGGCCGCACGGTCATCGAGGCTCTGAGCATGGGCGTGCCCGTGCTCGGTTACGATCACGGTGGCGTCGCCGAGGTGCTGGCGGACGCCTTCCCCGAGGGCCGGGTTGCGGCCGGTGACGAAGAGGCACTTCTCGCCAGCGTTCGTGAGTTCCGCAGCCGCCCGCCGCGGCCGGCGACGCCGGTGCCCTTTACCCTGGAAGCGATGCTTGCCAAGACCCTGACGCTTTACGCGGAGCTGGCTGGCGGGTCATCACCGCATTACTGATTCGACCCATCGATGGAATATCCGACAGGCGACATCTCATGGATAAACCGGCAGTGGCTAGCGGTGCTTCTCATATGGACGTGCCTGCTGGTGCTGCCCATCGGGCGCGTGGTGGAAGTGCCGGTGATGGTGATGGCCATCGCCGGTGTCTATCTATCGTTCAAGCACTGGCAGAGCTGGCGGCATAACCCGACCTTCAAATTGTTCGCCGGGGTGTTCCTGCTTGCCTGGATTCCAATTCTTGTTTCGCTGCCGGATGCCGTGCGCCCGCAGAGCACCGCCATGATGAGCGTCAATCACCTGCGCTTCGCTTTCGGCGGACTTTTCATCCTGCACGTATTGTCAACTCCGGCGGCCCACCGGCGCTTTCTGACCCTGTGCGCCTGGCTGCTGCTCTTCTGGGTGGTGGACGGGATGGTGCAGCTGAGCTTTGGCCGCGATCTGTTCGGCTTTCCGATACCGGAAATCATGCCCGGCGTGGAGCGTCTCAACGCGTTGTTTGGAAGAGAAGGACTGGTCTACGCTACCGTGCTGACGGTATTTTGTCCGTTGCTATGGGAGCACGCACGCAGGCACTGGCTCCGTTGGCAGTTGGTGGCGATTGTAATTGCTACCATTTTGCTCATCTTGGTAGCCGGAACGCGCTCCGCGTGGATCAACATCGGGGTGCTGTTACTCGCATACGGGGCGCTGCTCTCGATACGGCGCCGGCGCATTTCCCTTCGCCTGTCCGCCGCCGCGATAGTAGCTGCGGCCGTCATGGTGAGTGGTCTGTGGTTTGGATCCGAACAATTCGCTGCGCGCGTCAACACTGCCGTCGGTGCGATTACGGGTTCCACCGACTTCCTGAGTGACGCCATCGGTCAGCGATACTGGATTGCCCGAGGAGCTGTCAACATGATCCGGGCTAATCCCGTGAACGGCGTCGGCGCGGGAGGCTTTCGCTACGCCTTCCCGGCTTATGCCGCCGAAGGCGATCCCTTTGTCAACGCCGATCCGCCCATAAGCCCCTACCATTCCCACAATCTATGGCTGGAAATACTTTCCGAGAGCGGCTTGGTCGGCGCCCTGGGCTTGTTCGCCCTGCTGACGCTGTTGCTGGTGGCGGGGGTAAGGGCGCCGGCGTCGGCGCGCCGATTGATGGTTCCCTACGCCCTGTGCCTGCTGGCGGCGTATTTTCCCTTCAATACCCACATGGCGATCTACTCCTCTTTCTGGTCGCAGATCGTCTGGTGGCTGATTGCGCTGTACTGTGCGGCCTACGGTGCCGGTCAAACCACCGAATCGCCGTCGGCTACGACACCCTGAATCGCCAGCCGCCCACGATTACCGAACACCTGCCGCGAAGCTTACTTACCGATACAGAAGCGCGAGAAAATCTCACCGAGTATGTCGTCGCTGGTCACCTCACCGGTGATTTCACCCAGGGCCCGCTGGGCCTGGCGCAGCTCTTCCGCCGCCAGCTCGCCGGCACGCTGGCTGCACAGCACTTCGTGGGCGGCGTCGACTGCTGTCTGCGTGCGCTCCAGAGCGTCCAGGTGCCGGCGCCGGGCCATGAAGGCGCCTTCTTCAGCGAGCTCGTAGCCCACGCATTCCTTGAGGGAGGACTCCAATGCTTGGATGCCGCTGCCGGTGGTTGCCGAGAGTCGCACATGCAGCTCTTCGCCCTTACGCACGGCACCGGGTCTGGCGCCAGTGAGATCGATCTTATTGTTGACCACGATGCGGGAAACGCCGGCCGGCGTACGGGCGAGAATTTCCCTGTCCGCATCAGCCATCCCGGTGCGATCGTCGATCACCAGCAGCAGAGCGTCAGCACTCTCGATGGCGTCCCAGGCCCGTTGCACCCCGCGCTCCTCGACCACGTCGCCGGGTGCTCTGATCCCCGCCGTGTCGAACAGGTGAAGCGGCAGGCCGTCGAGCTGGATATGCTCGCGGATGATATCCCGGGTGGTCCCCGGGATATCGGTGACGATGGCGGAGTCGCGTCCGACCAGGAGATTCATGAGGCTGGACTTGCCCACGTTGGGCTGGCCGGCGAGAACCACGCGCACACCCTCCTTCAATAACACGCCGCGACCGGCACTGGCGCGGATTTCCGCCAGCTGGCTGCGTAGGGCGTTCAGGCGTTGCTCGAGCTGTGGATCGGAAAGAAAATCGACCTCCTCGTCCGGAAAATCGATGCAGGCTTCGATAAGGGCGCGGACTTCGGTCAGGGCTGCAGCAAGCGCCTGGACGCGCTGGGAAAAGGCGCCATCCAGGGAGCGCATGGCGGAACGCGCCGCCGTCCGGGATCCGCTGTCGATGAGATCGGCCACCGCCTCGGCCTGAGACAAATCCATGCGGCCGTTGAGAAAGGCGCGCTGGGAGAATTCTCCCGGCCGGGCGGGCCGCGCACCGCTCGCCAGCGTGGCGGCCAGCAACATGTCCATGACCACCGGGCCGCCGTGGCCCTGGAGCTCCAATACGTCCTCGCCCGTGAAAGAAGCGGGCGCTGGGAAATACAAAGCCACACCCCGGTCGATAACAGTGTCGGCGGTGTCGCGAAAGGCGCAGTAGTGAGCGGACCGGGGAGACGGCAACTGGCCGATGAGCGCCTCGGCGATGGCTGCGGTTGCCGGGCCGGATACACGCACGATGCCGATGCCGCCGCGTCCCGGGGGAGTAGAGACCGCAGCAATCGTGTCCGCAGTGTGCATGGAAGCCTCGGCGGGTCGCCGGGTGACTAGGTCTTGCCGACGATTTTCTTGGTAATTACCCATTGCTGGATAATGGACAGAAGGTTGTTTACGAACCAGTAGAGCACCAGCCCCGCGGGGAAAAACAGAAACAAGAAGGTGAACACGAAAGGCAGGGCCATCATGATGCGCGCCTGCATGGGATCCGGCGGCGCCGGATTGAGCCGCTGCTGGGCCAACATGGTAATGCCCATCAACACAGGCAACACGAAAAAAGGGTCGTGGACGCTGAGATCATGGATCCACAGGATGAAAGGCGCCTGGCGCAGGGCCACGCTCTCCAGCAATACCCAGTAGAGGGAGATGAACACCGGGATCTGCACCAGGATCGGCAGACAACCCCCGAGCGGATTGATCTTCTCTTTCTTGTACAGCTCCATCATCGCCTGATTGAGCTTCTGCTTGTCGCCGGAGAAGCGATCACGCAGGTCCATGACCCGCGGCTGAAGCTTGCGCATGCGCGCCATGGACTTGTAGCTGGTGGCGGAGAGGTGGAAGAACGCCAGCTTGATGAGCATCGTCAAGGCAATGATGGAAAAACCCCAGTTGCCGATGACACCGTGGATCCAGTTGAGCATCCAGAATATCGGCTCGGCGATGAGCCACAACCACCCGTAGTCGACGGTGCGTTCCAGATTGGGTGCAACCGCTTGCAGGCGCTCCTGAACTTTGGGTCCGGCGTAAAGTGTGAGTTTCACGCTGCCTGTTGCCCCGGGTGCCACGCTCAGAGGGGGCGTCATGACGCCGAGCACGAAGCGGTCGTTGGCGACGGCCTTTGAATAGTAGTAATTGCGGCCCTCGGGCGACGGCACCCAAGCGCCGGTGAAGTAATGCTGGATCATGGCGATCCAGCCGCCGGTCTGGCTGCGCTTCAGATCCACGTCGCGCATGTCGGAGAAGTCGATTTTGTCGTAGGGCTTATCCGGACCGGAGATGACACCGCCAGTGTAGGTGTAGGTACGGAAAAGCCCCCCTGTTGCCTCCACCTCAGAGCGTTGAAACTGGCCATACATGCGCGCGTTCCACGGCTCACTGGTACCGTTTTTCACCGTGTAATGCACGTCGATGGTGTAACTGCCACGATGGAAGGTGTAAACCTTCGCGACCTGCACGCCGTCGTCACTGCGCCAGTGGAGCGTCACTTTCAGCGTGTCACTGCCGTCAGCGAGTGTGTACTCACTCTGGGTGGCGGTGAACTGCGCATGATGGTCGGGGGCGTTGCCGTCCACGGTGGTGGATTTACCGCGCAGACCCGACTGGGCGAGGAATATGTTGGGCGGCTGGAACTCCATGAGTGGAAAGGGCGTGTCTTTCTCGGTGAGGGACACGGGATAGTCGATCAGCGCCAGGCGCCGAATGCCGCCGCCACGCAGATTGATGTCCAGATCGAGCACGTCCGTGCGCACGCGGATCTTTTTATAGGCCGGCGTCGTGGTGGCGGTGGGCATGTCCGGTGCCGGTGCGAGATCCTGACCAGTAATGGTCGGCAGCGCGGGGACGTCCTCCTCGCGCACCGGGACGGGCGTACCATCTTCGCTGACCGCCGCCGACGGCGCCGGAGGCGGGAGCTTCGGACCATAGTCCTTCTGCCAGGCCTGCCACAGGAGAAAGCCCACCACGACAAGCGCGATCAGCAAAAGATTTCTCAACTGTTCTATGGGCACGTCGTCTTTTTCTCCAGGCTCAGCACGTGCCTCTACCCCTGCAGCGGTCGCTTACCCGCCGCCAGTGGTTTTCCAGGCACTCGAAGACCCCTTGCGTGTTTTTCTTCGCCAATTCGCTTCTACCAATTACCACCACGTCCAAGCCACGCAACAAATCCTGGTGCCGGCGAAAGCTCTCACGAATAAGGCGCTTGACGCGATTGCGCTCCACCGCCCTGCGGATTTGCTTACGCGGGATCGCCAAACCAAGGCGCGCCAACTCCCACCCGCTCGGCCGCGCCAATACGGTAAGCGCTCTGCCGCCGGATTTCTGCGGTTGCTGGAATACGCGCTGATAGTCGCTGGCAGTCAGCAGACGCTTATGCCGCGGGAATCGCGAACGCGGCTGCGTGTCTGGCACGCCGTTCAGACCGGAACGTCAGGCGGAAAGGCTGGCTCGACCTTTGGCACGCCGGGCTTTGATCACTTTTCGCCCCGCCTTGGTCGCCATGCGGGCGCGAAAGCCGTGCCGCCGTTTACGCTTCAATCTACTCGGTTGAAAAGGTCGTTTCATTGCGCGGCTCCCGTGGCGCGTACCCGCCAGTCGCTTTTAATCGACGACTGGCAAAGGGGCTGAATGCTACCGTCCCATTTCGTTGCCTGTCAATCGTGTCCGGAAGCTTTCAGTGATATGGATTAGACCAGACAACCGTTATACACTCTCATGCTTCCTTGTTCTCTCCAATCATTGCCTTTCAGGAGGACCGCAGAGGTGGGGTCGACGCTGTGGAATAGGTGTCTCGATCGCCTCGAAGGAGAGTTCTCGCCGCAGCAGTTCAATACCTGGATTCGACCGCTACATGCCATTGAGGATGGCGACTCCCTGCGCTTGCTTGCACCCAATCATTTCGTGCGCGATTGGGTCAATGAGCATCTTATTAATCGCCTCACCGAAGTGTTGGCCCGTCTACAGAACGGCCGGGTTCCCAGCGTGGTGGTGCAGATTGGCAGCAGGGAGTTCAGCGGCGATCCGGAACCGGTGGCCGCGCAAGCCGCAACCGCTCCCGCAGCGCCCGTTCAGACGGCAGTCCGCCACTCCCCCAGAGGAAAGCGCCAGGGCACTGGCTTGCGTCCGGAGTTCACCTTTGAAACTTTCGTCGAAGGCAAATCCAATCAGCTGGCGCGGGCAGCATCCATCCAGGTGGGAGAAAATCCCGGCGGCGCCTATAACCCATTGTTCATCTACGGCGGCGTAGGGTTGGGTAAGACCCATCTGGTGCACGCCATCGGCAACGCCATTGCTCGCAGCACCCCGTCAGCCAAGGTCATTTACCTGCATTCGGAGCGCTTCGTTGCCGATATGGTGAACGCCTTGCAGCACAACGCTATTAACGATTTCAAACGCCACTACCGTTCCGCCGATGCGCTGCTCATCGATGACATTCAGTTCTTCGCCCGCAAGGAACGTTCCCAGGAGGAGTTTTTTCATACTTTCAACGCGCTGCTCGAGGGACAGCAGCAGGTAGTGCTGACCTGCGATCGCTATCCCAAGGAAGTAGAGGGTCTGGAAGAACGGCTCAAGTCGCGTTTCGGCTGGGGGCTACCAGTGGTCATTGAACCGCCGGAGCTGGAGACCCGGGCCGCCATTCTGATGCGGAAAGCGAGTCTCGCCAACGTCGAGTTGGAGTACGACGTGGCGCTGTTCATTGCCCAGCGAATTCGCTCCAACGTGCGTGAGCTGGAAGGGGCGCTGCGCCGGGTGATCGCCACCTCGCAATTCATGGGGCAGCCCATCGACCTGGATCTCGCCAAGGAAGCGCTGCGTGATCTGCTGGCTCTGCACGACCGCATGGTGTCGATTGAGAACATTCAAAAGACGGTGGCTGAGTACTACAAACTACGGGTTGCCGACATGGTGTCCAAGCGCAGAACCCGCTCCATCGCGCGGCCCCGGCAGATATCCATGGCGCTGGCCAAGGAACTCACCAACCACAGTCTGCCTGAAATCGGTGACGCCTTCGGCGGGCGCGATCACACGACGGTAATGCACGCCTGTCGGAAGGTAGCGGAGCTCAGGGAGAACAACTCCACCATCAACGAAGAGTACACGATATTGCTCAGGAGTCTCAGTACTTGAGGTCGATAGCCTGTGGGTAAGAGAGGGTTATCCTCAGCAGCGGCTGCTGTGCACATTTCATCCACAGGTGGCAACGGTGCTTCGAGGGGAGAAGTATCGATCCTTATGCTTCCCGAAAGCCGTTGATTTTTATGCCGTTTATGTGGTTATCCACAGATACGGGCACGACTAATAATTATAGTAATAGATTTAGGATCTTTAAGTCATGAAATTTACTATGCACCGTGAAAACCTCCTGAAACCACTGCAGGCGGTTCAAGGTGTGGTGGAACGCCGGCAAACTCTCCCCATTCTGGCGAACTTCCTGTTGACCATCGCGGATGGGCGCTTGTCGGTCACCGGTACGGATATGGAGCTCGAGTTGGTAGCCAATACCGAGCTGCCGGATGCGGAAGCCGGCGAGGTGACGGTACCGGCGCGAAAGCTGGTGGATATCTGCCGTTCCCTACCGGTGGATGCCGAGATCCATGTGGAGGTGGACGGTGAGCGGGCGCGGGTATGGTCCGGGCGTAGTCGGTTCACGTTGGCGACATTGCCGGCGGTGGATTACCCGAGCACTGACAGCTTGAGCGGTGAACTTCGGGTGACGGTCAAGGAGGGGCAGCTGAGGCGGCTGGTGGAGCTGACGCAGTTCGCCATGGCACACCAGGACGTGCGGTATTACCTGAATGGCTTGCTGCTGGACATCGGCGAAGGGGTTCTGCGTGCCGTGGCCACGGACGGTCATCGTCTGGCGATCGCGGAAATCCCGGTGGAGACCGGGGAGACGGCGTGCCAGGTGATCGTGCCGCGCAAGGCCATCAGCGAGCTTTTACGTCTTCTGGGCAGTGGCGACGAGGAGATCACCATGGAGGTGGGGAGTAATGCCATCCAGATAACACTGCCGGAAGTGCGGCTCACCAGTAAGCTCATCGACGGTAAGTTTCCGGATTACCGGCGGGTAGTGCCCAAAGCGGAAGATAGTGACAAGATGGTGGTGGTGGATCGGGAGCGCGTGCGTCAGGCTCTGACGCGGGCGGCGATTTTGTCGAACGATAAGTACCGGGCCGTGCGTTTGTGTCTGGAACCCAATGTGTTGCGGGTGGTGGCGAATAATCCCGAGCAGGAAGAGGCCGAGGACGAGGTTGAGGTGGTGTACGAAGGCGAGGCTTTGGAGATCGGTTTCAACGTCTCCTACCTCATTGACGCGTTGACGGCCTTACCCGGCGAAGAAGCGGAGATTCACTTGGGGGATGCCAGCAGCAGCTGTTTGATCACACCCAGAGGGGAAGGCGATTGCCAGTACGTGGTGATGCCCATGCGGCTCTAGGCCCGATGATTCATGAACTTGTGGCTGCAGACGTGGCTCCGTCCAGATCCGTGGTGGCGCGGTAGGAAAACGCACTCCACCCGCTCGCCGGGACACGGTGGCGAACGGATGCCTGTTTCAGGTTGACGCCTGGTGCGCCTGGGTCAGATTGAGGTCCGGAATCTACGGGTCTTGGCGGCGCTGGATTGCGTGCCGGGTGAAGGGCTGAATGTGTTCGTGGGCGCCAATGGCAGTGGCAAAACCAGCATTCTGGAAGCGATTCATCTGCTCGGCAGCGGCCGCTCTTTTCGGACCCACCGACTCGCAGAGCTGATTTCCCGGGGGCAGTCCTGGCTGCGAGTGCGCGGTGACATCCGTGGCGAGGGCGGGGCGGTGGAATCCGTGGGCGTGGAAAAGGGCGCGGACGGGCTGCGTATCCGGGTCGCCGGAGAGGAGATCCACAGCGCCTCGGAGCTGGCACGGCGGCTGCCGATGGTGGTGATCACCCCGGATAGTCAGCGTTTACTCACCGATGGGGCGGGTTTGCGTCGTCAGCTCATGGATTGGGCACTGTTCCACGTGGAACCCACCTATTTGACGGTACTGCAGCGTTACCGGCGCGCTCTCCGCCAGCGGAACGCGGCCTTGCGGGAAGGGGCGGTGCCGAGTGCCCTGGTGCCCTGGAATCAGGAGGTGGCAGAGGCGGGGGAGGCACTGCATGGGCAACGGGAGCGTTTCCTGGAGAATATTCTCCCGGTCTACGCCAAGACCCTGGAGGGCTTGTTGTCCATGGCGGTGGAGATCCGGTATCAGCCAGGCTGGGACAGGGCGAAAGGGTTGGCGGATGCGTTGCAGGAGGCCACCGCCACCGACAGGGCGCGGGGATTCACAGGAATCGGCCCCCACCGGGCGGATCTGCGCTTTTCCACCGATGGTGCCCCGGTCCAGCAGGTGTTGTCCCGGGGTGAGGGCAAGCTGTTCGTGGTGGGTCTGGTGCTTGCCCAGGGCAAATTCCTGGAGGACCTGCAGGGACGGCAGCCCATCGTGCTGGTGGACGAGCTGGCATCGGAGTTGGATGAAGACAGCCGGAGGCGTTTCTTCGCTCAGCTGCGTGCTCTGGGCGGGCAAACCTTCGTGACCACGGTGTCCGGGGACCTGGCAGAAACGGCGGATTGGGAGGGGTTACGAGTGTTCCACGTGGAACGCGGCGAGGCGTTAAAAATGGTATAATTCCAAGGTTGTGTAGCAAGGAGTTTTTGAGTGGCGGCAAGTACTTACGATTCAACCAACATCAAGGTTCTCAAGGGCCTGGACGCCGTGCGAAAGCGCCCTGGCATGTACATCGGAGATACCAACGACGGCACCGGATTACACCACATGGTGTTCGAGACCGTCGACAATGCCATCGACGAAGCCCTGGCGGGGTACTGCAGCGAAATCGACGTCATTATCCACGAGAATGAGTCCGTCAGTATCATCGATAACGGCCGTGGCATCCCCGTGGACATGCACGAAGAAGAGGGCCGCCCGGCCGCTGAGGTCATCATGACCGTGCTTCACGCCGGCGGTAAGTTCGACGACAACTCCTACAAGGTGTCTGGCGGCCTGCACGGGGTCGGCGTATCGGTGGTGAATGCGCTGTCCGAGCGCCTGGTGATGACGATCCACCGGGATGGAAAGACCTATCGCCAGGAGTACCGGCACGGCGAGCCGCAGACAGGCCTGGACGTCATCGCAGAGACCGACCGAACAGGCACCGATATCCTGTTCAAGCCCAGTGATCGCACCTTCACCAATATCGAGTTCCACTACGACATTCTCGCCCAGCGCTTGCGGGAGCTGTCCTTCCTCAACTCCGGTGTGCGCATCCGCCTGCTGGATGAGCGCAGCGGTAAGAAGGATATCTTTCAGTACGAAGGTGGTATCAAGGCGTTCGTCAAGCACCTCAACAAGAACAAGACCCCGGTGCACAACAGCGTTCTTTATTTCTCCACCGAGAAGGACACGGTGGGAATCGAGGTCGCCATGCAGTGGAACGACTCCTATCAGGAGAACATTTTCTGTTTCACCAACAATATCCCTCAGCGTGATGGTGGCACCCATCTGTCCGGTTTCCGCGCTGCCCTGACGCGTATGCTCAATCAGTACATGGAGCGCAGCGGCGCCACCCAGAAGGCCAAGGTAGAGCCCACCGGCGACGATGCGCGCGAAGGTCTGACGGCCGTTCTGTCGGTGAAGATCCCGGACCCGAAGTTCTCGTCCCAGACCAAGGACAAGCTGGTGTCTTCGGAGATCAAAGGCATCGTGGACTCGGTGGTGTCGGCGAAGATTCAGGCATTTCTGCTGGAATCGCCCGCTGAGGCCCGCGCCATCACGTCCAAGATCATCGATGCGGCGCGCGCGCGCGAGGCGGCCCGCAAAGCCCGGGAGATGACCCGTCGCAAGACCGCCCTGGACGTGGCGGGCTTACCCGGCAAGCTCGCCGACTGTCAGGAAAAGGATCCTGCGCTTTCGGAGCTGTTCCTGGTGGAGGGAGACTCCGCTGGCGGCTCCGCCAAGCAGGGTAGGGATCGGCGCTTTCAGGCGATCCTGCCATTGAAGGGCAAGATTCTGAACGTGGAGCGGGCGCGCTTCGACAAGATGCTGGCCTCGGTGGAGGTGGGCACCCTGATTACCGCGCTGGGCTGCGGTATCGGCAAGGAAGAGTACGATCCAGACAAGCTGCGCTATCACCGAATCATCATCATGACCGACGCGGATGTGGACGGTTCCCACATCCGCACCCTGCTGATGACCTTTTTGTATCGTCAGATGCCGGAGTTGGTGGAGCGTGGCCACGTTTACATCGCTCAGCCGCCTCTGTACAAGCTCAAGAAAGGCAAGCGCGAACAGTATGTGCGCGACGATGCGGAGCTCGACGCCCTGCTCATGGAAATTGCCCTGGACGGGGCCGCCCTCAAGCCGGGCGGTGTGAAGGAAGTCATCACTGGCGCCAGGCTGGAGAAGGCGGCCAAGGATTATGTGATCTTGCTCGGTATCTACAAGCGGCTGGCGCGGCGCATCCAGCCCGATGTGCTGGATGTGCTGAAGATGATGCCGCTGCTGGAGACCGAGACCATGGCGTCCCGCGATGCCACCCGGGAGTGGTTCGAGCGCCTGCAGGCGCGCCTGGCCACTGGGGCCAACGGTTATGGCGATTACGATATCCGTCTGGAAGAACACGGGAAAGACGACTTTCGGGCACGCTTGCGGGCGGTGGTCCACGGCGTCGAGTCGGAGCGGAATCTGGGCAGCGAGTTCTTCCGCTCTGCGGAATACCGTAACCTGGTGACCCTGAGTGCCAGCCTCTACGAGCCCCTGGACGACGGAGCCCAGGTCCAGCGCGGGGAAAAATCCCAACCGGTATCCACCCCGGCCGAGGCCCTGGACTGGTTACTGGTCGAGGCCAAGCGCGGCCTCAATATCCAGCGATACAAGGGACTGGGAGAAATGAACCCGGATCAGCTTTGGGAAACTACCATGGACCCGAGCGTGCGCCTTCTACGCCAGGTCCGCATCGAGGATTCGGTGGCCGCCGACGAGCTGTTCACCACCCTGATGGGCGACCAAGTGGAGCCCCGCCGCGAGTTCATCGAGCGCAACGCCCTGTTCGTGGCCAACCTGGACGCCTGATCGGCAGAGCAAAACCGGCTCATCCCTTGCTCCTGCCGGCACAGGCCCAGATGACTATCTGATCGATTCCCGCTGCCCGCAGCGTGCGGGCCAGCTCCCGGGTGGTAGCGCCGGTGGTCAGCACGTCGTCGACGATGGCGATGCGCCGGTGACCGGCCAACGGGCTTCGCACACGGAACGCGCCTGCTACATTGCGCCGGCGCGCCTCCCTCGAGTCCAGACCCGATTGGGGTCGGGTGGCACGGATACGCTCGCAGGCTCGTGTCAACAAGGGCCGTCCCAGGCGCCGTGATACCGGACCAGCCAGCTCCTGCGCCTGGTTGAAGCCCCGCGAGCGAAGGCGGTCGCGGTGCAGTGGCACCGGTACGATGGCGTCCGGGGCAGGCGTACCGGATTCGGCGATGCTCTCGGCAACAACCTGGCCGAGCAGCGTCCCGAGGGTCAGTGCGGCGCACAGATTGGACTCGAACTTCATCCAGTGAATGAGGGTGCTGATGGGTGCTGAATAGGGGAAAGCCACTACCCGGTTTCCTGATTGCGGGGATCGGTGAGGCAGTGCCCGCAGGCAGCCGCCACACAGGTTCGGCAGCGGCCCGGCCGGCAGGTCGCACAGCAGGCAGGTGTCCGGCAACAGCGATGACGGCAGCCGTCCCCACGATAGCAGTCCCTGCATATTGACAGTCCCTTGGAGCGTTACTCATGATCGGCGCGTGACAAAGGCTCTGCAAGCAAACCAGGTTCCCGGGCCCGATGGCCCGCTTTCCACGTGCTCCCTTTATTATCACGAGGCAGGAAAAGAGTGAGCGCTTACTTATGTCGTTTGTCCCCAGCTCGGCGCTGCCTTCCCCTACAACCGACGGGAACAATCGGCAGGTGAGCCGCCGGCCCGAGCCGACGAGTCCAGGGATGGACGAGGTAGGGCGAAGCACGACGCCCGAGCCGACGCCCCCGGGGCCCACCATCGACGCCCACGATCTGGACAAGCGTCGGGTGCGCCGTCTGGCGGACCGGGCTGCCCGCCACTATGACAGCGCGGCCTGGCTGCCACTACAGGTGGCGCGGGTGCTCATGGAGCACTTGCAGCCGGTACGCTTTCAACCGGCGCTCATCCTCGATGTCGGTGCCGGCACCGGGATATGCTCCCGGCTGCTGACGCGGCACTATCCTCGGGCGCGCGTCATCTCGATGGATTTTTCGATGGCCATGTTGCGCGCTGCCCGAGGCCGCAGACCCCGGTGGTTGTCGAAACGCAGCGTCGCCGCAGGCGACGGCGAGGCTCTGCCGGTGGCCGACAGCAGCGTCGACCTGCTGGTGTCCAGCCTGATGTTACCCAGCTGCCCGACCCCGGATGCCGCTCTGCTGGAGTTCCGTCGCGTCTTGAAACCCGGTGGGCTACTGATGTTCTCGAGCCTGGGGCCCGACACGCTGCGAGAGCTGCGTGCCGCCTGGTCGGTGGTCGACGGGCACGTACACGTGCACGCCTTCATCGACATGCACGATTTAGGCGACGCGTTGCTGCGCGCCGGGTTCAGCGACGTGGTCATGGACACGGAGCGCGTCACGGGTCGCTACCCGGACGTGGCTGCACTGATGACCGAGTTGAAACGACTGGGGGTCAGCAACGCCGCCCTGGGTCGCACCAAGGGCCTGACGACACCCGCCCGACTGGCGGCGATGGTTTCGGAATACGAGAGTTTTCGCACGCAATCCCATCTGCCCGCCAGTTTCGAGGTCGTATTCGCGCATGCATGGCGACTACCGGCGCGCAGTGTCGATGTGCCGCCGGCTGTCATGCCCCGGGCCGCCGGTTGCCCCTGAACCCGACCGGGATCCCGACCCCGCTCGGCACCTCTCACGGGCACCGAAAAGCATTTCTCCGGCATCTGTAAGCGCCTCATTTATGGAACGATTTCGGCTACTTAGGCAAGTTGCGTCACCGTAACGCCTGCGGTAGCATCTGGTCCCGTTTGGTGGGGGCCCACGACCCGAGCGAGCCTGGTAATGGTCTCCAGCACGGTTGACTCCAAGCGCCACTGGCAATTCGTCATTCGACCGAATCGCTCACTGACCCGGCGGCAGCTGCAGTTGGTCTTCATGGGCATCGCGACTTTCTGCCTGGGTATCGGCAGTGTATTCGCCGTGCTCGGAATGTGGCCTGTCCTGCCTTTTGCCGGCGCCGAAGTGATGGTCGTCGGCATCGGATTCTACCTGTCCGCCATGGGCGGCCGGGAACTGGAGGTCGTTTCGGTGGACAGGGACAAGGTCGCCGTCGAGAAGGGCCGCCGGCACGTTCGCCAACGGTGGGAGCTGCAACGGGCCTGGGCGCAGATTCGTCTGCTGCCGCCGCGCATTCGCTGGTACCCGACACGACTCGTGATACGCT
>SMUX01003476.1_pt1 | contig 14148 bp, 7 predicted proteins | sample 2456431 | NCBI WGS metagenome assembly SMUX01 (sample SAMN11095930, study PRJNA526329) | marine sediment metagenome | biome: Marine sediment; feature: Surficial sediment; material: Deep marine sediment; isolation source: Hadal surficial sediment | place: Pacific Ocean | collected 2014-11 | depth 0-1... | reverse complement strand
TTCTGTTTTATGCCGGGCTGAAAGCCGCTGTATAGCGGCCTGATGCGACAGCCCGAACCGAGGTAGCACACGATGGCATATTCGTTCACCGAGAAAAAGCGTATACGCAAGGATTTTGGCAAACAGCCGAGTATTCTTGAGATACCTTATCTTTTGTCCATACAACTCGATTCCTACCGTAAATTTCTGCAGGTCGATATCGAGGCAAAAAAGCGCAAGGACATGGGCTTGCACGCGGCCTTCAAATCGGTGTTTCCGATTGTCAGTTATTCCGGGAATGCTGCGCTCCAGTACGTGAGCTACCGTCTCGGTGTGCCGGCATTCGATGTCAAGGAATGCCAGCTTCGTGGCCTGACTTTTTCGGCACCGTTGCGGGTACTTGTCGATCTCGAAATTCGTGACAAGGAAGCGCCGGGCAGCGAAAAGCCGGTGAAGGAAATCCGCCAGCAGGAAGTCTATCTTGGCGAGATGCCGCTGATGACCGATAATGGTACTTTTGTGATCAACGGTACGGAGCGCGTCATCGTCTCGCAGTTGCATCGCTCGCCGGGCGTGTTCTTTGACCACGATAAGGGCAAGACCCATTCATCGGGGAAATTGCTTTTCAACGCGCGGGTCATCCCCTATCGCGGTTCATGGCTCGATTTCGAGTTCGATCCCAAGGACTGCGTTTTTGCCCGCATCGATCGCCGCCGCAAATTGCCGGTCACGATCATTTTGCGTGCCCTGGGGATGGACGACGAGGAGATTCTATCCACGTTTTTCGAATTCAATAACATTACGCTGGGTAAGAAAGCGATAAAAATGAAGCTGTTGCCATCGCGTATGCGTGGCGAGCCGGCGCCGTTCGATATCAAGGTAGGTCGCAAGACCATCGTCGAAGAGGGGCGTCGCATCAGCGCTCGCCATGTCAAGCAGATAGAGGACGCCAAGATCAAGGAACTGGAGATATCCCCGGAATATCTTGAAGGCAAGATCCTTGCGCACAACATCGTCAACAAGGAAACTGGGGAGCTGCTGGCCAAGGCCAACGACGAGCTGACCGTGGAACTGATCGAGCAGCTGATAGAGGCCGGCGAAAAGAAAATAAAGACCCTGTATATCAATGAGCTGGACAAGGGTCCGTTTATCTCCAATACGCTGCGCATCGATCCGGCCACCAATCGCCTCGAGGCGCTGGTCGAAATTTATCGCATGATGCGCCCCGGTGAGCCACCGACCAAGGATGCCGCGGAAAACCTGTTCAACAACCTGTTTTTCAATCCCGAGCGTTACGACCTGTCGGCTGTCGGGCGCATGAAGTTCAACCGCAGGGTCGGTCGCGACCATTCCGAGGGCTCGGGAGTTCTCAACAAGGAAGACATCGTCGCCGCCTTGCGTACGCTGATCAATATCCGTGACACCAACGACACGGTCGATGATATCGACCACTTGGGTAACCGTCGTATCCGCAGCGTCGGCGAAATGGCCGAAAACGCATTCCGTATCGGCTTGGTTCGCGTCGAACGCGCGGTCAAGGAACGGCTGAGCCTGGCCGAATCCGAAGGGCTGATGCCCCAGGAGATGATCAACGCCAAACCGGTGGCAGCGGCGGTCAAGGAATTTTTCGGTTCCAGCCAGTTGTCCCAGTTTATGGATCAGAACAACCCTTTATCGGAGGTTACCCACAAGCGGCGCGTGTCGGCGCTTGGGCCGGGTGGCCTTACTCGAGAGCGCGCCGGCTTCGAGGTCCGTGACGTTCACCCGACTCACTATGGCCGGGTGTGCCCGATCGAAACGCCCGAGGGTCCGAATATCGGCCTGATCAACTCGCTGGCGGTTTATGCCCGCACCAACGAGTACGGTTTCCTCGAGACACCGTATCGAAAAGTGAGGAAGGGCAAGGTTAGCGGCAAAATCGAGTACCTGTCGGCCATCGAGGAAGGCCAGTACATGATCGCCCAGGCCAACGCGAAACTGGACAAGCTCGGGCGTTTTACCGAAGACTTGATCTCCTGCCGTTCCCGTAACGAGTTCACGATGGCCAACCCGGATCAGATCAGCTATATGGACGTTTCGCCGCGCCAGATCGTATCGGTCGCGGCATCGCTGATCCCGTTCCTCGAGCATGACGATGCCAACCGAGCCCTGATGGGTTCGAATATGCAACGTCAGGCGGTGCCTACGGTGCGTGCAGAAAAGCCGTTGGTGGGAACCGGGATGGAACGGACCGTCGCCACAGACTCGGGCGTTACCGTGCTCGCGCGTCGCGGCGGCCTGGTCGATTCGGTCGATGCGTCCAGAATTGTCGTGCGGGTCAATGACAAGGAGACCGGCGCCAACGAATCGGGCGTGGACATTTATAACCTGACGAAGTACACGCGCTCCAACCAGAACACCTGCATCAATCAGCGCCCGCTGGTAAAAGCGGGCGATCAGATCGAGCGCGACGATGTGCTGGCCGATGGACCGTCAACCGATATGGGTGAACTGGCGCTCGGGCAGAACCTGATGGTCGCGTTCATGCCGTGGAATGGCTACAACTTCGAGGATTCCATCCTGATCTCGGAGCGCCTGGTCCACGAGGATCGCTTTACCACCATCCACATTGAAGAACTGACCTGTGTGGCGCGCGATACGAAGCTGGGTTCCGAAGAAGTCAGCGCGGATATCCCCAATGTCGGCGATTCGGCGCTTGCCAATCTCGATGAATCGGGAATCGCCTTTATCGGTGCGGAGGTAAATGCCGGCGATATTCTGGTGGGTAAGGTCACGCCGAAGGGCGAGACTCAGCTGACGCCCGAAGAAAAGCTGTTGCGGGCCATTTTTGGCGAGAAAGCATCGGATGTTAAAGACACTTCTCTGCGGGTCCCGCCGGGGATGGATGGAATCGTTATCGATGTCCGGGTGTTTACCCGTGATGGCGTGGAGAAGGACGCGCGGGCGCTGGCGATCGAAGGAAGCGAACTGAAACAGGTCAGGAAGGACCTCAACGATCAGCAGCGGATCCTCGAAGAAGACATCTTCCAGCGGGTCGAGAAAATGCTGCTGGCCAAGGTCGCGGACGGCGGTCCGAGCAAGCTGAAAAAGGGCAGCAAGATCACGAAGGCCTACATCGAAGAGTTGTCGCGCGACCAGTTGTTTGAGATTCGATTGCACAACGACGATGCGGCCAGCAAGCTCGCCCTTGCCAAGGAACGTCTCGAGGAGCAGCGCCAGGAGTTCGATCGCCGCTTCGAAGAGAAAAAACAGAAAATTACAGCCGGCGACGACCTGGCCCCGGGCGTGCTCAAGATGGTCAAGGTTTATCTCGCCGTCAAGCGCCGCATCCAGCCGGGCGACAAGATGGCTGGCCGGCATGGCAACAAGGGCGTCATCTCGACCATCGTACCGGTTGAAGACATGCCTTATCTTGAAGATGGCACGCCGGTCGACATCGTGCTGAACCCGCTTGGCGTGCCATCGCGTATGAACGTCGGCCAGGTGCTGGAAACACACCTGGGCTGGGCGGCCAAGGGACTCGGTCGAAAAATTGCCGCGCTGCTGGATCAGCAGCGACCGATAACCGAGCTGCGCAAATACCTGCACGAGATTTATAACACCACCGGCGGCAGGCAGGAGGACCTCAAGTCCTTCAGCGATGCCGAGTTGATCGAAATGGCGGGGAATCTGCGCGACGGCGTGCCGATGGCGACACCGGTATTCGATGGCGCGACCGAGAGCGAGATCAAGAACATGCTGGAACTCGCCGGTCTGGCCACCGATGGTCAGAGCATTCTTTACGACGGCCGGACCGGTGAGCGGTTCGACCGCCCGGTTACCGTGGGTTATATGTACATGCTCAAGCTCAACCACCTCGTTGACGACAAGATGCATGCGCGCTCAACTGGACCGTATAGCCTGGTTACCCAACAGCCGCTGGGCGGCAAGGCGCAGTTCGGTGGCCAGCGCTTCGGCGAGATGGAGGTCTGGGCGCTGGAAGCCTATGGCGCTGCCTACACGCTGCAGGAAATGCTGACGGTCAAGTCGGATGACGTGCAAGGTCGCACCCGTATGTATAAAAACATTGTTGATGGCACGCACATGATGGATGCGGGGATGCCCGAGTCCTTCAACGTGCTGGTGAAGGAAATTCGTTCGCTGGCCATCAACATTGAACTTGAGCAGGATTGAGCCAATGAGAGACTTACTGAAATTTGCAAAGCAGCTGACCCCGAACGATGATTTCGATGCGATTCGCATCGGGCTGGCATCGCCGGAAATGATCCGTTCCTGGTCCTGGGGTGAAGTCAAGAAACCCGAGACCATCAATTACAGGACTTTCAAGCCGGAACGCGATGGTTTGTTCTGCGCCAAGATTTTCGGCCCGACCAAGGATTACGAATGTCTTTGCGGCAAGTACAAGCGCCTCAAGCATCGCGGCGTGGTCTGCGAAAAATGCGGTGTCGAAGTCGTCCAGTCGAAGGTGCGCCGCGAGCGTATGGGTCACATCGAACTGGCCAGCCCGGTGGCGCACATCTGGTTTTTGAAATCATTGCCGTCGCGTATCGGCCTGATGCTGGATATGACGCTGCGCGAAATCGAGCGCATCCTCTATTTTGAGGCTTTCGTCGTAATCGATCCCGGCATGACGCCGCTGGAGCGCGGCCAATTGCTTTCTGATGAGGCGTATCTGGAGACCATCGAACAACATGGCGATGATTTTGACGCCAGGATGGGCGCGGAGGCGGTTTACGAATTGCTGGGGAGCCTGGACCTCAAAGCCGAAGTCGTGAAAGTCCGCGAGGATATGGACGCCACCGGTTCGGAAACCAAGCTCAAAAGGTTGTCCAAGAGGCTGAAACTGCTGGAATCGTTTATCGACTCGGGGAACCACCCCAAGTGGATGGTGCTGACCGTTCTGCCGGTGCTGCCGCCGGACCTGCGCCCGCTGGTGCCGCTCGATGGTGGCCGCTTTGCGACTTCCGATCTGAACGATTTGTACCGCCGCGTCATCAACCGTAACAATCGCCTGCGCCGGCTGTTGGAGCTGAACGCACCGGATATCATCGTACGCAACGAAAAACGTATGTTGCAGGAATCGGTCGATGCGCTGCTCGACAATGGCAGGCGCGGTCGTGCGATCACCGGCACCAACAAGCGCCCGCTGAAGTCGCTGGCCGACATGATCAAGGGCAAGCAAGGGCGGTTTCGCCAGAACCTGCTCGGCAAACGGGTCGATTACTCCGGCCGTTCGGTCATCGTGGTCGGTCCTACGCTGAAACTCCACCAGTGCGGGCTGCCAAAGAAAATGGCGCTCGAGCTGTTTAAGCCCTTTATTTTCAGCAAGTTACAGTTGCGCGGCGAAGCGGCGACAATCAAATCCGCGAAACGCCTGGTCGAACGCGAAGGACCGGAAGTCTGGGATATCCTCGAAGAGGTGATTCGCGAGCACCCGGTGATGCTCAATCGAGCGCCGACGCTGCATCGGCTGGGCATCCAGGCTTTTGAGCCGGTATTGATCGAAGGCAAGGCGATCCAGCTTCACCCGCTGGTCTGTACGGCATTCAATGCCGACTTCGATGGCGACCAGATGGCGGTACATGTGCCCTTGTCGATCGAGGCGCAGCTTGAAGCGCGCGCGCTGATGATGGCATCGAACAACATTCTTTCGCCGGCCAACGGCGACCCGATTATCGTGCCGTCCCAGGATGTGGTGCTCGGTCTTTATTATATGTCGCGGGAGCGCATTAACGCGCGCGGTGAAGGCAGCATGTATGCCGATGTCGCCGAAGTTCATCGTGCCTACGAGAACAGGCACGTCGAACTGCAGGCCAAGGTCAAGGTCCGGATAAAGGAAACGACATTCGATGAACAAGGCGAGAAAACGGAAACCAACAAGGTTTACGACACCACCGTAGGGCGCGCCCTGCTAAGCGATATATTGCCCGAGGGGCTGCCGTTCGACCTCGTTGATCAGACCATGGATAAGAAAGCGATTTCGCGAGTCATCAACGCTTGCTACCGCGATGTCGGCCTGAAAGAGACCGTGGTTTTTGCCGATCAGCTGATGTACACCGGATTTCACTATGCGACGCGTGCCGGTGTATCCATCTGCGCGAACGACATGGTCGTACCCGATGAAAAGATAGAAATCCTGGCGGCGGCCGAAGCCGAGGTCAAGGAAATCCAGGACCAGTACTCCTCCGGTTTGCTGACCGATGGCGAGCGCTATAACAAGGTCGTGGATATCTGGTCGCGTACCAACGACCAGGTGGCCAACGCGATGATGAAAGAGTTAGGCAGCGAAGAGGTGGTCAACGCCAAAGGCGAGAAGGTCAACCAGGAATCCTTTAACTCGATTTATATGATGGCTGATTCGGGCGCCCGTGGTTCGGCGGCACAGATCAGGCAGCTGGCCGGCATGCGTGGACTGATGGCGAAACCGGACGGCTCGATTATCGAGGCGCCGATTACCGCGAATTTCCGGGAAGGCCTGGATGTCCTGCAGTACTTTATCTCCACTCACGGCGCGCGCAAGGGCCTGGCCGACACCGCGCTGAAAACCGCGAACTCGGGTTACCTGACGCGGCGCCTGGTCGATGTTGCGCAGGACCTGGTCGTCACAGAGGAAGATTGTGGCACCAAGGCCGGTCTGATAATGACACCGCTGGTCGAAGGCGGCGACGTCGTCGAACCGCTGAGCGAGCGGGTGCTGGGCAGAGTCCTGGTCGAGGACGTCATCAAGCCGGGAAGCAAAAAAGAAGTGGTTGCGACGGCCGGTACGCTGCTGGATGAGCAATGGGTGGATAAGCTGGAGCAGAACCAGATCGACTCCGTTATGGTCCGCTCGCCGATCGCCTGTGCAACCCTGTATGGAGTTTGCGCGAGCTGTTACGGGCGCGATCTGGGTCGTGGCGATCAGATCAACATCGGCGAAGCCGTCGGTGTGATTGCCGCGCAATCGATCGGTGAACCCGGTACCCAGCTGACGATGCGGACCTTCCATATCGGTGGCGCCGCATCGCGTGCCGCCGCCGTCAACAGCGTCGAGATCAAGAGCAAGGGCACGGCACACCTGCGCCACATCAAGACCGTGCAGCACGCCAAAGGGCACCTGGTCGCGGTATCGCGTTCAGGCGAGCTTGGCGTCATGGACGAGTACGGTCGTGAGCGCGAACGGTACAAGATCCCCTACGGCGCGATGATTTTGATCCGCGACGGGGCAACGGTCGAGCCAGGGCAGATGGTTGCGACCTGGGATCCGCACACCCACCCAGTCGTCACCGAAGTGAACGGTTACATCCGCTTCGAGGACTTCGAAGATGGCGTGGCCGTCAGCCGCCAGGTCGATGAGTTTACCGGCCTGACCAGCATCGAAGTGCTGGATGCCAAGCAGCGTACCGCGGTAGGCCGCGATCTGCGTCCGACCGTCACGCTGATGGACAAAAAGGGTAAGGACGCCAAGCCGGTCTGCTTTGCCAATACCGACATTCCCGCGGTCTACGCCTTGCCGGCGGGGGCGCTGGTCAACAAGGAAGACGGCGCCAAGGTTTCTATTGGCGATGTGCTCGCGAGGATCCCGCAGGAAACCTCTAAGACCCGTGATATCACTGGTGGTCTGCCGCGGGTGGCCGATCTTTTCGAGGCCCGCAAGCCGAAAGAAGCATCGATTCTGGCCGAACATTCCGGCACGGTTAGTTTTGGCAAGGAAACCAAGGGCAAGCGCCGCCTCGTGATCACCGATGAGAACGGCGAGTCGCACGAGGAATTGATCCCGAAATGGCGGCACCTGAACGTGTTCGAAGGCGAGCAGGTCGAGCGCGGCGAAGAAATTGCCGATGGCGAGCTCAATCCGCACGACATCCTGCGTTTGCAGGGAGTCGAGCCGCTGGCTGACTACCTGGTCCGCGAAATCCAGGACGTTTATCGGCTACAGGGCGTCAAAATCAACGACAAGCATATCGAGGTGATCATTCGCCAGATGCTGCGCAAGGTCGAGATCAAGGATCCGGGCGATACCCGCCTGTTGAAGGGCGAACAACTGGATCGTGCCAGGCTGATCGAGTTGAACCGGGAAATGGAGCGCCTGGGCAAGAAGCAGGCTGAGCTCACGCCGGTGCTGCTGGGCATCACCAAGGCCTCGCTGGCCACCGAATCGTTCATTTCGGCGGCCTCTTTCCAGGAAACGACCCGGGTTCTGACCGAGGCCGCCGTGCGCGGTTTGCGCGACGATCTCCGGGGTCTGAAGGAGAATGTGATCGTCGGACGCCTGATACCCGCGGGTACTGGCATGTCGTATCACAGCAACCGACGCCGTTCAAAGGCTGAAGCGCTGGCGGATCAGTTAATCCAGATCCCCGCCGCTGAAGAGGCCGAGGCAGAAACTGCCACGGCGGAAGTACCGGCCGCTATCGAAGAATCGGCCCATACGGAGGTCGTGGAAACGGCTGCGCCGGTGCTTGTCGAGGAGGCCAAAGAGGCAGTGGACAAACAAGCCTGAGGCCGGCAAGGAAATCGGTTCTAAGGGTGTGGAATTCGGGGGTTTGCACCCGACTTTGCTTGACACCCGGGTGACCGGTTCATAAAATTCGCGCTTCTTAACCAGGCAGGTCGGCTGGGGCCGGGTTGTGCGCTTGTTTAAGGGATTTCACGAGCCGCCGATTTAGGCGGCTCGCTGTGTCTCCGCGAGGATATTTTCGGTTCGGGAACCCGGCGGGGATTGTTTTACAGGTGCGCCTGACGGCGCGTCAAATAAAGAGTAAAGAGTATGGCGACAGTAAATCAATTGGTCCGCAAGGCGCGCAAAAAGCGGGTTGTGAAAAGCACGGTGCCGGCTCTCGAAGCCAGCCCGCAAAAGCGTGGCGTGTGTACGCGTGTCTATACGACAACGCCGAAGAAGCCGAACTCGGCCCTGCGGAAAGTGGCCCGGGTCCGCCTGACCAATGGTTTTGAAGTTACCAGTTACATCGGTGGCGAAGGGCATAACCTGCAGGAGCACTCGGTGGTCCTGATTCGTGGTGGCCGGGTCAAGGATTTGCCGGGTGTCCGTTACCACACGATCCGGGGAACCCTGGATTGCGCCGGCGTATCCGACCGGCGCAAGGGTCGCTCCAAGTACGGCACCAAGAAACCCAAGTCCTGACAGCGGCAAGAAAACAGTCCGCACCAACAGACAAAGAGTATTGATCAATGTCCAGACGAGTATCCGCTCCAAAACGTGTCATCCTCCCGGATCCCAAGCACGGCAGTGAACTGCTTGCGAAGTTCATGAATATGGTCATGAACGACGGCAAGAAGTCGGTGGCCGAGAAAGTGATCTATGGCGCGCTGGACCGCATCGCCGAGAAAAAGTCATCGAGCGATGAGCAGGCCATCGAATTGCTGGAGCAGGCGCTGGAAAACGTTAAACCCCAGGTCGAGGTGAAGTCCCGCCGTGTCGGTGGCGCCACCTACCAGGTCCCGGTCGAAGTCCGGCTGGTCCGCCGGCAAACCCTCGCCATGCGCTGGATTATCGATGCCGCACGCAAGCGCAGCGAAAAGTCCATGGCGCATCGCCTGGCCAATGAACTGATGGACGCGGCGGACAACCGTGGCGCGGCCGCCAAAAAACGTGAAGACACGCATCGCATGGCGGAAGCCAACAAGGCTTTCGCCCATTTCCGCTGGTAGACCAGCGCTTTAGCTCACAGAGGAACAGAGACAGTGCCACGGACCACGCCCATCGATCGCTACCGCAATATCGGCATCATGGCCCATATTGATGCGGGCAAGACGACGACGACCGAGCGTATCCTGTTTTATACCGGTGTCTCCCACAAGCTCGGTGAAGTGCACGATGGCGCTGCGGTCATGGACTGGATGGAACAGGAGCAGGAACGGGGCATCACCATTACTTCGGCGGCGACGACCTGTTTCTGGTCCGGCATGAACAAGCAGTTCCCGGAGCACCGTATTAATATTATCGACACGCCCGGGCACGTCGATTTTACGATCGAGGTCGAGCGTTCACTGCGGGTGCTGGACAGCGCCGTCGCGGTGTTCTGTTCGGTCGGTGGGGTCGAGCCTCAGTCGGAAACAGTTTGGCGTCAGGCCAACAAGTATGGCGTGCCGCGCATGGCATTTATCAACAAGATGGATCGGGCCGGCGCCGACTTTTTTCGTGTCCTCGAGCAGATCAGGGAGCGTCTTGACGGCAACCCGGTTGCCTTGCAGATTCCGATCGGCGCCGAGGAACATTTCGAAGGCGTCGTCGACTTGCTGCAGATGAAGGCGATCTACTGGGATGATTCAACCCAGGGTACCAGTTATGAGACACGCGACATTCCCGAAGTTCTGCGGGCGGTTGCCGAGGAAAGGCGCGAGGTCATGGTCGAGGCCGCGGCCGAGGCCGACGAGGATTTGCTCGAGAAATACCTCGAAGACGGCGACCTGAGCCGGGAAGAAATTGTTCGTGGCTTGCGGATGCGCACCATCAACAACGAAATTGTACCGACTGTTTGTGGTTCTGCGTTCAAAAACAAGGGCGTGCAGGCGGTACTGGACATGATTATTGAGTTGATGCCGTCGCCGACCGATGTGGTGGCCATCCAGGGCGAATTGGAGAACGGTGAGAAGGAAGCTCGCCCTGCGGCCGACGATCAGCCGTTTGCCGCGCTGGCGTTCAAGATCGCCACCGACCCGTTCGTGGGTTCGCTGACCTTTTTCCGTGTTTATTCGGGTGTGCTCAAGTCGGGCGACACGGTTTATAACCCGGTCAAGAGCCGCAAAGAGCGCATTGGCCGTATCCTGCAGATGCACGCCAACGATCGTACCGAAATCAAGGAAGTGTTTGCCGGCGATATCGCCGCCGCGGTTGGCCTGAAGGATGTCAACACCGGCGACACGCTGTCCGATCCAAAGCACATAATCACGCTGGAACGCATGGAATTCCCGGAGCCGGTCATCGCCGTCGCGGTCGAACCGAAAACCAAGGCCGATCAGGAAAGGATGGGCATGGCGCTGAGCAAACTGGCCAAGGAAGACCCGTCGTTCAGGGTGCATACCGACGAGGAATCGGGCCAGACCATCATCTCGGGCATGGGCGAATTGCACCTCGACATCATCGTTGAACGCATGCGTCGCGAATTTAACGTGGAATCCAATGTTGGCAGGCCCCAGGTGGCCTATCGTGAAACCATTCGCTCGACGGTCGAGCAGCAAGGCAAGTTTATCCGCCAGTCCGGCGGTCGCGGTCAGTATGGGCACGTGTATATCCGGATCGAGCCGGTCGAGCCCGGTTCCGGTTACGAATTTGAGAATGCCATCGTCGGCGGTTCGGTTCCGAAGGAATACATCAATGCGGTGAACAAGGGCATCCAGGAACAAATGTGTAATGGCGTAATCGCCGGCTATCCGGTCGTCGATTGCAAGGTGACCCTTTATGACGGCTCGTACCATGACGTCGACTCGAGTGAGATGGCGTTCAAGATCGCCGGCTCGATGGCGTTCAGGGATGGCGCGCTCAAGGCTGACCCGGTGTTGCTCGAGCCGATCATGGCGGTTGAGGTGGTCTCGCCCGAGGACTACATGGGTGACGTGATGGGCGATCTTAACCGCCGTCGCGGCCAGCCATCGGGCATGGAAGACAGCCCCGCCGGCAAGCTGATTCGCGCCGAAGTGCCGCTGGCCGAGATGTTCGGTTACGCGACTTCGCTACGCTCCATGTCACAAGGCCGCGCGACTTACTCGATGGAGTTTGCCAAGTATGCCCAGGTACCGCACAGCGTTGCGGACGATGTCATCAAGAAAGTATCCTGAGCAAGCCGGTTTTACAGAGAAAAACACAGACACACTAGACAAAGCAGAGGTGCATCGTGTCCAAGGAAAAATTTCAACGTACGAAGCCGCATATCAACGTAGGCACGATTGGTCATGTGGATCATGGCAAGACGACGCTGACGGCGGCATTGACCAAGCTGATGGCTGAGAAGCATGGCGGCGAGTATCGTGCGTATGACCAGATTGACAATGCACCGGAGGAGAAGGCGCGCGGCATCACGATCGCGACGGCGCACGTGGAGTACGAGAGCGATAATCGCCATTACGCGCACGTGGATTGCCCGGGGCATGCCGATTACGTCAAGAACATGATCACCGGGGCGGCGCAGATGGATGGCGCGATTTTAGTGGTCTCGGCGGCCGATGGGCCGATGCCGCAGACTCGCGAGCATATCCTGCTGGCCCGCCAGGTGGGCGTGCCGTACATATTGGTTTACATGAACAAGGCCGACATGGTGGATGACGCCGAGCTGATCGAGCTGGTGGAGATGGAGATCCGTGAGCTGCTGTCGATTTACGAGTTCCCGGGCGATGACACGCCGATCGTGGTGGGATCGGCGCTGAAGGCGCTGGAAGGCGATGACAGCGACCTGGGCGTAGCCAGCGTATTGAAGCTGGTCGAGGAGATGGACCGCTATATTCCTTTGCCCGAGCGTGCGATCGACGGTGATTTCCTGATGCCGGTCGAGGACGTATTCTCGATTTCCGGTCGCGGCACGGTGGTGACCGGTCGTATAGACCGTGGGGTTGTGCATGTGGGCGACGAGGTGGAGATCGTCGGGATCAACGAGACCACCAAGACCACCTGTACCGGTGTCGAGATGTTCCGCAAGCTGCTCGACGAGGGGATGGCTGGCGACAACGTGGGGGTTTTGCTGCGCGGCACCAAGCGCGAGGAAGTGGAGCGCGGCCAGGTGCTGGCAAAGCCGGGTTCGATCAAGCCGCACACCAAGTTTGAAGCCGAGGTGTATGTGCTGACCAAGGAAGAAGGTGGTCGCCACACGCCGTTTTTCAAAGGCTACAGGCCGCAGTTTTATTTTCGGACCACCGATGTCACCGGCGCGGTATACCTGCCCGATGGCACCGAGATGGTGATGCCGGGCGACAATGTGCAGGTCACGGTTGAGTTGATTGCACCGATCGCCATGGAAGAGGGTCTGCGCTTTGCCATCCGTGAGGGTGGCCGGACCGTCGGCGCCGGCGTCGTCGCCAAGATCATCGAGTAAACAGACAAACGAGAGACAGACATGGCAAGTAATCAGAATATCCGTATCCGGCTCAAATCGTTCGATCACAGGCTGATCGATACCTCGGCCAGGGAAATTGTGGAAACGGCGAAGCGGACTGGCGCCCACGTGAAAGGCCCGGTGCCTTTGCCGACCAAGATGGAGCGCTTTACGGTGCTGATTTCGCCCCATGTCAACAAGGACGCCAGAGACCAGTACGAGCTGCGTACCCACAAGCGGCTGATGGACATCGTGGACCCGACGGACAAGACCGTGGATGCCTTGATGAAGCTTGAATTGCCAGCGGGTGTGGACGTCCAGATTAAATTGAACTAGCAGGGTTTCCTGCTATAATATCGGGCTCTTTTGGCCCGGCGTGGTAAATCTGCGCCGGGCCAGCTATTTGACGGTCGCCTGGCGGGTTTTCCCGCCTGGAGCGGGCGCTTTTTGTTGTAGTCAGTGCCGGCCAATCGAAGTCGGTACGGTGTAGAGGAACAGGACAATGGCACTTGGTCTGGTTGGCCGCAAATGCGGCATGACTCGCGTCTTTACGGACGCCGGAGAATCGATTCCGGTTACCGTCATCGAGGCGTTGCCGAATCGGGTCACCCAGGTAAAGACCGTGGAGAACGATGGCTATCGGGCGCTCCAGGTCACTACCGGTACACGCAAGCTCTCGCATGTCAGTAAAGCCATCGCCGGACATTTTGCCAAGGCCGGGCAGGAGCTGGGCCGCGGTCTGTGGGAGTTCCGCCTGCAAGGCGACGAAGGAGCCGATTTTTCAGCCGGTTCCGAAATCAAGGTCGATTTTTTCGAAAATGGCCAGAAAGTCGATGTCGAGGGCACTTCCATCGGTAAAGGATACGCTGGCGTGATCAAGCGGCATCATTTCCAAATGCAGGACGCGACCCACGGTAACTCTCTGGCCCACCGGGCCCCGGGTTCCATCGGTCAGAACCAGACCCCGGGCCGCGTGTTCAAGGGCAAGAAAATGGCCGGGCACATGGGCAACGTGCGGCGCACCTCGCAGAACCTGGAAGTGGTTCGCGTGGATGTGGAGCGCAACCTGCTGCTGGTCAAGGGAGCCGTCCCGGGCAATGCCGGCGGCGATGTGATCATTCGTCCTGCGGTCAAGGGCGGGAAG
>SMUX01221984.1_pt1 | contig 14150 bp, 15 predicted proteins | sample 2456431 | NCBI WGS metagenome assembly SMUX01 (sample SAMN11095930, study PRJNA526329) | marine sediment metagenome | biome: Marine sediment; feature: Surficial sediment; material: Deep marine sediment; isolation source: Hadal surficial sediment | place: Pacific Ocean | collected 2014-11 | depth... | reverse complement strand
CTTTGCACTGGGAAACCGCTGCCACGGGGTTCGGGTGGGCGATCTGCTGATCCTGTCGGGGGTCGATGCAGCAGATCGCCCACCCGAACCCCGTGGCAGCGGTTTCCCAGTGCAAAGGGGACATCCGGGACCAAGATTTGTTCCCGCTCCGGGCTCGAAGTAGCCACCGCATCCATCCTTACCCGGCAGCCCCCTTCTAAGCCCATCACTCCCAGGAAAGTGGTGGCAGGGTATGCCTTCTTCGGATTGGGAAAGGCGGCATCCAACACCGCAGCAACTTCCCGCGCATCGGCATAGTCCGGCAAAAGGACCGTTAGGGAGACCAGGTCCTCCAACCCCTGACCCAGTGCCTTCAAGGCTATCCCCAGGTTCTCCAGTGACCGTCGCGCCTGGCCATGAGCATCGCTTGCCCCACCAAGTAAGCCATCCGGTCCCCGGCCATCCTGGGCGAGAAATGTCATTTCCCCCGCTCTGATTCCCTGAGAAAAGAGTGGTTCCTCAGCAAATAGTTCCTTCGAACGCACTACGTCTGTCATGATTCTATCTCTGATGAAAACGGAACTGTGCCGCCAGCAGCCGGCCTATGGCTGAAAGTTATTCTCTAATCAACCTTACGTCAACGGCGACAACTCCCGAAGCCTCCTTTACAGCCCGAGGTGGATTTGTTATGCGGTAGGGGAGTGATTATCTAAACCTACCTCTAATGCTCTCCAATCCCAAAGGACGTCCCACATTCTGCCTCATCGATCTAGAAGCCATCCGCTGGAACTTCCGTCAGGCGAGAAATAAAGTCGGGGCAGGGGTCAAAATCCTCTCTGTGGTGAAGGCCAATGCGTATGGACACGGCGTACGCGAGGTGGCTTCGACCCTGGAAGACGAGGGCACGGATACCTTTGGCGTAGCGACGGTAGAGGAAGGAATAGAACTTAGAAATGAAGGCAGTAAACTCCCCGTTCTCGTTCTAGGCGGCGTCTTTCCAGAGCAGCTAGACACGCTTCATGAACACAATTTAATCCCAGTAGTCTCTGAGATGGAGACCCTGTGCCGGCTAGAAGAAATAGCACAGAGTCGGAGGATTTCTCTGGGCTTCCACCTGAAGGTGGATACAGGAATGGGAAGGATCGGTTTTCTCGCCTCAGAAGTGGATTCATGGCTTCCCGACCTATCCAAATTAGAGGCGCTGAAACTCCAGGGCCTTCTGTCCCATTTCTCTCAAGCAGATAGCGTCGAGGGGGATTACACCCAACAACAGATAGAATCATTCCGGCATGTACTCCAACGACTCCGCTCCGAGGGCCATCATCCTCCTCTCAACCACTTGGCCAACAGTGCCGCCGTGATCACACTTCGGTCCGCCTATTTCACCATGGTCCGCCCGGGTTTGATGCTTTACGGCATCTACCCCTCCACGAAGATGTCGAGCCAAGTTAATTTGAAGCCTGTCCTCTCCTGGAAGACGCGCATCCTCCAGTTAAAGAGGGTACCCAAAGGTTTTAGAATAAGCTACGGCCAAACCTTTGTTACGCGGAGAGAAAGCTTAATCGCCACGCTTCCCGTGGGTTATGCCGATGGCTACAAGCGGCTTCTTTCAAACCGTGGGGCCGTGCTGGTTCGAGGCCAAAGGGCACCGATTGCGGGTAGCGTGTGCATGGATTTGACAATGGTGGATGTTACCGGTATACGCGGAGTGCAGCAAGGAGACGAGGTGGTTCTCCTTGGACAACAGGGAGGGCAAGCCATCTCTGCCGACGAGATGGCCGGATGGGGGAATACCATCTCTTACGAAATTCTCACTTCTATCGGCGCTAGAGTTCCTCGAATTCCTGACAGTAAAAAGGGGGCATAGAAGGCTGTGGGTAAGATCCAAAGGGCTCTGCTCAGTGTTTCCGACAAGAAGGGCATTGTCGAGTTTGCCCGGGATCTGTCAGGACTCGGGATTGAGATCATTTCCACTGGTGGGACGGCAGAGCTCCTTCGGCAAAACAAAATTCAAGTCAAAGAGGTCTCTGACATTACCGGATTTCCGGAAATAATGAACGGCCGGGTAAAAACCCTCCATCCTAAGATCTATGGCGGGATCCTAGCCCTCAGAGACAAGCCGGAGCATCGTTCCCAGATGAGCGAGCATGGGATTGTCCCCATTGACCTGGTGGCAGTGAACCTCTACCCCTTCGAGGCCGCGGTGGCACGCAAGGCCCCTTTTGCCGAGGTGGTGGAACAGATCGACATCGGGGGCCCAACGATGATCAGGGCTGCAGCTAAAAACTACGGGCACGTCGCTGTAATCGTAATCCCGGCTGACTACGGCCCGATCTCTACGGAATTGCGCGAACATAAAGGCGAACTCTCAGAGGCGACCAAATTCCGGCTGGCCTGCACGGCCTTTCAACACACAGCGCATTATGACGGGGCGATATCCAACTATTTGGGTTCTCTGGACGAAAGCAAAGAACCCAAATCCTGGAGCCAGACCCTCAACCTCCAATTCACCAAGCTGCAGGACCTGCGCTACGGAGAGAATCCCCAGCAGAAGGCGGCCTTCTATAAAAGCGCAGAAAACGGCGGTCCCTCCATTGCCCAGGCCAGGCAGATTCAGGGGAAACAGCTTTCCTTCAATAACATTATAGATGCCGACGCGGCGCTCGGGTCCCTGTTGGAGTTCTCACAGATCGCCGCCGTGGCCATCAAGCATACTAACCCTTGCGGGGCGGCGGTTTCGAAGAAATCTCTTGCGGATGCCTTCCGCAAGGCACGTGCCTCCGATCCCGTCTCTATCTTTGGCGGCGTGATAGCGCTCAACCGGCCGGTGGATGAGGAAACGGCCAAGGAACTCAAGGAAATCTTTCTGGAAATTGTTATCGCACCCGTCTTCACCTCGGAGGCAAAGGCCATACTCTCCTCTTCCAAGCGGCTCCTGAATATACGCCTCCTCGAGATCGATATTGAAAGTAAAGGGAGCAGCGGTTACGATCTGCGCCGTGTCCATGGAGGCCTGTTGGCCCAGGAATGGGACACGGCTTCAACTGATGTTAGGAATTGTAAAATTGTAACAGGGCGAAAACCGACCGAGGAAGAGTACGAGGCGCTTGATTTTGCCTGGCGTGTTTGTCGACATGTAAAGTCCAACGCCATTGTCTTTACCTCGCGCGATAAGGTCCTGGGTGTGGGTGCGGGACAGATGAGCCGAGTTGACTCGGCCAAGCTGGCGGTCATGCGGGCCCAGACTAACAACCTCGATCTCAAGGGTTCCGCAGTGGCCTCGGATGCCTTTTACCCCTTTCGAGACGGGGTGGACGAAGCGGCAAAGGCAGGGGCTACAGCTGTCATTCAACCCGGGGGCTCCATCAGGGATGAGGAGGTGATTGCGGCAGCCAACGAGCACGGCATGGCCATGATCTTTACGGGCATAAGGCATTTCAGGCATTAAAAGCATTCTTCATTCAGCAATCAGCTTTGAGCTCTTGGTTTTTAGGCCGACCGCTGAATGTTGATAGCTGAGAGCTGGCACTACGCTACCAGCTCGATGGTCAGATCCAAAGAGTTCACGAGTCAATCACCGAGAGTTCCATTGAAAATTTTAGTGATCGGCAGCGGAGGGCGAGAGCACGCTCTTGTTTGGAAGATCAGACAAAGCCCCAGGACGGACAAGGTCTATTGTGCCCCGGGCAACGCGGGCATCGGCGAGATGGTAGAGCTGGTATCCACACGACCAGAGGAAGTCGAGAAGTTGAGCGACTTTGCCGAAAAAGAGAAGATAGATCTAACCGTGGTTGGGCCAGAACTCCCTTTAACCCTTGGGATTGTGGATCTCTTTGAGAAGAGGGGGCTAAAAATCTTTGGACCCAACCGAGGAGCAGCAAGGCTAGAGGGTAGCAAGGCATTTGCCAAAGAGATCATGGAGGAGAACCGGATTCCTACAGCGGCCTTCGCCACATTCTCCGATCCGGACTCGGCCAAGAGGTACGTTGCCCGGAAGAAATCCTGTGTGGTCAAGGCAGATGGCCTCGCTGGAGGAAAAGGGGTCACCGTCTGCTCAGGCCGGGAGGAGGCCGAGGCGGCTATTGATGATATCATGGTGCGTAAGGCCTTTGGGTGCGCTGGTGACAAGGTGGTTGTTGAAGAGCTTCTGATAGGTGAAGAGGCCTCCTTTATGGCCCTGACCGATGGCGAACATATTATCCCCCTCGCCTCTTCCCAAGACCACAAGCGCGTTTTTGACGGTGATCGTGGCCCAAACACCGGCGGCATGGGCGCCTACTCCCCGGCGCCTGTTGTAGATCCCGCAGTCCATCGCGACATTCTCGAACAGATCCTGAAGCCTCTACTGGCCGGTCTAAAGAGGAAAGGGGTCCGCTATCAGGGAGTACTCTATGTGGGACTCATGATTACCGACGATGGACCTAAGGTTTTGGAATTTAACGCTAGATTCGGTGATCCCGAGTGTCAGCCGGTATTGATGAGACTAAAAAGCGACCTGGTGCCCTTACTGGAGGCTGCGATCGAGGGAAGGCTGGATCAGGTCGAAACGGAATGGGAGGATGGTGCCTCCGTCTGCGTTGTCCTGTGTGCCGGAGGTTATCCGGGGCCCTATCAGAAGGAAAAAGAGATCAGAGGATTAGAAGATCTGAAAGATTGGGGGAGGGGTTTTGTCTTCCACGCGGGAACCGCTAAAAGAGATGATCAATGGGTGACTTCTGGAGGTCGAGTCCTGGGTGTAACAGCCCTAGGGGGGAATACCGAGAAGGCCGTAAGGGAGGTTTATCGGGCCGTTGACAGGATACAGTGGGAAGGCATGCACTATCGGAAGGATATCGCCCGGCGTGCCTTAAAAGATAAGGTGGCAGGAGGGTAAAAACCGTTGCCAAAGCACTCTTTGTTACGACCCAAGGTAGGGATCCTAATGGGCAGTGACTCTGATCTTGAGGTGATGCGAGAGACAGAAAATCGCCTCGATTATTTTGGCATCCCTTATGAGGTTCGTGTCCTTTCCGCCCATCGGTCTCCGGCGAAAACCCTGGAGTATGCAGACTCCGCGCATCAACGAGGAATCGAGGTCATCATAGTGGGTGCAGGGGCTGCTGCCCACCTGGCCGGCGTGGTCGCCAGCAAAACAACGCTCCCAGTCATCGGAATCCCCCTGGATTCTTCGGCCTTAAGAGGGATGGATGCGCTGCTGGCCACTGTCCAGATGCCAAGCGGCGTGCCGGTAGCCACGATGGCTATTGGCAAGGCAGGAGCTGCCAATGCAGGCATATTTGCTGCGCAGATCTTGGCTCGCAAGGACCATCAGATTTCCGCCAGGCTGCTCCGGTTCAAAGAGGAGATGGTCTCGGGTGTCGAACAGAAGAACAGAAAACTCAGGAGTCAAAGCAAAAGAAAGCGGTGAGCTGCTTTCCGAGGCCCTAGAGGCTGTTAGATCAGGTGAAGTCATCGTTTTCCCCACGGAGACTTTCTATGGACTGGGGGCTGATGCATTAAACGAGGCCGCTGTCAGGCGGGTGGCCTCTCTCAAGGGGCGGGATCCAGAAAATCCCATCCCGCTAATTATTTCCGATATGGAGATGCTCAAAGATATTACAACAGAACTCCCACCACTAGCGGAAAAGCTAATGCACCATTTCTGGCCGGGGCCGCTGACATTGGTTCTCCCAGCAAAAAAGGGGGTTCCAACGTTGCTAATGAACCGCGATGGAGGAGTTGGGGTCAGGATCTCAAGCCACCCGATTGCCTCGGCCTTGGTCAAGGACCTGGGTTGCCCGCTGACGGCTACAAGCGCCAATCTCTCGGGGAAAGGACCCGCAAGAACCATTGAAGAAGCTCGGTCCTATTTTTCAAGACAAGTAGGGATCTTTCTCGATGGGGGGAGGCTTGAAGGAAAAAAGGGGTCGACCGTGGTGGCAATTCATCGAGACAAATTAGAGATCCTCCGCGACGGAGAGATCAGCCCCAAGGAGCTGAAGGAGGCGCTAGCCTCCGTTTCTTGATGGTGCTATTTTTATGATACACATCGCCCCTTTTCGAGGATTGCTCTACAATCCAGCAAAGATACGGGACCTTTCCAGGGTCGTTGCCCCTCCCTACGACGTGATCTCACCGGAAGAACAGGAGAAACTATACAAGAAATCCCCACACAACATCGTCCACTTGACTTTAAACCGAGAGCCGAATCCTTACGAAGAAGTTGCCCGCCTCTTCGAGCAATGGCAGGCGGACGGAGTTTTCATCCACAGCGACAGGCCTGCGATATATTTCCTGAGCCATCGCTTTCCCCTGAATGACGGAGAAGAAATTGAGCGCCTGGGGTTTATTGCGCTCACGCGGATTGAAGAATTTTCAAAAGGAGCTATTCGCCCCCATGAATCGACGATGGAGGCACCGAAGAAGGATCGCTTCCAGATCCTCCGTGCCTGCAAAGCCAACTTGAGTCCGATCTTTAGTCTTTACTCCCAGCCTAAGCCGATCATCACCCAAATGCTTTCGGAGCACGTCAGCGGAATCACTCCCACGATCCAGGTCAAGGACCCAGGAAAAGGGATGTGCCTTCTATGGCAAATCACCGATGATGAAATCATCCGCCCGGTCCAACGCCAGATGGCAGACCAATCCATTTTGATAGCCGACGGCCATCATCGCTATGAGGCTGCCCTGAACTACCGTAATCACCTGCGCGCAGAACGAGGGAGTGGTAGTGGTCAGGAGGCATTCAATTACGTGATGATGTACTTCGTCAATATGACAGAGAAGGGTCTGGTGATTCTCCCGACTCATCGGCTGGTTCGTGACTTTCCCAAGATACCATTTCAGAAACTCGATGAGGCCCTTCAGCGATTCTTCTACCTTGAGCCGTATCCTAAAACCCCCGATGGACAGCGCTGGTTCCTCCGCGCCCTCAAGGGCGGCAGAAAAAAACATCACCTGATAGGTGCCTCATTCAAAAAAGACCCCCGCTATCTGATCCTGCGCTTGAAGAACAAGAGGAGTATGCAGCGACTGGCCAAGGATATGAGCACCCCGCTGCGGGAACTGGACACGACCACCCTCCACCTCCTGATCCTGGAACACGTCCTGGGTCTTAGCCCTGAAGTGCAGGTCAAGGAAGACGCGATACGCTACCTGCACGAGGAAGAGGAAGCGCTCAAAGCGGTCGATAGGGAGGACTACAAGGCCGCATTTCTCTTGAACCCGCCCCGACCCGAGGAGATCGTGGCCATTTCACAGCAGGGAGAAAAAATGCCTCAGAAGTCCACCTATTTCTACCCCAAGACCCTCACAGGCCTTGTCATCAACAAGATCGATCCCAACGAGGAGATTCAGGATGGACCGAACCCTTAGGAATTTAAGGTGGTTGATTTCATCTGCGTGTCATGTTGATGGCAAAAGCCATCAACATCAAAGCTGGTATTAGCGGGGAAGTCTGAAATGGAAAAACTGCTCCTCACGCTTGCCTGCGGCGACTACGACAGAACCAAGACCTTGCAGGACGGCTCGCTTCAGCCCGAAGGAATCCGCTTAAACTACATTCCGCTGCGGGCGGAGGAAATTTTCTGGCGGATGTCCAACCATCGCGAATTTGACGCCTCGGAGATGTCGTTATCGAACTACATTACCATGATCTCTCGCGGCAATGATTCCTTCGTGGCCATACCTGTCTTTCCTTCCCGCTATTTCAGACATTCCTGTGTGTTCATCAACCTCGGGTCCGGTATCCAGAAACCTGAAGATCTCAATGGCAAAAAGGTGGGTTTGCCCGAGTATTCCATCACCGCGGCGGTCTGGATCCGCGGATTTCTCAAGGATGACTACGGCGTGGCCGCTCAGAATGTCCAGTGGTTTGTCGGAGGACAGGAAGAGGCCGGTAGAAAAGAGCGCATCAAACTCACCCTTCCGCCAGAGATCAAGGTAAGCTCGATTCCCCAGGACAAAACCCTCAATGACATGCTTGACAGAGGAGAAATCGACGCGCTTATATCCGCGCGTATTCCCTCATGCTTCGTTAAAGAATCTCCCAAGGTTCGCCGCCTGTTCCCCAATTATCGAGAGGTCGAGGTCGATTACTACAGGCGGACCAAAATATTCCCCATTATGCACGTCCTGGCCATTCGCAGGGAGGTCTATGATTCCAACCCCTGGGTTGCCCGCAGTCTGTACAAGGCCTTTTACCAGGCAAAGGACCAAGCCGTACAGAGAATGCACGTCTCCAACACATTGGCCTGCACGCTGCCCTGGCTTAACGCGGAAATCGATCAACTCAAGGCGATTTTCGGCCCCGACTGGTGGCCTTACGGAATTGAACCTAATCACCACACCCTCGAGGCACTGATGCGCTACATGAAGGAGCAAGGACTCATGGAGAAGACACTAAACGTCGAAGACCTCTTTGCCCCAAGCGTTGTGGGTGAATTTAAAGTTTAAAAGTGACCAGGAAAGAGAAAGCCTTTGTCCGGTCGGGCCGCGTGGCACACCTTGCAACGGCTGATGGAAACGGGCGGCCGCTCAATGTCCCTCTCTGTTATGTCCTTGACGGAGAGGAACTCTACTCCCCAATCGACGAAAAACCTAAAACTATTTCTCCCCTGTTGTTAAAGAGAATTCTAAACATTCGTCAAAATCCCCATGTCTCTGTGGTCGTGGACAGATACGACGATGATTGGGAGCGGCTAGCCTACGTCATCATCACAGGGAAGGCACGGGTGCTGACCCGAGGAAAGAGACATAGAAGGGCTGTGGTTTTGCTGCGGAGGAAATACCCTCAGTATCGAGCCATGGCCATCCACAAGCGTCCCATCATCCACATCACTCCAATCCACTGTAGGAGTTGGGGGGCTTTGTAACGGTCGGGGGCCCTCCGGTCGGGAGTCTACAGTCTAAGTTAGTGACCGCTGTCGTAGTTTTCGACCCTAGTCAACAAATTTCAGAGTCACAGATTTTCGAATTCCCGACTCCCTGATGCTTATTCAAAGGCAAACGATACCTTCTTTGCCCAGTCGCTCTTCGGGTATTGGTCTATAATCTGCTTCCAAACCGCGCGCCGCTCATCTGCCTTTCCGCTTACTTTGTTTTTCGAGACACCCAAGAAGTAGAGTGCCTCGGGAACCAGTTCGCTCTCCCCGTAGCGGTCTACCACGGTTGCCAGATGCCTGGAGGCCTCCGCAAAATTGCGCTGCTCAAATGCGGCCCTTCCCAAGGCGAGGGACAGATGCGCCAGCAACTCTCTCGGCGGTAAGTAACCCGTCTCCCGGTAATACTCTGTCCCGTCCGAGCCTAGAATCAAAAAAGTCGGGGTCCAGGGAGCATGGTATTTCTCCGTCACCTCTGGCCGGTCATCCGTGTGAATTCTCACGGGAACAAAGTGATCGAGGATATAGCGCGTTACTTCTTCTTGTGGATACGTCACGGCATCCATCTTTCTGCAGCCCCCTCACTGTGGAGCATGACTGAAATCTAAAAAGAGATGCTTTTTCGAAGCCTTGGCCTCTTCTAGGGACGAGGCAATCTCGTCCTTCCACAAAATTTCCTGAGCCATCCTTTTCTCCTTTCTTTCTCCTTTATCCTTCTGTGGGCAGAATTAATAACAAATACTGCCATCGGACGCAATGGGTGTCTCCTTAACCGCGCCGACTTGCCACAAGACCCACTATGAGCTATACCGCACCTGAAAGGTGGCAAATAAAAATGGCCCAAATCATCGGCAAGAAGGAAACAAGAAAACTCATCGATATGCCGCAAGCCCTCAAGGCCATCGAAAATATCTTTCGGGACCGAGCGGCCGAGAAGGTCCGGGGCCTCCCCCGGCGAAGGCTCAAGGGTAGCAACAAACAGCTCAACATAATGGCTGCCTGGCATTCGAAATGGGACCTTCTTTGCCTGCGTGCCTATGCCGGCGCAGGGAATACGATCACCCTGTACAACGGGCGGTCAGGAGAAATAAAGCTGGTGCTGAATGCCGCATATCTGAGCAGCCTCCGCACAGGAGCCGCAAGCGGCGTGGCGGCAAAATACCTCGCGCCCAGGAGATCTGAGGTCATGGGCCTAATCGGGCCGGGCTGGCAGGCAACATTCCAGGTAGAGGCCATCGTGCGAGCCTGCGGGGTCAAGCAAGTCCTTGTCTTCGGACGCAACCCCAAGAAGACGAGGCAATTTATCCGGCAGATGGGACAGGCACTTTCGGTAGAGCTAACAGAGTCCTCATCTGTCGGGGAGATAAAAGAGAGGTCTGATATCCTTGTGCTGGCAACGGACTCCACTTCTCCTCTTATCGACGGCAGCAACCTTAAGGACGAGACGCTGATCATCACAATGGGGGCAAATCAACCAGTCAAGCACGAGGTCTCTATGGACCTCATCCGCCGGATGGATCTCGTTGTCACTGACGATATCCCCACCGCACAACACGACAGCGGCGACCTCATTGCGGCCTGCGAATCGGGCACTATCGGTTGGGATGATGTCGTTCCCCTGGAAAGGATCGTCTCCAGCGGCGGACCAAAAAATCACCCTAAAAGGATCCTGTTCCAGTCCAACGGTATCGCCGACGAGGACCTGGCTGTAGGCCGATATGTTTTGGAACGAGCCCGGCGGAAAAATCTCAAGCTAAGGAGAATTTCCGAAATTTAGCCAGTTGCCCCAACACGACGCCAAGAAAACCCCTCGTTCACGTATTCGGATTTATGCCCCAAGCAGGTCAGCCAACCCTGTAAGGTCATTGACTATATAGCGTGGTTTTCGCTCCCCTCCAGGCATGGGTTTTGACTTGCGGTTAATCCAGGTTACCGGAACCCCCAGCTCTAGCGCTGGTTGGATGTCATGAAACCAACTCTGACCCGCATGAAGCCAGCGGGCAGTCCCCTTCCTGCTCATCGCCTCTTTAAAATGAGCCGCTCGTGGCTTGTAGGAGCGCACCTGTTCGGCAGTAACGATCATTTCAAACGAGACGGTGAAATGCCGGAGAGTTTCTACCAGAAGCTCATCATCGACATTGGAGAGAATTCCGAGATGAAAATGGGAGGCCAGCCTCTCCAGAGCGGGATTCGTATCAGGGAAAGGCTGCCAGGCAGGTAGACTTCGCACTAGGAAGGCCGCCCGTTGCTCCGTCAACTCCCATCCCAATGTAGGGGCGCAGAAGTGTGCTGCCTCACAGAGGACACGATGGTAGGGAACAAATTCCTTTCCTTCTACTTCAGCCTCAGCAGTTGCATAGGCAGCAACGACCTCCTTATGTTTCAAATCAATCCCATCCTTGGCCGCCTCTTTCCTAAAGGCCTCGGAGATCCCAGCTTCCCAGTCGATCAAGGTCCCATAGCAATCAAAGGTGATCAGGTCAAAATCCTTCATGCCGCTGAATCATAAAGTGAAGAGAGCTTTAGCGTCTGACGCATAAACTCCACCCAGGCATGAACTGTCTTATAACTGGCCGGGATCTCGTATTGCATCACGGCGTAGAGATAGTGGAGCTGGGTGAAGATCGCAATATCGGCCATGGTCATGCGGTCAAAGACGAACCCCTTCCCGCTAAAGAAATGGTCGAGACTTCGGATGTGAACCTCCAGTCCCCTCTCTGCCTCCTTGCGTGCCTCCTCGTTTTCTGCACGGCGGAGGCCACGGATAGTCATGTTCAAAACCTCATCCGCCCAGTCCTCCAACATTAGGCATAACCCCTTTTCAGACTCCCCTCGAGGGTAGACATTTGGCTCAGGGAACCTCTCCTCCAGAAAATTTGCAATAAGGGTAGAATCGATAATGCGTTGACCGTCGAAGTCCATTACGGGGACCTTCCTCTGCCCAGAATATTCGATGAGGGACTTCCGGTCATCTTTCTTCACATCGACGACCTCGTAGGGAACATTCTTTATCGCAAGCACAATCCTGATCTTCTCGCAAAACATAGAAGTCTGTGACTGAAAGAGTCTAATTGCCATAATTCTGTCTTCCTCCTCGATAAAAATCTCAGCTTTGGGGAACAAAGCCGTGGGTTTTCAGAAAGTCAATGACGATCTCATCAAAGGCCATTGGATCCTCCAGGCAGCATGCATGGCCTGTTTTGGGAATCATCCGATGGATCGCCCCCGCTATCCTTCGGCTCATTTCCCGACTACGCGGCAGGGAATTATCAAACTCCCCGTTAATCACCAGGACAGGCATCTTGAGCTCTCCGAGACGGTTGGTAACGTCGCGATTCTGAAGTGCCTTGAAGATCTCTATGATTGCCTTTGAGCTAAGTCGTTTGTCCCACTCGGTGAAGTTCTTTAGCAGATAGCCTCCCAACCTGCTATCAGAGAAATCTTTGCTCACAAGCGCCCTTAGGTGCTGGATGTGATACTTTTCCACCCCTTCCGTATAGCCGTCGATCCGTTCCTGGTATCTCCCTCCTGGTCCGCTGCTGCAACCAACAAGGATGAGGGACTTGAAAATCTCCGGATGGTCCAACCCTAACTGCAGGGCCATAACCCCACCGACGCTAATCCCGGCAACAATAGCTTCTTTCGCTCCTTCGCTACGCAGGACCCCAACCACGTCTTCAGCCATCCCCATAATGCTCGTACTGGAAGTCGGTTTGTCTGAATATCCGTAGCCCCTGATATCGACATTGATAACTCTAAAGAAGGTCGAGAAGTGGGCCGCCTGATACATCCAGAGACGCCGGTCAAATGGGTTGGCATGAATCAGGACCAGTGGAGACCCCTCGCCTGAAACCTCATAGTGGATTCTGATACCGTTAACCGCACAGGTGGACATGCCCTCTCTTTAAGCCCCTAATACCTATTGAGTCAACCTTCCTGCACCTATTTTGTTAAATGCATGGATTCTTGTCACGGCGATGAAACAATCGACAGGCCTCCACATTCACGAGGGTTTTCACATTAGCAGGCAATTCAAACTAATCGCTGTCTTGCAAAGGCTGGGTGGTTATATGGATGATGACTCCGTAGTGGCGCCGTTCGGCAGTACTTCACAAGAGTGCCAACTTATGTCAATCTCTGACGAAATTAAATGAACGTAGAGAGAGTTAAAAAAACCGGCGCAGTGAGAAGGCTCTGGGAATGGTGGAAGCGGGTCGGGAAAAGGATCGGCGATTTCCAGGCGCGGGTTCTTCTGAGTTTTTTCTACTACACTGTTTTTGCTCCATTTGCCATAGCAGTGCGATGGGTAAGCGACCCTCTGGCCATCAAGGATGGTGCCCCAAGGGGATGGCAACTCAAAAGAGAAGGGGAGGCATCCCCGACGGAGCGGGCGACCCGGCAGTTCTAACCCCGATCCGAAATTTTCCGATGCCATGCATTACACCTATGTCATAGAGAGCGGCAAGTATAGTCAGTGGTACACGGGTGTGACGAGCGATTTGAGGGCACGTTTTCGAAGTCACCTCAAAGGGCAAGTCAGATCAACTCATTATAGGCGTCCGTTAAGGCTTATCTATTATGAGGCGTGTTTAGGCGAAGCTGACGCCAGGCGACGCGAACGATATTTAAAGAGCGGGAAAGGGAAACGTTATTTGAAGCAGAGGCTTGCGTTATTTTTTTCGGATCGGGGCTAATGAATATTTTAGGTATCTCCTGTTACTTTCACGATGCCGCTGCAGCGTTACTGAGCGACGGCCAGCTTGTAGCAGCGGCCGAAGAGGAGCGGTTTACCCGTAAGAAGCATGACTATGAGTTTCCTCAGCATGCCATTGATTTCTGTCTGGGAGTTGGCGGGCTCCGGTCGGAAGAGCTGGACTATGTAGCCTTTTTCGAGAAGCCTTTCGTTAAGTTTGAACGGCTCATCTTGTCCAGCATGCAGACCTTTCCCCGCTCTCATCACGTCTTCCGGGAGGCGATGATCAGCTGGCTGGGAGATAAGCTCTGGATCAAGCACCTCATTCAGAGACGGCTCAGAGTGCCACCGTCCAGGATTCTCTTCAGCGAGCACCACCTCTCCCACGCGGCCAGCGCTTTTTTCTGCTCCCCATTTGAGGACGCGGCCCTACTGACCGTGGATGGAGTGGGAGAGTGGACGACGGCCAGCCTTGGGATTGGAAAGGGTACAGAGCTAAAACTGCTCAGAGAAATTCGTTTTCCCCATTCTCTAGGGCTTCTCTATAGCGCCTTTACGGCCTTTCTGGGCTTTGAGGTAAACGAAGGGGAGTATAAAGTGATGGGGATGGCCCCCTTCGG
>SMUX01113885.1_pt1 | contig 14159 bp, 14 predicted proteins | sample 2456431 | NCBI WGS metagenome assembly SMUX01 (sample SAMN11095930, study PRJNA526329) | marine sediment metagenome | biome: Marine sediment; feature: Surficial sediment; material: Deep marine sediment; isolation source: Hadal surficial sediment | place: Pacific Ocean | collected 2014-11 | depth... | reverse complement strand
GCTCTATTTCAGCTTCCGCGGCCACAAGCCGCCAGAGGAGCGCTGAGGAAGTGGTGATACGCTTCAGGAGACAGGAGCGTTGGTCCCTGGCAAGCGTTTAAGAAGTCGGCATGCAGGTGAAAAGCGAGCAACGCAGGGAAGTACTTGTGCTATCGGTCGAGGGGAGTCTTGACGCCCTGACCGCACCCGATCTCGGAAAGGAATTCAGCACGCAGATCGAAAGCGGGCATTTCAATCTGGTTGCGGATCTGGCTGACGTGGACTATTCGAGCAGTGCCGGGCTGCGGGTGCTGTTGACCGCGGTAAAGGAAACTCGTCAGAACGGCGGGGACTTGCGTTTGGCTGCCGTGCAGGCCAATGTCAACAAAGTGCTGACTCTGGCCGGGATATCGAGTGCGATCGAACAATTTCCAGATGTCGAAGCAGCGGTTTCAAGCTTCGAGGCGGCCTCCTGAAGTGGTTTCTTCGCCGCGAATGTCGAGGGCTATCTCCTGAAGTTCGCAGGAGCGGCAAATTCGAATTAGCTCTCCATGCGTTTGATAAAAGTCAGCACGTTTCCTTCTTCTCGTGATCGATAGCTAATCTCATCCATGGTCTGATAAATGAAGTACAAGCCCAGGCCTCCGCGAGTTGGATCGTCCAGCGTAGCTTCGGGGTCCGGTGCCTCCGGCTCCGAGGGTTCGAAGGAATGACCAAAATCTGTGATTTCGACCGTCACCAGATGTGGCTCAAATTCGAGGGCAAGCATGATCGAGCCTGGGTTCATTCCGGCATAGCCGTGACTAACGATATTCGTGGAAGCTTCGTCGACCGCAAGCTTTAGGTCATGGCAGGCATCATCGGCAACCCCGGACAGCAAGCAAAATTCATCAATGAAGTCGCGGAACTCACTCAGAGTCTCGAGCTCTGCCGCACGAGTAGTTTGAGATCTCATCCGCTAATATTTCGCTCCAGGGAAGGTCTCCGCGCCGGCATGTCGTCCAACCTGCTTGATCATGCGCAATCCGTCCCAACGCGTATCTAAGACTTCCAGGATGCCATCATGGATCGCCCAAGCACGGCCGCGAACTGAGTTCCACTGATCCTGCACTCGAAACGGCGTACTCTCTTCGAGCTCGCGATGTAAACGTCCCTCCGGTTGAAACTGCTCGTGAATTTCGTCCATGAGCTTATGCCCTCTGACATAGGCGAACCCCCGCCGTTCGAAGACCCAGGCTGATGCATAAGACAGCGGCTCTAAAAAGTAGGCGTGATGGGCGAGTAAGGTGAGGAACGACTCGAGGTGGCTGAAAACCTCAGATGAGGCGCGTAGCCCGGCTCGAGTTTGGCCGGGCGCTAAACCTGCCATCATCGCCCGTTCTTCCGCGTCCAGGTTGCGGCGAACCGTTCCGAATTCGGTTCGCGCTCCAGTATCATCGAAGTCGGTCTGAAAGCGCGGGGCGTCCGGGTCGCTCAAGACGAGCAGATTGAGATCAATCCCATTGAGGCTGTTGTCTTCCAGTTCGATGGTGAAGAATGGATCGTCGCGATCTTCACCATTCCATATGCTGAGGTTGACCAAACCGCTCTCCGGTTTGGCAAAGAGATCGACCTGGTCGCTACCGCCCGGTCCTTTCCAACTTCTTGGATTGATGCGAAAGCGCGTCAGCAGCCCGATCGGGATAAGAGCTCGGTAGAGACGTCGCTTAGCGTTGTCGGGAAGATTGTTGATCGAGCGGATCGAGACCGGGATGCTCGCGTCGCTGATGATCTCGCCGATCGAAACCTGCAGGGAGTCGGGCGCGAACTTCTGCGGCTCGCGTCTCACGCGAAGGTTGCGAAACATAAGGGTATTTTGCGGAGTCGCTGCAGTGTATCACGGCCATGCTATCGGGAGGCTTGGCTGCTCACGGTGGGATGGCAAACCGAGGGTTATCGATCGTGGCTCGCTAGATCCTTGCTCTCAAATACTTTCTCCCCGGCCCTCACGGGCACATTAAGTCTATTTTCCGGGGGCGTGATCGGGCAAGACCACTTTTCGTTGTAAGCGCAATACGGGTTGTAGGCGGAGTTGAAATCCACCTCAAATCGACCATCAGGAAGCCGGGAAGGCTCCAGGTAGCGACCCGCGCCGTAAGTCTCGGTACCTGCCAGAGAGTCGGCGAAAGGTAGAAAGTAACCGTGCTCGTTTTCGAGCACCGTGAGCTCCGCCTTCTCTCCCTGCACTTCAAAGCTGAAGCGTCCAAATCGCGTGTAGCTTTGAACCTCGCCAGTATTGGTCTGGATCTGGATCTGCTCCTGCTCGGGAAAGCGATCGATATCGACTTCCAGGCGAAGATCTGGATTCTCGGGGAAATAATTCAAGCCGGTGAAATTGGCCTGCTGCTCAGACAGAAGCGGACTGTGGTGGCTCTCTTGAAAGAATTCGTCCTTCTCTTTCCTTATCGCATCGAGTTCGCTCATCCTGGTCTCCTAATTCATTTGGTCTCTAACCAGCGACATCAACAAATCATAGGTTGGCGGACCGGCTAAAGGTGTGTCATTGATCATAAATGATGGAGTGCCGCGGAAACCAAAACCGAATGCCTCGCGCATCTGATCTTCCACAGCAGCTCGATATCCGCGACTTTCAAAACACCGGCTGAACGCTTCAGTATCCAGTCCGAGCTGTTCCGCGAATCCGACCATCTGTCCTTTCCCCGTCGGCGAGGCATCGAAGAGCAGGTCGTGAAATTCCCAGAACGCGCCTTGATCTGCGGCGCACTCTGCTGCTTCGGCAAGGTCAGGTGAGGAAGGCGTGATTACTGGGAAGTGGCGCCAGACGAAGCGCACCTCGCCTGGGAACTGAGCTAAGACTTGATCGATGATTCCCAATTGATGGTATTGGCGGCAAGAGGGGCAATTGAAATCGCCGTACTCAGTAATTGTGACCAGCGCTTCGGCCGGTCCCTTGCTGAGCTCTTCTGCCACGAGCGCGGGCAGCGACGGGTCGGGTGCGGGCGGTCGAGTCGCGGCGAAGGCCGCGATCGCCCCCGCCACAACCACGACCCCAATAATGATGTTTTGCCAGCGCCTGCGACGCCGAGCCGCGGCGCGTGCCTTCTTCTGAACACGCTTTCCCATCGCAGCATGCTTATAGCACAGGCTACGAGGTCGACCCAGTAGGGGTGCTCACATCCGCCAGAGCATAATCAATTGCATCTTCCATCGACATTTTTAAGCCTTCAGCCCACGCGACATCAAACGTATCCGAATCCAGCGCGTCCTGCACCATGGACGTAGTTCTGCTGATATCAGGCCTATCACTCGGGCGGGCGGCAAAGCCATGAGCTTCGAACACCGCGTGAGAGGCTCCCAGCAGGCGGGCGGCACGATCCGGATAGCCTCGCGCCATTGACACTGCAGCCGCGGCTGCGAGAGCAGCTGGAATGTGAGGTCGGTGATCGACCTCAACCGTCAGCGTGAAGGCTTCAATGCTTAGGGCGGCCGCCTTCTCCACGTCATCACTGTAGATCGCCATATAGGTCAGGCTGTCTAGAATCAGAATCTCACGAAGTGCATCATCAAGATCGCGAGCAAGCAACAAACCCTCCAACAGAGCGTCGCTTGCCCTCTCGTGATCTCCGCTGTGACGCTCTAGTTCGCCAATAATGTGAAGTGCCTGGGCGATTCCAGCCCGGTCATTTGTGCGCTGGAATAGGTCCAGGCCTTCTTCGACGTATGCCAGGGCTTCTTCGGAAGGGCCGGGCTGTCCAATGGCTTGCGCCCCTATGTAGACCAACAGCCAGCCGGTCTCAAGCTCATCATCCAATTCCTTGTAGAGCTCCAAAGCCTCGAGATGCAATTGCTTACCTTTGTCTCGATCGCCGGAGAAATGCGCCACCACGCCCGCCGAATGGAGCAGCGCAGCCCGTACGGACGGAGGAGCATCGAATTGCGCATCCGATTTAAGGGCCGCCGATGTCCAATGCCGCGCCTCGGCGTAGTGTCCTTTCCTGAACCAAAAATGGCCAAGGCCTCCTACAAGTCGCAACCCGGGTATTGGGTTATCGCTGTCCAGTGACCACTCGAGCGCAGCGCGGATGTTGTCGTGTTCGGTTTCTAATTGCTCAAGTCGCCGCAACTGATCTGGCCCACCACGAGATGCAGCTCGCATCTGCTCCACGAGAACCGCGAAATATTCCGCGTGCCCTGATCGCAGTTCTGGAGTTTTTCCCAGCTCATCCAATTGATCACGCGCATATTCATGGATCGTTTCAAGCATGTCGAAGCGCAGTTCGCCTCCGGCGCCTTCGACCTGGCGCAGCAAGTTTTTTCTCAGGAGCGATTCCAGTCCCGGCACGATGTCGATCGGCAGCTGGTGGGCACATATGTCTCTTGCAGCTTCGATCGAGCACCCACCTCGGAACACCGATAACCGAGCGAAAAGCAGCTGTTCCCCCTCATCTAGTAATTCGTAGCTCCACGCGATGGCCGTCAGAAGCGTCACATGGCGTTCAGGTTGGCCGTGCGGTTGGCTTCGAAATGCGGTGAGGCGACTCTCAAGCTGCTCCAACAGTAATTGGGGACTGAGAATCCAGGCCCGCGCGGCCGCCAGCTCAATCGCCAACGGCAGTCCGTCCAACCTCACGCAGATCTCTGCCACGGCGTTCGCGTTCTCGTCGGTGAGATCAAAATCGGGCCTCACCGCCCGAGCCCGTTGGAGGAAGAGTGAAACCGCTTCATATTGCGATAATTTCACGGGAGGCTCGGGGCGATCAAGATTGGGTAGAGCAAGGGGTGCCACCGGATATTCCTGCTCGCCATATAGGCCCAGCGCTTCACGGCTGGTGACCATAATCTTGAGACCAGGGCAATCAGACAACAGTTCGTCTACAAGTGGTGTCGACTCGATGACATGTTCGAAGTTGTCTACGATGAGGAGCAGCGTCCTTTTCCGCAGATAATCCTTAAGGCTTTCAACAATCGGTTGGCCTTCGATTTCCTCGACCCCGAGCGATCTCGCGACTGCGCCCGGGACCAGCGCCGAATCCTTGAGGGGGGCGAGCTCCGTGAAGGTGACGCCATCCCCAAAATCTTCTGCTATTTGCGCCGCGAGCTGCAATGCCAGCCGGGTCTTCCCCGTCCCAGCAGGACCGGTCAGGGTAAGTAGTCGGGATTGCTTCAGAAGGCTTGCTAACTCATCCAGTTCCCGTTGACGTCCGACGAACGAAGTAAGAGGAGCGGGGAGATCGTGCTTGGCTTGGGCGGCTTGCCTGGAAAATGCGGGTTCCTGAGATTCTTCTAAAACATGGTCCTGAGCCATCGCCGCTGCCTGCGTGCGGTTACTGACGCCCAATTTCCCATAAAGCTGCTTGTTGTACCACTTGATAGTTTCGTGGCTCAGGTAGAGCCTGTCCGCGATCTCGCGATTGGTGAGCCCGTCGGCGAGCAAGCCAAGAATCTCCCTTTCGCGTGGGGTGAGCGGCTCTATCAGCGGTGATTCACTAATATCACTCATATGGCCAGCGGGCCATTGGTCGCAAAGCTTTCATCGTGTTTTCAATGATAGCCGAGTATCCAGACGTGGGTTCCACCCTCACACCCCCCGTTAGGGTGGTGACTCCCACCCCATAGTATTGCTAGGCTACCTTTCGACGGACCGCAAGCAAGAAAGAGATGAACTCGATGAACCAGATGCTTATGGAAGAGACAATCCGAGCTCGTGAGCAAGAAGCCTCAATGGTCGCAGAGAATAACCGCCTAGTGGCAATAGCGCTGGGCCCGCAACCAAATCGAGGGACGAAAATTCGGAACGCACTCGCGGCCCTGGCTGCCAGGATAGACAAAAAAGTTCGAAATTGGAATTGGATTCACCGAGTAACCAGCGAAGAAACGGGATAGTCCCCGAAATAAAGAGCAAAAAGTGCCGATATACATGGATCGACACGACATTCGTGACGTAACTGCTGAGGATGTCGCTATCGCACATCTAGAAGATCTGAAGCTCCAGTCTAAGTACGCTTGCCAATGTCTGACGTACTGGTTTGATGAGCAGCGAGGGACGGTGTTTTGTCTGATCAAGGCTCCAAACGAAGCGGGAGTTCGCGAGCTGCACCGTGCCTCTCATGGACTCATTCCAAACCAGGTCATCGAAGTGGATCCGTCCACGGTCGCTGGATTCCTTGGCCGGGTGACGGATCCCGAGAGTGCGGCAGTGGAACCGCTGCAGGAAGCCGGCTTTCGATCCATCATGTTCACCGATATGGTGAATTCCTCCGATATCACGAATTCACTGGGCGACGATGATGCACTTACCATCCTGAATCAACATCACGCGATCATTCGGCAGGCTCTGCTCGATCACGATGGCCGCGAAGTCGATCGCGCGGGAGATGGTTTTCTGACCTGCTTTACGACCGTATCACGGGCTGTGAGTTGCGCAATGGCCATCCAGCGGGAATTCGAATCCTTCAACCAGGCAGAGGTAGAACGCATTGATATCCGGGTGCGCATTGGTCTGGGCGCCGGAGAACCGGTAACTGATGGAGATGCGCTTTTTGGCTCAACAGTAAATCTCACATCTAGAATCTGTGATCACGCCGAACCGGGACAAATTCTAGCGTCGCATGTGATTCGTGAGCTTTGTGTCGGCAAGACCTTTGACTTCCAGCCATACGGAGAGGTCAGCCTGAAGGGATTTCCGGAGCCCGTAGTGTTGCACGCGGTGCAGTGGGCAGCGTAGTCACCGCCGACCTGGCGACTATGTAAGTCGCCGCCTCAGATCTCCCATCCCCCCCAGCATTTATAGGCATTCCCTGCAAGCCGCCTCAGCCTAATATATCGATCCTATGCCACGTTAACGATCCTCTAGCGCGTCGCGAGTACTATAAAATTGGTAAATTCGACGAAGGACGAGGCAAACTTTAATGGCAAAGATAATTGGAATTGATTTAGGCACAACCAATAGTGTTGTGGCCGTAATGGAAGCTGGCGACCCGGTGGTCATTACCACCGCCGAAGGCGGACGCTTAGTTCCGTCCGTGGTTGCTTTTACAAAAAGTGGCGAACGTCTGGTAGGTCAAACTGCGAAGCGCCAGGCTGTCGTCAACTCAGAGAACACGGTGTATTCGATCAAGCGCTTCATGGGTCGACGGATGGACGAGGTTGAAGAGGAGCGCAAGATGGTCTCCTACGAGACCGTCAAGGGCAGCAGCGATGACGTCCGCGTTAAGATCCCGATGAACGACCGTGAATACACGCCGCAGGAGATCTCGGCCATGGTGCTCGGGAAACTCAAGACCGACGCCGAGGCTTATCTGGGTGAGAACATCACGCGTGCAGTGATCACGGTTCCCGCCTACTTCAGCGACTCACAACGCCAGGCCACCAAGGACGCCGGCAAGATCGCGGGCCTTGAAGTGATGCGAATCATCAACGAGCCTACCGCGGCTGCGCTGGCCTACGGCCTGGATAAGAAAGAGAACGAAACCATTCTAGTGTTCGACCTGGGTGGCGGCACGTTCGACGTCAGCCTGCTCGAGGTGGGAGACGGAGTGGTTGAAGTCAAGGCCACCAATGGCGACACGCACCTCGGTGGCGATGACTGGGATCAGAGGATCTTGAATTGGATCGCAGACGAGTTCAAGAAGGATCAGGGAATTGAGCTGAGGGATGACCGACAGGCCCTCCAGCGGCTGCGCGAAGCGGCCGAGAAGGCCAAGATCGAGCTCACTTCGGTGACTGAAACCGATGTCAATCTGCCGTACGTATCGGCGGACGCATCCGGTCCCAAGCACCTTCAAATGAAGCTGACCCGCGCCAAGTTTGAGCAGCTGTCCGACGATCTCCTTGACCGCATCAAAGGACCTTTCCAATCTGTGCTGAAAGATGGAGGCATGCAGGCCAGCGAGGTAGATGAGATCGTGCTCGTCGGCGGAGCAACCAGAATGCCGATGGTGCAGGATCTTGTGCGCGAGCTGACTGGTAAGGAGCCGCATAAGGGCGTGAACCCGGACGAAGTTGTAGCCATGGGTGCCGCCATTCAGGCTGGCGTGTTGGCCGGAGACGTCAAGGACGTGCTGCTGCTCGATGTGACGCCGCTTTCATTAGGCTTGGAAACGCTTGGCAGCGTGATGACCAATTTAATCGAGCGCAACACCACCATCCCAATCAAGAAGCAGGAGAGCTTCTCGACCGCTGAGGACAACCAGACCGCCGTGGACATCCACGTGCTGCAAGGTGAGCGGTCGATGGCGGCCGACAACAATTCACTGGGCCGGTTCCGTTTGGACGGCATCCCGTCCGCACCGCGCGGGATCCCACAGATCGAAGTGACGTTTGATATCGACGCCAACGGCATCTTGAGCGTGAACGCAAAGGATAAGGCCACCGGTAAGGAGCAGTCCGTCACCATCACCGCCTCTACCAACCTCGACAAGAACGATGTAGAGCGAATGGTGGAAGAAGCAAAATCTAATGAGGCTGAAGATCAGAAGCGGAAGGAAATCGCTGATGTTCGCAATTCCGCTGATAGTCTGGCCTATCAGACGGATAAGACGCTGAACGAGCTGGGTGACAAGGTACCTGAGGACGATCGTGAAAGCATCGAGGGCAAGGTCAAGGAACTACGCGAGGCGCTCGAAGGCGACGACCTGGATCGCATCAAGCAGCTGACCGAAGAGGTCCAGCAGGCGAGCTACGCGCTCAGCCAGCAGCTTTATGCACAGGAAGCCGAAGGCGATGGTTCCCAGCCTCAGCCAGACGCTCAAGCCGACGGCGAAGGCGCTACCCCGCCAGCCGGCGAGGAAGAAGGCGACGTCGTCGAGGGAGAGTTTCGCGAGGCGTAGGCCGCGGAAACTAACCAAGAGTGAAGGGCCGTCTGATCCAGACGGTCCTTTTGCTTTGGCCAAGGCGTCGAAATTAGGCTGAAATGCGAGAGCTATAATTAGCCTGCCTCAGGATGAATTGTCATGACCCAAACCGTAACCGCCGAAGATCTGGAATCCGCGGTAGAGACCGCACTCTGGAACTATTCTCCTGTTCGCGAATCGCTCTCCGATCTGCATGTCACGGTGTCTCCAGACGGAAGGGTTGAAGTCTCCGGACCCGTGCGCGCCGGGCTGATCAAGGATGGGGTGCTTGAGGCGCTCAGGTGGGTACCCGGCGTTACAGGAATTGTGGATGGCCTGGTCGCGGACAACGAGCTGGAGATTCAAGTAGCAATCGCTCTAGCCCAAGATCCGCGTTTGAGCAGCCTATCTCCCGGCGCTATCTCGGTTCACAGTCATCTGGGCCGAGTGACCTTGGTGGCAAGCCTGAAAGACGAGGCTTTGAGCGCAGCCGCGGTAGAAGTGGCGAGCCAGGTAGCGGGCGTAAGAAGCGTTGATGATCGCACCATGGCCGGACCCTCAGCAACGTAAGCCGGCCTTCCCCGACTCTCACGGATTGCGCACGATATAATCAAATTGCTAGTCCCTATGCCCGCGTTCTGCTCGCGGGCAATTCTGTCTTCGAGAGCAGTCATACGATTGCATGGACCGCTCAAACCCCTTATCCGCGGAGCCCATGGGCCTGGCAGGAGGCAACCCTAAGGTGACCTTACCCGAATACGCGTATTTCAAAGGCGCGATTGTTCCCTATACGGAGGCCAAGGTTGGGGTGTTGACGCATGCGCTCAACTACGGCACCGCAGCTTTTGGCGGCCTTCGCGGCTATTGGAACGATGAGGAAGCACAGCTCTTCGTCTTTCGTCCCCTGGATCACTTCGAGAGATTGCTGAACTCCGGCAAGCTGCTCTGCTCAGAAAATACGTACACAACCGAAGGCTTGAGAGACATCACCTTCGAGTTGCTTCGCAAAGAAGGCTTACGGGAAGACTGCTACATTCGACCGTTGCTTTATAAGTCGGACGAGATCATCGGGGTCAGGCTGCACGACCTGAACGATGAGATGACCATTGTCGCCGTGCCTTTCCGCAAATATGTGGATAACGATGACTCTGCTCACGTGACTATCTCTTCCTGGCGCAGGATCGACGATAACGTCATGCCGGCAAGAGGAAAAATCAGCGGAGCGTACGTTAACACGGCCTTCGTGAAAACTGATGCCATACGTGCCGGCTTCGACGAAGCGCTCGTACTCAACAACGACGGCCATCTGGCCGAAGGCAGCGCCGAGAACGTTTTCATGCTCCGGAACGGCGAGCTGATTACGCCGCCCGTAACCGATAACATCCTGGAAGGCATCACGCGGAGCACCGTTATGGAGCTTGCGAGAGAAGAGCTTGGCATGGAAGTCGTCGAGCGCTCGATCGACCGCACCGAGGTTTTCTTGGCCGAAGAGCTGTTTCTGACCGGCACCGCGGCTAAGATCACTGCCGTCACCAGAGTGGATTTCCGAGATATCGGAACCGGCAAGATGGGCCCGGTTACCAAGCAGCTGCGTGAGATCTACGAGGACATCGTTCGCGGCAAGCGTGCTAAATACGCACATTGGGTCGAGGCGGTTTACGAGAGCGAATCCATAGCGGTTAGCTAGCTCACCTCACCTCATTCAATTCAACAACACAGACCCCCGTGTACAAGCGGGGGTCTGGTGATTCACGGATGAGTCCCACCCGATCGGGGTATGCTAGGCGAAGCCTAGCATTTGAAAGAATTTTGCATCAAAGCATCGACCGTAAATGAATTTCACACCGCGCCGAACGCTTGGGTTCGCTCTGGGATTCCTATTTCTAGCGCTCCTGGTGGCCGCTATCGCGGTCAGCATCGCCCAGCTGGGCCAGGGATTGATATCGCCGCTTAGCCTGGTATGGATCGGCATACTTTTGCCGGCTCTGCCATTGGTCTTGCTGGTGATCAACCGGCTTTATGGTCTGGTTACCGCGCGGTACAGAGTTGATCGCGATGGCCTGTATGTGCGGTGGGGCATGTCCTACGAGCAAATTCCTCTGGATCTGATCTCGGAGGTGCGCCCTCCTCGCGAATCCGACGCGGCCTCCGAGGGAGATCCACGGAGACCGAGGATCGGCATCTGGTGGCCCGGATGCATGGTTGGACGGTCGGCGGCAGGTGATGTTGACTTCTTCTCGACCACCAAACCATTGGTGATGATCCGCACGACTACTGGCCGCGCGCTAGCGATCTCTCCGCCGGATGGCGAATCATTCCAGGCCGCCATACTCAGCGCTACCCGAATGGGTTCTCTGGAGGCCATTCCTGAGCAATCTGTCCGGGCGGACTTCCTCGTGGCCCGGGTGTGGAACGATCGATTCGCTCGGGCCTTGATCCTGGCCGGGCTAGTTATCCCACTCCTATTGCTGGGGGCACTGGTCATCATGGCTCCTTCGCTTCCGGAATTAGTGCCTTTCGGCTTTGGGCCAACCGGGCAGCCAACCCCGCTGGCGCCTCCCGGGAGACTGCTTCTGCTCCCTATGATCGCCGGTCTGATCTGGATCGCGGATCTGGTACTGGGTGCCTGGTTCTTCGGCAACGACACGGATCACCCCGTGGCCTATGCGCTCTGGGGCACGGCAATCGTTGCCGGTGCTTTGTTGGCCGGAGCAACATGGAAGCTCCTTTCGGCTTAGGTACCTGGGCTCAGCTTGCGTTGGGTCTACTTTTGGGAGTGGCTGTCGGGCTTGGGGCTCGCCGCGCTAAGCTGCTGACGAGGGGCGGAGCAATCGCCGCTGCCACCATCGGCGCGCTCACCTTCGGGATCGGCGGATTTGCGCCGTCAATCTTGTTGCTCACCTTTTTCCTCACATCGAGCTTGCTAAGCAGGCAAGGTTCAGAGCGAAAGCAGTCGTTGGCCGAGCGATCCGCGAAGGGCGGAAAGCGAGATGAGTGGCAGGTCCTGGCGAACGGAGCCGTGCCCGCTTTGCTGGCTGTGGGATATGGACTCACCGGTCAGAGCCTGTGGCTTGTGGGCGTGACCGGGGCTCTGGCAGCTTCGAATGCCGATACATGGGCAACCGAGATCGGGGTGCTCGCGCGGGCCCGTCCTCGAATGATTACTAATTTACAGGCGGTCGAAGCTGGAACCTCCGGAGCAGTCAGCTTACTGGGGAGCGCCGCCGCGCTGGCAGGCGCTCTGTTGATCGGGCTGGTGGCTTCGCTGTTGGCGGGGAATATCGGGCTGCTTTATGCGGCAGGAGCCGCGGGTCTGCTGGCTAGCTTCCTGGACAGCTTGCTCGGAGCCACGGCGCAGGCGCAGTATCAGTGCCCAAGTTGTGATCACATGACAGAACGACATCCCACCCACAGCTGCGGAACTGCCACGGAACTCGTAGACGGATGGGGCTGGCTCGGCAACGACCAGGTCAACCTGGCGGCGTCGATCGCAGGTGCAGGGCTCGCGCTGCTCCTATGGAGCGCGCTTAGCTAGGACGGATGTCTTTGCGCCGATCGGTTAGCTCAATCGAGGCGATGAGCTGCTTTGTGAAGGGGTGCGAGGGCTGGGCAAAGAGCTCACGGACTGGGACCTCCTCGACCACCTGCCCTTCGAACATCACGCCCACGCGCTCCGCCATATTGGCAATGACTCCAAGATTATGAGATATGAGCAGTACGGCTGTTCCTTGCTCGGCTGTCAACCCCCGTATTAGATCCAGAATTTGAGACTGCAAGGTGACGTCCAGGGCGGAAGTGGGTTCATCAGCTACCAGGAGCTTTGGGCCCGGTGCGAGTGCAATGGCGATCATCGCACGCTGGGCTTGTCCGCCCGACAGCTGATGCGGATAGGCTCCAAATAATCCCGGCAGCCCCACCCGCTCCAACCAGCTCTCCGCCTCGAGTTTCGCCTGCGCCCTCCGTAAATCGAGGTGGACTTGCAGCACTTCCGCTACTTGAGAACCGATCGTGAACGTGGGGTTGAGGCTCGAAGCCGCGTTCTGGAAAACCATCCCTATCTGGCTGCCGCGGACGAGGTCGAGCTCATCCTCGGGTATCTTAAGCAGCGGTGCGCCCCCGAATATCACCTCGCCGCTCAAGATCGTTCCCGGCGGTTCGATCAAGTCCAGGATGGCCATTGCCAGCGTGGTCTTTCCGCTGCCCGATTCACCGACCAAACCATAGATCTCACCCTGGTTCACCGATAGCTCGGCCCCATTCAAGGCGCGAATACGCTCACGCTTATTCTCGTACTCAACCACCAGATCACGGATTTTCAACAATGAGTTCATGCTTTATGCGTCAATTACAGCATACTCTACCCACCGGATCCCACATGAACTGGACCCAAAACGCGATCGTTGACGCTCGTGCGTCTACCAGATACAATTCGCTACCACTTGGACGCCGGAGCCCCCACCCCAATCTGATCACAAGATTATGCTTGGGCTAATGGCTTCTTTGCGTCGCGTGAACATGCCCCAACGACTGGGGAGGGAGGTGAATCGAGGATACCGATGCTATCAATGCTACGAAAATTAGCGTTTACAAACACAACCGAAAACTACAGGAGGAGTACATAGTGAAACGCCGTAAATTACTTTTTGCAGTGGGGCTGTTTGTTGTTGCCTCATTTGCGCTTGCCGCTTGCGCGGAGGCCGAGCCGGCCGAGGAAGTGGTGATCACGTTCGCGCAGTCAGCAGACGCGGGAACTTTAGACCCGGCGAACCAGACTAGTGCAAACAGCCTGGCGCCCGCCAGCCACATCTACGAAGGCCTGATCGGCTTCACCCCCGGCACAACGGAAACCATCCCTGCGCTGGCCACCTCGTGGGACGTCTCTGCCGATAAGCTCGAGTGGACCTTCAATCTGCGCGAAGGCGTGAAATTCCACGATGGAACGGACTTCGATGCGGATGCAGTGGTCTTCAACTTCGAGCGCTGGTGGGACCTCGATAATGAGTTCAACCAGGGAGCAGACAGTTTCATCTACTGGGGCTACATGTTCCAGGGCTTCAAGGGTGAAGAGACCAGCATAGTCCAGAACATCGAGAAAATCGATGACAGCACCGTGAAACTCTCGCTGAATCAGCCGAACGCTGCGTTGCTGAACACACTTTTCATGGAGAACTTTATGTTCGCGAGCCCGACCGCGATCATGGAGCAGGGCGATAACTATGCAACCGCAGAAGGTCAGGCGGTCGGCACAGGCCCCTTCATGCTTGAAGAGTGGGTCAAAGAAGACCACATTACGATGGCGCGGTTTGATGACTACTGGGGAGAGGCTCCGAGCCTCGATAAGATCGTTTG
>SMUX01066169.1_pt1 | contig 14160 bp, 13 predicted proteins | sample 2456431 | NCBI WGS metagenome assembly SMUX01 (sample SAMN11095930, study PRJNA526329) | marine sediment metagenome | biome: Marine sediment; feature: Surficial sediment; material: Deep marine sediment; isolation source: Hadal surficial sediment | place: Pacific Ocean | collected 2014-11 | depth... | reverse complement strand
TCAGGGCCCGAACGCGCCGCCACCGTGAGCTCACGGATCAGCTTGGAAAACACCTTGGCGCGCTTGGCGTCCTGCGCGCCCTTGCGGTACATGATGTTCTTGAACTGGGAATGGCCCGCCATCCACCGACTTTCCCCTAGGCCGTGAGGTAAATCCCCACCCCTATACCATATATTGTGGCCGAACGCACGAACGGTGCGAGTTTTCTTAACAACGGAATATGGCGAAAATTTGACGCTCGTCGATGAAGGCCCTCGGGGCCGGCGTTATCCATGCCCGCGGGGGGCATAATTAGGCACTTCGCCGCCGGCCCCTCCGGCGCTACACCGGTGCCGATTGGGCGAGACGCCCGCCGATACGGACGGGCTCGAGACGCCTCGCCAAGCCCGTCCCATCGTCGGTCTCGAGATAAACCGCGCACAGGGTCGCCTCGCCCTTGGCCGGCTGCAGGCGCTCTCGGCGCATCTTGGTGGTAAAGCGCGCGATCGCCGCCGCCTTCTCCATGCCGATCACCGAATCGTAATCGCCGCACATGCCGATATCGGTCTGATAGGCGGTGCCGCCGGGCAAAATCTGGGCGTCCGCCGTGGGAACGTGGGAATGGGTCCCCGCCACCAGCGAAACGCGGCCGTCGAAGGCATGGCCCATCGCCATCTTCTCGCTGGTCGCCTCGCCATGGACGTCGATCACGATGGCATCGACCGTCGCGCCCAGGCGGTAGCCCTCGAGGGTGCGCTCGACGCAGGCGAAGGGGTCGTCCATCGCGTCCATGAACAGCCGCGTCAGCACATGCATCACCAGGACCTTGCGTCCCTTTTCGGTCTCGAACACTCCGGCGCCCCTTCCCGGCGTGCCCTTGGGGTAATTGCCGGGACGCAACAGCCGCTTGTCGGTTTCGATGTAGGAGATGATCTCGCGCTGATCCCATACATGATTCCCCGCCGTGATGACGTCGGCGCCGGCGTCATAGAACTGCCGGCAGATCTTCTCGGTGATGCCGAAACCGCCGGCGGCGTTCTCGCCGTTGACGATGACGAAATCAATCTTGAGCCGGTCGCGAAGACCGGGAAGGCGCTCAAAGACGGCTTCGCGGCCGCTCCGTCCCATCACGTCGCCCAAGAACAGCACCTTCATGACAGCACCTTCATGCCGCCACCCGGCCGGTCCTGATCGCCCCTTCCTCGGTCACCACCCAGTCGAGCCGCTGGTCCGACGCCCCTTCGGGGAGGGAGTCCATGCGCTGGGCGGCGTAGGCCGCGCCGATGGCGAGGATATCGCCCGCGCGCCTCAGCGTCGCCAGCGTCCGATCGTAATAGCCGGCGCCATAGCCGAGGCGGCGGCCTTCGCCATCGAAGGCGAGAAGCGGCACCAACAGGACGCCGGGCGTCGCCTCGGGCGCCTCGGCGCTTGGCACGGAAATGCCGTAAACGCCGGCATCGAGAGCTAAGGAGGGACGCCACCGGCGGAAGATCAGGGGTTGGCCCCGTCCCACCACCACCGGAAGGACCAGGACGTGGCCCGAGAGATGCAGATTTGTCATCAGCGGACGCACGTCGATTTCCTCGGGCAGCGGCCAGTAGCCGGCCACCACTTGGGCGGGAGGCAAGGGCAAGGCGGAAAGAAAGCTTTCCCGCAGCCGTTCACCGGCCTCGCTTCCCGACGCCGCCGCCGCCGCGCGGCGTTTCGACCGCGCCAACTCCCTCAAGCCCCGTTTGCCGGCGACAGGATTCACCGACCCGACCCCCGTCCAAGTGATGTGTGATTCGATGGCTTATACCAAAGGTGGACGGGGCCGCGCCGGCCGTCGGCCCCGGATATCCTCTGCGACCCCACGGTTAAGGTGGGCGCCATATACCGGAACCACGGCTCCGGCAGGGACAGCTCCCGTGAGGTAGTGTTGGTCCCAGGGATAAAGGCGCCTAACGCACCGGGCAGCACCCGCCCTGGGAAAGAGTTTAGCCCCCTTCAAGGCGCGCGGCAATATCCTCGACACGCTGGGCCAGGGTCTCGATGCCGGTGACCAGCGTCTCGTTTACCGGGCTATCCGGCATCCGGCCGTCCGGAACCTCGTCGTCGCCGCCACGCAAGGTGGTGAGCTCGCTATAGGCCTCGGACAATTCATCGGCGAGCAACAGGGCGGACATCACCAGAAGCCGCGTATCGCCGATCTGGCCGACCGAGGTGACAAGCTCCGCCATCTTCTTGTCGATATAACTGGCAAGCCGGACGAGGTGGTCTTCCTGACCGTCGTCGCAGGCGACCTCGTAGCTGCGCCCGTTGATGGTAACCGCGACCTGCCCCATGTCAGCCCTCCAGAACGCCCTTGAGCCGGCCGATGGCGGCGTCTAGGCGGGTCGAGACGGTCGCGGCCCGCTTCTTCCACTCGCCGCACTCGGCCTCGGCCTTCGCCAGCGCCTTCTCCAGGTCCTTGGCCCCCTTGCCATTGCCTCGCTGACGCGCCTCGGCCGCCTTGTCGAGGCGGGCGATGGCCTTTTCCAGACGATCCTTGGCGGCTTCTATGTCGTTCATGCGATGTCGATCACGATGGGAATAGCCGCGATTGCCACGGGCGTCCTCGGCGAGGTGAAAGAACTCCCCTTACCGGATGAGGATACGCCGCCTCCGCCGAGGCCGTCAACAGCCCCCCCCGGCCACGGCCACAATTGCACTCGGTTCCGCGCTTCTTGCGCTCATTTGGCGCCATGGCGTAAAAGGGGGCATGGAAGGCGGGGCGGCGGTCGGCGTCGGGCAATTAAGGGGACACCGCAATTAAGGGGACACCATACTTAATTCTCCGTCTCGGTGATTTGGCCCGTCTCGGTGATTTGGGGAATTAAGTATGGTGTCCCCTTAATTCTTAATTCCGTCAGGCCCGATCGAGCGCCTTGGAAACGCCAGTGACAGCCCGTGCCCTGATCGTCCATAACCTCGCCCATGCGCGCGCCGCGCTCAGCGCCGCCGGGACGCTCGGCGTGCCCGTGGTGCTGATGAGCGCTGCCGGCGCCGCCGCCTATGCCGGCGCCCCTTATTTCCTCGAATTCACCGGCCGGGCCATGGCTGAACACCCCGAGTCCAAGGCCAGGACGGTACTGGACTGCGGCGCCGAGCCGGGGCTTGCCCTTGGCGCGCTTAGCGCCGGATGCCCCGCCATCCGTTACACCGGGCCACGCGCCTCGCGGGTCAAGATCGCCGACATCGCCGCCCGCTCGCGCGCCCGGGTGGACAATTCGAGATACCGGGTGCTGGATCTTCTCGATGTGGAGGACGCCCGGACGGCCTGCCTCGAGTGGTTGGCGAAGCGACGTTGAACCCCCGCCCGGCGGCGCCCGGGTGTGACATTGCAAAAGAGAACCTGCTGGTCTATTGAGAAACCGAAAACAGGGGGAACAGGACGATGAGAATCAGCCGCCGCGTCAAGAAAATCCTCGCCGGTTATGAAAGCGACAGCCCGGGCACCAAGACCAACCTCGCCCGCATCCTCATGCACGGCAAGCTGGGCGGCAGCGGCAAGCTGGTGATCCTTCCGGTGGACCAGGGATTCGAGCACGGACCCGCCCGCAGTTTCGCCCCCAACCCGCCGGCTTATGACCCCCATTACCACTTCCAGCTGGCGATCGACGCCGGGCTCTCGGCCTTTGCGGCGCCGCTTGGCATGATCGAGGCCGGGGCCGCCACCTTTGCCGGCGCCATTCCCACCATCCTCAAGATCAACAGCGCCAATTCGCTGGCGCGCGACAAGGAGGGGGCCGATTCCGCCGTCACCGGCTCGGTCGGGGACGCGCTTCGTCTCGGCTGCTCGGCCATCGGCATGACCATCTATCCGGCATCGGATGCGGCCTATGACATGTTCGAGGAGGTGCGCGAACTGGCGGAGGAAGCCAAGGCGGTGGGACTGGCGGTGGTGGTCTGGTCCTATCCGCGCGGCGGCGATCTCACGCGCGCCGGCGAAACGGCGATCGACATCGTCGCCTACGCCGCCCACATGGCGGCGCTTCTCGGTGCGCACATCATCAAGGTCAAGCCACCGAGCGATCGTCTCGAGCTCGAAGCGGCGAAGAAGGTCTATGAAGATCGCCAGATTCCCATCTCGACACTCGCCGAGCGTATCCGCCATGTGGTGCAAAGCTGTTTCAACGGCCGGCGAATGGTGGTGTTCTCGGGCGGCGAGGCCAAGGACACGGAAGGCATCCTCGACGAGGCCCGCGCGATCCGCGACGGCGGCGGCACCGGATCGATCATCGGCCGCAACTCTTTCCAGCGGCCACGTGACGAGGCCCTGGCGCTGCTCAGCTCGGTTATAAAGATATACCAGGGCAAGGCGTGATCCGGAGCCAGGGCAAGGCGTGAGCCGGAGAACCGGCCGCCATGACCGAAAGGTGCCGTCTTTACCTGATCACGCCGGCCGAGATCGAGCCCGATAAGTTTCGCCACCCCCTGGCCCAGGCGCTCGATGGCGGCGACGTTGCCTGCGTGCAGCTGCGCCTCAAGGGGGCCGGCGACGACGACGTCAGGCGCGCCGCCGAGATCCTTTCCCCGGTCACCGGCGAGAGGGGCGTCGCCCTGATCCTCAACGACCGGCCCGACCTGGCGGCGGCAACGGGGCTGGACGGGGTCCATATCGGCCAACAGGACGCCTCCTTTGAGGAGGCGCGAAGGCTGCTTGGCGATGATAGGACCGTCGGCGTCACCTGCCATGATTCACGCCACCTCGCCATGGTGGCGGCAGAGCAAGGCGCCGATTACGTCGCCTTCGGCGCCTTCTACCCGACGGCGACCAAGGATGCGATCGGCCACCCCGAGCCGGAGATCCTTGCCTGGTGGAGCGAGACCACGACCGTACCCTGCGTCGCCATCGGCGGCATCACGGTCGAGAACTGCGCCCCCCTGGTGAGGGCGGGGGCCGATTTCATCGCCGTGCTTTCCTATGTGTGGACGTTCGACGCCGGCCCGGCGGCGGCGGTCAAGGCGTTCAACGACGAATTCGACAGGATCGGCCGCCCCGCCCCATTGCCAGCGGCATGATAAGTTGTTAGTTTCCGCGCGCCTGGAAGCGCGCATGATAAGTTGTTAGGTTCCGCGCGCCTGGAAGCGCGGCGGGGGGCGCGACGTCCATTAATTCACCCGCTGTTTCCAAGACGGTCAGGGCCATGAAGATCAACGGCAACACCATCCGTCCCGGCATGGTTATCGAGCACAAGGAACGCCTCTGGGTCGCGGTCAAGGTCCAGCATACCCAGCCCGGCAAGGGCGGGGCTTATCAGCAGGTCGAGCTGAAGGATATCCGCGACGGCACCAAGCTGAATGAACGCTTCCGCGCTTCCGAATCGGTCGAACGTGTCAGGCTCGATCAGAAGCGCTACCAGTTCCTCTTCGCCGAAGGCGGCAACTACACCTTCATGGACAACGAGACCTACGAACAGATCGTCATCAGCCGGGACATGATCGGCGCCGAGCGGGCCCAGTTCCTGACCGACGACATGACGGTGACGATCGAGAGCTACGAGGATTCGCCGATCAGGGTCGAACTGCCCGACACGGTGGTCATGGCCGTCGTCGACGCCGAACCGGTGATCAAGGGCCAGACCGCCGCCTCGTCCCACAAACCGGCGATACTGGAGAACGGCGCCAGGACCATGGTGCCGCCCCACATCGAGGTCGGCACCCGCGTCGTCGTCAACACCGCCGACGGGAGCTACGTCGAGCGGGCCAAGGACTAGAGCGAAAGCTCCCATGGCCGTCAAATCCGCCCTCGTCAACGTCATGGAAAAGGCGGCGCGCAAGGCCGCCCGCGGCCTGCTGCACGATTTCGGCGAGGTCGAGCAGCTCCAGGTGTCGACCAAGGGACCGGCGGATTTCGTAACCACCGCCGATCTCAAGGCGGAAGAGGTGCTTGTGGGCGAGCTCGGCCGGGCGCGTCCCGACTTCGGGTTTCTCGTCGAGGAAAGCGGAGAGATCCCAGGAGCGGACCCGGCACACCGCTGGCTGGTCGATCCGCTCGACGGCACCACCAATTTCCTCCACGGCATCCCCCATTTCTGCATCTCCATCGCGCTTGAACGGATCGAGGTAAGCGCCGGCAAGACCCGGCGCGAGATCACCGCCGGTCTCGTCTTCGATCCCATGCGCAACGAATTGTTCTGGGGGGAGAAGGGCGTCGGCGCCTTCGTCAATGACCGCAGGCTCAGGGTGTCGGCCCGGAGCAGGCTGTCCGAAGCGGTGATCGCCACCAGTATCCCGGTACAGAACCGCACCCCGCATGACGTATTCCTCGCCCAGCTTAGCGCCGTCATGGCGGTGGCTTCGGGCGTGCTGCGCCAGGGCGCGGCCGCGCTCGATTTGGCCTACGTGGCGGCCGGCCGCTACGACGGCTTTTGGGAGATGGGACTCAACGCCTGGGACATCGGCGCCGGTATCCTGCTGGTGCGCGAGGCCGGGGGCTACGTCACCGAGATCGAGGGCGGAAACGGTATGCTGGAGAGCGGCAGTGTTCTCGCCGCCAGCGACCGTCTGCATCCGGAGATCGGCAAAGTGCTGAGAGCCGCGACGGCGGGCCGTTAACGCCCCACCCACGCCGCCGAATCCGGCGGTCTAAACAAGTTGTTCCGGTATTCACCCTAGGCTATTCTGGGCGTTCGGCGGGTTCAAAGCTTTGAACGGCGCGCACCGCCAAAGGGAGGCGGCAGGTCCATGAAGTTTCGCGATTTCCGAACGAGGGGCCGGTTCGGGTCGAACATGCCAGCCCTTCTGAGCGCTATGGCTTTGGCCGTGGCCTCGCTTTCCCATAGCCTGCCGGCATGGGCGCAAGCGCCCATGATCATCGGCGGCGGCGGCGCGCCGAACGTCCAGATCAATCTTGGCGTTCTCGAAGGCGAAGGCGAGAGACCGCAATCTCTTCCTCTTCCACCGCCGGTCCGGCGCCTTCAGGTTCCGGGCAGTCCCTACCGGCCAGGGCAGGTAATTGTCCTGACGCCTCCGAGAAAGATGGGCAAAGGCAGGGCGCGAACCATTTTGCGGCCGCCCAAGGCTCGCGCCCTACGGCTGCGGCCACCGGGCCCACGCCGCGCCGTCACCAAGCTTGGCAAACCCAAACGGGCCGCGGCGCCGCCCCCCACCATCGGCAGCCCGCCACCCAAACCTGTGCTCCGGTCCAAGGCCGCGCCGAAAAAGGCGCCGGCGAAGCGGTTGGCGCGGAAGAAGCCGCCGGCGGCGGTAAAGGCGCCGCCACCGCCACCGATAAAGGCACCGCCGCCGCCGGCCATGAAGGCGCCGCCACCGGTCAAGAAGGCGCCGCCGAAACGGATGGCGAAGAAAAAGCCGCCGCCGGCCAAGAAGGTGGCGAAGGCGCCGCCGCCCAAGCCGCCGGCCGCCAAGGCGACACCACCGCCGGCCAAGAAGGTGGCGAAGGCGCCGCCGTCCAAGCCGCCGGCCGCCAAGGCGACACCGCCGCCGCCGCCGGCCCCGGTCATCGCCGCGTTGCCCAAGTCCCCGCCCCCAAGACCTGCGCCGGTCAAGCCGAAACCGCCAACGCCGGCCAAGGCCCCGCCGGCGCCCGCCAAGACGTTGCCGGCGACACCGGGGACACGCGATCCGGTGAAAAGCGCGCCCCTCGGACAAACTCCGGCGCCGGCGCCGGCCAAACAGACGGCGGCGTTGCCCAAGGTTCCGAAAGGCGTGGTCACCCGGTCGACGCTGCGACTCGCATTTTCGGGCGGCTCCTCACGGCTATCATCCGCGGTCGAAACCGACCTCAAGGCCCTGGCCAAGACGTTGAACGCGAATGCGGACCTTCGCCTTCAACTCAAGGCCTATGCCGCGGGCACCAAGGATACCGTGAGCCGGGCGCGAAGACTGTCATTATCGCGGGCGTTGTCCGTGCGTTCGTACCTCATCAAGCAGGGCGTCCGCTCCACACGAATCGACGTCCGCGCCCTTGGCAACAAAACCGGGGGCGGCCCGGCAGACAGGGTCGATATATTCGTCGTCAACCGATGATGTTCCCCGTCTTTGGACCGTGCGCGCCGGTGGGTGAGCAATGACTTCGCTGCGTCGGTATCTGAACCGCATGTTGATTTTCGTGGCGGCGCTCGTCTTGGCTGCCGGCCTGCTTTTCCCCCAGTTGCAGGACGCGTTCCTTGCCAATCCCCTCCTCAACGGGCTGATCCTCGGCATCTTGCTGGTGGGAATCGGCTACATTTTCCGCCAGATCTTGACGCTGAACAAGGAGATCGCCTGGATCGAGACCTATCGCAAGGGCGGCAATCCCGTGTCCGCCGAGGCGGCGGCACCGAAGCTGCTGGGCCCGATGGTGACGATGATGGGCGAGCGCGACAGGCGCCTCTCCATGTCCGCCGTTTCCATGCGCCATCTGCTCGACAGCATTTCCTCGCGCCTCGATGAATTCCGTGACATTTCCCGCTACCTCATCGGGCTTTTGATCTTCCTCGGGTTGCTCGGCACCTTCTGGGGGCTCTTGCGCACCATCGATGCGGTCAGCGACGTGATCACCAGCCTGCCGGCGGGCACCGGCGACCTCGCCCTCATCTTCAGCAACCTGAAGAGCGGCCTGACGGCGCCGCTCTCGGGCATGGGCGTCGCGTTTTCCTCGTCGCTGTTCGGCTTGGCGGGGTCTTTGGTACTGGGCTTTCTCGATCTCCAACTCGGACAGGCGCAGAACCGGTTCTACAACGATTTGGAGGAATGGCTATCGGGCCTCACCCGCCTGACCAGCGCCGGGGCCATCGGCGACGGCGAACAATCGGTCCCGGCGTATGTGCAGGCGCTCCTCGAGCAGACCGCCGAAAGCCTCGAAAACCTCCAGCGCATCCTCGCCCGGGGCGAGGACAGCCGGATCGCCGCCAACACCGGCACCATGGCCTTGACCGAAAAGCTCACCACACTGACCGATCAGATGCGGACCGAGCAGAACCTCATGGTCAAGCTGGTGGAAAGCCAATTGGAACTCAAATCGGTGCTGGCCCGCCTCGCCGAGGCGTCGGAAGCGCGTGAGCCGGCCATCGACGACACCACACGGGGCCACATCCGCAACATCGAAATCTACCTCGCGCGGATGCTCGAGGAGGTGACCCAGGGGCGCACGCACACGGTCGAGGACATAAGAAGCGAGATCAAGTTGCTGGCCCGCACCATCGCCGCCGTCGCCGAGGAAAGCTGAGAGGGCCCCGGGAGCGGCCATGGCGGCGTTAGCCCGGAGATCACGCGGATCGCCCAATATCTGGCCCGGCTTCGTCGATGCCCTGGCGGCGCTTCTGATGGTGATCATTTTCCTGCTCACCGTCTTCATGCTGTCCCAGTTCTTCCTCAATGAGCTCCTGAGCGGACGGGACGAGGCCCTGGCGCGGTTGGAGCGCCAGATCAGCGAGCTATCCGACCTCCTGTCGCTCGAGCGTCAGGCCAGCACCGATCTCAGGCTTTCCATCGCCCAGCTTTCGGACCAGTTGCAAAGCTCGACCGCCGAGCGCGATGCCATGAGCACCCAGTTGGCGGAGCTCGCGGCGGTGCGTGATGCGCTCGCCGCGCGCGCCGAGAAATCGGAGGCGGACGCGGCCCGTGTCGGCGCCCAGTTGGAAGACGCCTTCAAGGTGATCTCGGCGGACAAGGAGAAGATCAAGATCCAGTTGGCGGAACTCGAGAGCCTCAGGCGCGACATCCTGGCGCTCCGGACGGTGCGCAAGGACCTCGAGGCCAAGGTCGGCAAGTTGGCGGCCAATTTGCAGACGACGGAACGTGACCTGACGGTGGCGCGCGACCGCTCCAAGGCGTTGGAGGCCCGCCTTGCCAGCGAGCAAGAACGCACCACCCTGGCCCAGAGGGAGATCGAAAAGCGCGACATCCGGTTGAGCGAACTGCTCATGCGCGTCGATAAGAGCGAGGCGGAACTGGCCGACGAACGCGAACTCGGCGCCACCCAACGCTCACGGATCGCCCTGCTCGCCCGCCAGATCGCGGCGCTGCGGAAACAGCTCCAGCGCATCGGTGCGCTGCTCGAGGCGTCGGAAACCAGGACGGCCAAACAACAGGTCCAGATCGCCGATCTGGGCAGGCGGTTGAACCTGGCCCTGGCGGCGCGGGTCGAGGAGCTGTCGAAGTACCGTTCGGAGTTCTTCGGCAGGCTGCGCGAGGTCCTCGGCGATCACCCGGGCATCCGCGTCGTCGGCGACAGGTTCGTGTTCCAGTCCGAGGTGCTGTTCGCATCGGCATCGGCCGAGCTCAACCCCAAGGGCGAGGCGCAGATCGCCCGACTCGCCACCACGCTGACCGAGATCGGCAAGAAGATCCCCAAGGACATCAACTGGATCCTTCGGGTCGACGGCCACACCGACCGGGTGCCCATCCAGACGCCGGCGTTCCCGTCCAACTGGGAGCTTTCCACGGCGCGCGCCATTTCCGTGGTCAAGTTCCTGGTCAACCACGGCGTTCCCGCCGACCGGCTGGCGGCCACCGGGTTCGGCGAGCACCAGCCCCTGGATCCGCGCCAGAACCAGGCCGGCTATAGCCGCAACCGGCGGATCGAACTCAAACTGACCCAACGCTAAACGGTTCTAGGACAGCGTCGCCGTGGCGTCGTCTTCGGGCTTGGCGTCGAAACGCGGGTCGGCGCCGGAGATGGCGTCGACATCGAACTGCAAGGCGGCAAGCCGGGCATAGAGCCCGCCCTCTTCCGTCAACTGTTCATGGCTGCCCGACGCCACGATCCGGCCCCGGTCCATGACGACGATGCGCCCGACCTTGAGCACGGTGGCGAGACGATGCGCGATGACGATGGTCGTGCGGTCGGCCATCAACCTCTCGATGGCGCCCTGCACCAGGCGTTCGCTCTCGGCATCCAGCGCGCTGGTCGCCTCGTCGAGGAGGAGAACCGCGGGGTCGCGCAGGATCGCGCGGGCGATGGCGATGCGCTGGCGCTGACCGCCGGAGAGACGCACGCCTTTCTCGCCGAGATAGCTGTCGAACCCGTCGGGCAACTGGTCGAGGAACTCGGCCGCGGCCGCCGCCTCGGCGGCGGCGCGCACCTCCTCGTCATCCGCCTCCGGGCGGCCGTAGCGGATGTTCTCCCAGCCATTGGCGGCGAAGATCACCGGGTCCTGGGGCACCAGCCCCATGCGGGCGCGGACCTCGGCGGGATCGGCGTCGCGAAGATCGACACCGTCCAGCATGATACGGCCCGAGCTGGGGTCATAGAAGCGCAACAGCACCTGCATGACGGTGGTCTTGCCGGCGCCCGACGGGCCGACCAGGGCGACCTTCTCGCCGGGCTCGATCTCAAGCGTAAAGTCGACGAGCGCCGGGGCATCGGGGCGAGAAGGATAGTGAAAGGTGACGTCATCGAAGCGCACCTCGCCAAGGGCGGGGCTGGGAAGCGCGACGGGCCTCGCCGGCGCCGTGATGTCGGACTTGGTGGCGAGGAGATCGATCAGCCGCTCGGACGCGCCGGCGGCGCGTTGCAGTTCGCCGACGACCTCGGAGATGGCGCCGGCGGCCCCGGCCACCACCACGGCATAGAAGACGAAGGCCGAAAGTTCGCCGGCGGAGATGCTCCCCGCCATGACGTCGTGGCCGCCGATCCACAGGATGGTGCCGACGGCGCCGAAGACGAGGACAATGACCAGGGCCGTCAAGGCCGCGCGCACCCGTACCCGGCGGACGGCGACGGTGAAGGCCGCCTCGACGCGCTCATCGAAGCGGGCGCGGTCGATGGCCTCGTGGCAGAAGGCCTGGATGGTGCGCACTGCGTTCAGGCTTTCCTCGACATGGGCGCCGACGTCCGCCACCCGGTCCTGGCTGGTGCGCGAAAGGCGGCGCACCCAGCGCCCGATCAGAACGATGGGCGCCACCACCAGCGGCACCACCAGGACGACGAACGCCATCAGCTTGGCGCTGGTGACCGCCAGCATCACCACGCCGCCGATCAGCAAAAGCAGGTTCCTGAGCGCGATCGGCGCGGTGGAACCGACGAGGACCTGCAACAACGTGGTGTCGGTGGTGATGCGCGAGAGCACCTCGCCGGTGCGGGTGAGCTCGAAGAAACCGGGGCTGAGGCCGATGACGTGGCCGAAGACGGCCTGTCTGATGTCGCCGACCACCCTCTCGCCGAGCCAGGATACGAGATAGAACCGCGCATAGGTGGCCCCGGCCAGCACCACGATGACGCCGAGAAGGGCGACCAAGGCGCCGTCCAAGAGCGCGGTATCGCCGCTGGCGAAGCCCTCGTCGACCAGCCGTCTCAGGCCCAGGCCCATCACCAGCACCGTGCCCGCGGCGACGGAAAGGGCCACCAGCGCCCCCGCCACCGCCGGCCAGTAGGGCCGGACGAAGCGGTAGAGATGGACGAGTTGATCGAGATTTCCGGCGCGCTGCGGCGCCTCCGCCGCGCGCGCATCTTGTGACTGGGTCGTTCGCTTCAAGGTCCGAGTTCCCGGGATCGGTCATTGTAGAACAGCCGGAGCCCGCTGTCATGGCCCGGGTGTGCCTCGGCCTGGAATGTGATGCGCCAAAAGCGCGAAGCGGACCCGAAGGTCGGCTTGGCGGATGAAAGCGGTCGCTATCCCCAAGTGGCGTTTGAGTCCGCTAGTAGCCAAAAGGCGACATGACCCGCTTCGTAGTAGCAAACGCTATGCGGCACATTGCGAGGCCAGCGGTGGGAGCCGTCCACAGCATCATGAGCAGACTCACGCAGCTCCACTATGACAAACGCAACATGGCACATCGCAATCCCGGTGTCGGTTAATACTTTTGAACACTAGGCCCAAACGTTTGCACGATAGCTTTCTGAGCATTTTTCGTCACACTCAACCTATTGGCACGCCGAACACGTTGAAGGATTCCGTGACACAGGCGGCCCATGACCTCGTTGATTCTCTCGCGCGACATGTCATAGGCGGCCCCTTCGAGGCGCCTGGACCGAAGGTCACCAATGAAGAATTCGACTGCGAATACGAATAGCGGAACACCCTTGGCATCGCATCGTCAAGGGCCCCAGGCCTCCCTCAATTTTCTAGCACATCCGGGATTGATCTTGTCGGTCTGTTCTCCCCCTGAGCGGACGGAGGAGGAGGAGGTCGCCGAGAAATCGGCGCTGCTGGAGAAGACATTCGAGAGCATGTCCCAGGGTATTTCCGTCTATGACGCCGATCTCAAGCTCGTCGCTTTCAATCAGCAATACATCGATCTCACGGACTTCCCGCCCGGTTTCATGCGCCTGGGAATGTCCTACGAGGAAATCGCCCGTTTCAAGGCCGAGCGGGGCGATTACGGTCCCGGCGACGTCGACGAACACGTGCGCAAGCGCGTGCTGGCCAGGCGAGCGCGGAAGCCGAATCGCAAGGTACGCACTTTGCCCAACGGAAGGGTCAGCCTCTATCGCCGCCACGTGCTGCCGGGCGGCGGCTATGTCGCGATCTTCACCGACATCACCGAGCGTAAGCGGGCGGAACAGCAGATCGCCAAGAAATCGGCGCTGCTGGAGACGACGTTCGAGACCATGTCCCAGGGCATCATTGTCTATGACAAGGACCTCAGGGTCACCGCCTTCAACCAGAAATACGCCGATCTCTACGGCTATCCGCCCGGTTTCATTCGTTTGGGCATGCCGATCGAGAAAATCACCCGTTTCAAGGCCCAGCGGGGCGATTACGGGCCCGTCGCCGACTTGGAAGAGCTGGTGCGCGAGCGTGCGCGGGCAAGGCGGCAGGGCGAGATAGCCAAGCGCGAACGCATCGGATTGGGCGGGACCGAAATCGTTGTCAGCCGCGATGCCATGCCCGATGGCGGTTATGTGACGACCCTCACCGACATAACCGAAATCAAGCGGGCGGAGGAGGCTTTGCGCGAGAGCGAAGCCCGATTCAGGGCGGTGGTCGACAACTCGCCCACCAAGATCCACATCAAGGACGCCGAAGGCCGGTACATCCTGGTCAACCCGGAGGCCGAGAGGTTGTTCGGCTTCACCGACGAAGAGGTGCGGGGCAAGACGAGCTACGACATCTTTCCCAAGGAGGTCGCCGACGCCTTCACCGCCCACGACCGGGCGGTGATGGAAAGCGGCGAGACGGTCGAGGAGGAGGAACAGTTTACGTGCGAGGACGGCGAACACACCTATTTGACGGTCAAGTTTCCGGTCGCTGACGGGCGGGGCGGCATTTC
>SMUX01026764.1_pt1 | contig 14160 bp, 20 predicted proteins | sample 2456431 | NCBI WGS metagenome assembly SMUX01 (sample SAMN11095930, study PRJNA526329) | marine sediment metagenome | biome: Marine sediment; feature: Surficial sediment; material: Deep marine sediment; isolation source: Hadal surficial sediment | place: Pacific Ocean | collected 2014-11 | depth... | reverse complement strand
AAGGATTTACCCCAGCTTAAATTAATTTTTTAATTTTTGGAATAATTATATTCAATTTTTTTTCTTTACTTGAAATTGAAACATAATATGTTTCCTTATTTCGTTGAAAAGCAAGAACCGAAACTTTTTGATGTTTTAAAATTACATAGTCAAGTTTGCCTAGAGGTGAATCTGGTGATTTTCTCAAAGTCATTAAAGTAGAAATTATAAAAAATTCATTTTTTACTTGCTCTGATTTTAACAGAGGTTTTACACCAGGCCTAATTATGCCACTAAGAGTTCGTCCATATTCATTAATTACCCCAACATATCTGATGCTTTTTGATACTTTCATTATCTGTTGACATTTTTTCCTAAATTTTATTATAGAATTATTCCATTTTTGTTGAGGAGTTTTTCGCATGATTAGATTTGGAATTGAAATTAATAAGGATTCTTGGGGTAGGAAAAATTATAAAATAATAAAAATATTTAGGATAGTTTTTCTTTAGAAAATTTTTCTAATCGTTTTTTTAACTCTAGATTCTCTTTTAACAACTTATCTCGTTCTGATTGAAGTGTTTTAACAGAAAACTGTCTAGAGTACATTGGGTGTCCTGGAGGAATTATTCCAGGAAATGTCATATCTAAAAGACCTGAAGCATGTCTTTGATACATTTCTTGAAAGTTTTCTAATTTTGTATTAATTGATTCATTATTTTTAGAAAAAGATTCTTTCTTTGAATTTTTATTGATATTTTGCATTGGATGAGAGAATCCTGGAGGAATTCTTAGAAATTGAAAAGCAAAAGGTTGAATGTTAGGATTCAATCCATACAAGTCCATCAGGTGCATTGTAGTAAAATAATCCATATTTTCTACTTTCTGTTCTGTTATTTTTGCCTTATTATCCTTCGCTTGATATACCCTAGTGTAAAATTCGAGTCATTTTTACTCAAATTGAGCTGATCGCTGATCCTTATACTGCAGTGATTTTAGATCGCTGATACTAAAATGCGGGAGAAAAAAAAGTATTGCATTATATGCAAAAAAAATATCAGAAATACGGATTTACATAAAATTGTAATTTATGTTGTTAATGAAAAATTTATGGAACATCATTACGAACACATTGAGTGTCCTGGACGATTTACCATCTAACCTCCGTATTCATAAACTTGATAAATTTCACCAGTAACTCTTGAACGATATTTCCATTCATTATATTTCCAAATAACCATCTCAAAAGTTTTCTGAGTAGATGGATGTAATTTTGTATATACATCATCACCAATCAAAATTTGATTTGGTTTTGCTAGTGTTTGTATTTTTGCAGCAATATTCATTGCTGGGCCCATTAAATCTACAGGAGCCTTTTCTTTGTCTGCACCATATCTAACAACAAGATTGGTTCCAAAATCTATCCCAATTTTCACCATTAAATCTGGGTAATCATATTGGTTGAGAATGGGGTTGATTCCTTTCTCAATAACAGTAATCATGGATTTTGCAGTATCTACAACATTATCTGCCTTGATGAGTGAATTTTGTTCTGCAACAAAATAACCAACAACTGCATCTCCTACAAATTTTAAGACATATCCATTATGTTGTCGTATGACATTTGCCATTTCTTGAGCAAAGGAGGTAATAATTGTGGCAATTTTTTCTTCTGGTAATTCAAGTATCATGCTAGTAGAACCAACCAAATCTACATACAAAACCATCATATCTACTTTAGAAAACACATTCTTTCGAAGAAACTCTTCAGAATCTTCAAAATTTCCAGCATATTCATAGCCCTTCTTTAATGCAGACCAAATTCGTTTCTGGGTTTCTTTGATTAATGTTTCAGAATCCACAACCTTTTCGTCCATTTTTCCCATCAGTAGATCTATTACATTTGGACTAGAACCCCGAGTATAAGATTTCTGATTTTGTTTTGAACTAATATTTTCCGACAATAAAAAAATCACCTATTCTAGGGGGAAATCTACACCACAAATTGGACATCTGCCTCTTTTTCCCTTATACCCATCATGGTGATACTGTACTATCTCAGCATTACAATTCCAGCAAATGATCTTCTCAGATGACAATATGTAAACCCCTTAATTTTTCTATTTAAAATAATGTTTCTATGTAAGGTTTAATGCAGGCAAAAAAAAGCAAATTCTGTGCGCCTAGGCACCGATTCATCAAACGAATTTCTTCAAAATCTAAAGAAGAAAAATCAAGAAATTCAGAAATTATATGTAGATCATATTAAAAATCTCACAAAAACTGTTCAAATCAAAGTAATGTTAGGCGATAGTACTGTTACTGATCAATCAACGTTTGATCCACAAGAGATCAAGAATTTTTATGACAAAATAATTAAAAATTTACGAGATTGGAGCATTCAGAATATCACAATTACCAATAATGAGGATATAAGAAGAATATTTACAAAATTTGAGGTACGTGAAGGAAATTATATTTTATCAGGACACCTGTCACAGCAATTTCATGTATTGTTATACTACAAACCAGAACAACGAGTAATAGAATGCCAAAAAGAACTATCTGAAATTATTGAAAACACTAAAGACAAAGAAGCAGAACTAGCAAATCTTGGTGATCAATTTGTAATAAACAAGCTAAAAGAATTAGGATACAAGGACTTGGATAATCAAAAACTTTTTGAGATATTTTTTAATAACGATGAAGTGAGAGAGAAAATCTATAGTGAGATTGAACAACAATCCGATGTAGATTTTCAAAAATTATCAAAAAAGAAAGTGGAATTATTCAATGAGTTAGATAGTTATCTAATAGAAACGTATCAAACCACTCCAATTCTAATTGATGATGCACGATTAGTTACAGGAGAAGAAGGCTGTCTGTGTACTTTTGATTTAGAACATATTAAAAATAAAAACAAAGAGGGCTTATTTGATTCAAAAAAAATTCCACAAATTGTAAAACAAAAAATTATTGAAAGATTAGATCAAATTGAAAAATTTTTGAGATTGTAAAAATTATCGTTTATATCTGAGAGCTAATTTAAAATAATAAAATCGAGAGACCAGCAAACTGAGGCGAGGTCCTCTTAAGGGGAGAGCCGATCCCTCGATTATTTTGATCGATTAAGTGCAAGTATTTAGCCTTTTCTTGATTGTTTTTGCTAAATTTTCATTAATCAATTAGAATTCAATTAATCGTAATAATTCAAATATACTGAAAAAAAACGAACAAAATTCATGAATCCAACATTTGAGGAAATTGAGAAAGCTAAATCTATGCAAGGAGAAGAAATTAGGAAAACCCTCCTATTGCATTCTTCATTCCTTAGTAAATTAATTGGCTCAGATATTTATCTGAAATCAGAATTTCAGCAAAAGACAGGTTCTTTCAAAATTAGAGGTGCTTATTATAAAATTAAATCATTAACTGCTGAAGAAAAGAAAAACGGAGTTGTTGCAGCCTCTGCAGGTAATCATGCTCAAGGAGTTGCATATGCATCATCACTTGAAAAAATTCCTTGCACCATTGTAATGCCAGAACATGCATCACCTGCAAAAATTGCAGCTACTAGAGGTTATGGTGCAAGCATAATTCTTCACGGGACGACTTATGATGAATCATGGACAAAAGCTAAAGAAATTTCAGAAAAAACTGGTGCAAAAATAATTCATGCATTTGATGATCCACAGATAATTGCAGCTCAAGGAGTAATTGGATTAGAAATCTTAGATGAACTTCCAGACGTTGATGAAATTTATCTACCTATTGGTGGCGGTGGTTTAGCTGCAGGTGTTTTGATTGCAGTTAAAACAAAGAATCCAAAAATCAAAGTGATTGGAGTTCAATCAAAGGCATTTCCAGCTATGAAAGAATCACTTTCCTCCGGTTCACTAAAATCAACAGAAGGTAATAGAACAATAGCTGATGGAATTTCTGTACAAAAACCAGGAGAATTAACATTTTCTATAATCAAGGATTTAATTGACGATATTGTACTAGTTGATGATTCTCAAATAATCAAAGCAATGTTTCTTCTAATGGAGAGAGCAAAAATTGTTATCGAGCCAGCTGGTGTGGTGGGCATTGCTTATCTTCTTGATAATAAACCTGCTCCAGGAAAAAAGATTGTAATTATTCTCGCCGGAGGGAATGTGGATATGTATCTGTTAGGTCAAATTGTAGATAAGGGTCTAGCAGCAATGGGAAGATTACTCAAAATCTTTGTACTTTTACCAGATAGACCTGGCGCATTAAAAGATCTTGTTGATGAAATTACTGCTGCGAATGCAAACATTGTTGAGGTAGTTCATGATAGATTGAGCTTAGATATCAATGCAGGCTCAGCTGGTGTAACTTTAAGCTTAGAAATAGAAGGTCAAGAAAGTGCAGATAAACTCATTGAACGCCTAAAAAAGAAAGGAATTCAATTCAAATTAATGACATAAAATTTGGCTTAGCTATTTTTAATCGAAAATTATGATGGAATCATGGCTAAAATATTAGGAATAATTGGCGGCGGACAACTAGGCATGATGCTCACAGAAGCAGCAAAAAAGATGTCTGAGCATATCTCTGATGTTATAGTATTGGACCCAACAGAAAATTGTCCTGCAGCAAAAGTTGGGGCAACACAAATTGTTGCAGACTTTAAAGATGAAAAAGCTATACAAGAGCTGGCAATTAAATCAGATATTCTAACTTATGAAATTGAATCTGGAAATACTATTATTTTAAAAAAACTTGAAAATCAATGTGAAATAAATCCATCTCCAGACACTCTACAGATAATTCAAGATAAGTTTACTCAAAAATTATTTTTGTCTGAAAATAATATTCCAGTCGCAGAATTTATTGAAATAAAATCATTATTTGATCTTCAAAACAAAATTAAAAATTTTGGATTTCCTGCATTCCTTAAAGTAAGAAAAGATGCATATGACGGAAGAGGAAATTATAAAATAAATTCTGAAGATGATATCGATCAAGCTTTTAAATTTATTGGAAACCGGAAAATGTTTTTGGAAAAATTTGTTGATTTTAAAATGGAAGTTTCAGTTATAGCTGCCAGAAACACTAAAGGAAAAATATCTGCTTATCCTGTTGTTGAAAACATTCATGAAGAAAATATTCTTAGAATGACTATTGCACCTGCAAGAGTATCCTTTGCAATATCGGAAAAGGCAAAACAAATAGCAACAAAAACTATGCAAGTACTAAAAGGAGCAGGAGTTTTTGGAATTGAAATGTTTGTTACAAAAAATGATGATATTCTAATTAATGAAATAGCACCAAGAGTTCATAATTCTGGTCATCATACACTTGAATCAAGTAAAACATCACAATTTGAACAACATCTTCGAGCAATTCTAGGATTAGAACTGGGTGACACCACTATTTTGCACCCCACGATAATGTACAACATTCTAGGACCAAATGGATTTCAAGGAAAATACAAGCTCGTGAACATGGATGAAGAAAACGTATTTTTGAAAATGTATGGAAAAGATGAATCAAAACCAAAAAGAAAATTAGGTCATTTTAATGTGGTTAGCACTGAATCGCAAACTATTGAACAATTGTTAGAAAGGATTAACAATCTAAAAAATCAAATAAAGATAGTACCTGAAAATTTGATTTCCTAATAGGTTTATTAATCACAAAAATTGCAAGCGATTTATGGTGTTAACTGCTGCTATCATCATAACAGGAATTTCAATTGCTTTGTTAGTAATTTATGGTGCAGATGCTGTAGTAGGTGGCGGAGGAGCTGGCGAAGGTTTCTTACCATTTGATGCAATGACGCGTGGAATTGGTTTAGGAACCCCTCCAATCATTTTATCAATTGCCGCTTTTTTCATAACTAGAAAAGAACCATCAAAAGGTTTAGGAGCAATGATAATTGTTACTGGACTTTTGATAATCATTGGTGGCGCAGTATTTCTTTTAAGTGGAGCAGAATCAGAAAATATGGCAAGAAGTGCAGGTGAAGGTGGGGGACTAACAGCTATTGGTGCATTTATTATCGCATTGGGGGCCATAAAGATAAAAAAATCCTAAAAATTATCATGCCAACATGTTTAAAATGTGACAAAGAAGTGATCAAAGTTTACGATTGTGAGCATACAAAATTTAAAAACTATTGCAAAGATTGCTATACAGAGCTTCATCACTATATGACGGAAAAAAAGACACTTGAGTGAAATAGAGTCATTTATTGATTGGATTATTTCGTTAGTGTCTGCAAATCTTTATCCAGGTGTTTTTTTTGCAGCATTAATTGAAACGGTTTTTCCGCCAATACCGAGTGAGGTAGTTTTTCCATTAGCTGGTTACGTTGTACTCCAAAATAAAATGCATTTCATACATGTTTTAGGTGTAGGAATTGTTGGGGGTTCTGGAGCGACTGTTGGGGCTTTTGTAATCTATTTGATTGCACGAAAAATTGGAAGAATTGGGCTTTATCGGTATGTAAAATATGCAAAAATCAAGGAATCCAGTCTTGAAAAAGCCTATAAATGGTTTGAAAAATATGGTGACAAATCAGTAATTTTTGGAAGACTAATACCTGGCATTAGAGAACTTGTATCAATTCCTGCAGGAATTCTAAATATGAAGCCATTGAAATTTTTAATCTTTACATTTATTGGTTCTAGTGCGTGGAGTATAGCATTAACAGCTATAGGATACTATTTTGGCGTAGCGACAATAGATCTTTTTTAAAGTTTTAATGATAAAGAAAATTCCTAAAAATAGATGAAGGCAATAATTTTGTTAGGTGGAAGAGGCAAAAGACTAAAACCAATTACAGATTATGTCCCAAAACCACTTGTTCCAATAAACAATGTTCCCATACTAGAGTGGCAAATAAGATATCTTAAAAAATTTGGAATTAAAGATGTCATACTTTGTATAGGTTACAAACATGATCAGATTGAAAATTTTTTAAAAAGTAAAAATCTTGGTGTTACAATAACTTTTTCTGTTGAAAAATCCCCCTTAGGAACTGGAGGAGCAATAAAAAAAGCTGGAAAATTCATAAAAGATAAATCTTTTTTTGTAATCAATGGAGACACAATTACAAATATTGATCTTCAAAAGCTAAAATCAAAAATAAATTCCATTGCCGCAATTGAATTACGAACTAGGTTTGGTGTATTAGTTACAAAAAATGATAAAGTGTATGGATTTAATGAAAAAAAAGAAATTAATGATTTATGGATGAATGCCGGAATTTACTATCTTTCAAAAGACATCATAAAAGATCTGCCTACAAAAGGAAATATTGAAAATACAACTTTTCCAAAATATGCAAAAAAAGGAAAACTGAATATTGTAAAATTTAAAAATGTGAAATGGTATTCTATAGACTCTTACAAAGATCTGGAAGAATGTTCAACACAAGTTAGAAAAATTATAAAATAATAAAAAAATCAGATTTAGGAACTAGATTGATGTAACGTTACCATTACGTATGCAAGTTCATTGATAAAGGATTCATCTGCAGTCTCTGATGTATATCTTGCTGCATGGCTCAAAAAGTCATTTTCTCCTGAATCAAATTCTTGAATTTCTTCAGACATATTTCATACTGAGTTATAATTTCATAACACGCGACCTCAATCATAATTTACCTAGTACTAAAAGAGATAGACTAGAATAGGCATATTTTCTAGTAAAAACATGCGTTTAGCCTATAGTTTAGGTTCATTATTATCAGTTGATCAAATATTGGATTGTGCTTCGCATCTATCAAAATACCATCCAGATACAATTTGGATTCCTGAAACATGGGGAATGGAGAATTTTTCCATGCTCAGCATGGTATCTCAGAAAGTTAATTCTCCTAAAATCGGTTCTTCAATAATTAATATCTATTCTCGTAGTCCTTCTCTCATAGCAATGGGGGCAGCTACGGTTGATACTATTTCAAATGGAAGACTTGTTCTTGGACTTGGAACAAGCAGTATACCAATTGTAGAAGATTTTCATGGAATGAAGTTTGAAAAACCTGTTTCAAGAATGAGAGAATATGTTGAAATTATTAGATTACTATTATCTGGAAAACAAGTCAATTACGCTGGGAATTTTTTCAAAATGAAGAACTTTTCATTGTTGATAAAACCATTACGAAACTCTATTCCGATTTATCTTGCAGCCGTGAATCAAAAGATGGTTGAATTGACATGGGATATTGCTGACGGTGTGATTTTTTATCTTAGACCAATATCTGAATTAAAAAACACTATAGAAAAAATGCAAAATAAGAAAAAAATTGATGTTTCATGTCAATTGATTACTTGTGTTTCTAAAGATTCACAAAAAGCTATTGATCGTGCTAAAAATACACTGGCATTTTACATTTCAGTAGGTAAAATTTACAGAAATTTTCTAGCTAAAAATGGGTTTCAAAACGAAACCGAAGAAATTTTTCAAGAATTTGAAAAATCTGGCTTAGAGCATGTTGATGAATTTGTTTCTGATTCGATGATAAAATCACTTACTATATGTGGTAATCCACAAGAATGTCTTACAAAATTAAAAAAATTCAAAGATACCGGGTTGGACTTACCGATACTTCAGTTTAATCCAATTGACGATATCAAAGAATCATTTTCTCTTCTTACTTCTACATTTTCTGAGGTGACAGGATGAATAAGGTCGCAATAACAAATTTTGGTAATACAAAATTTTCACACGATGACATATCTATAGAATCATGTTTGTTATCTTCTACAAAATCACTTTTTGATCAAAACTCAAACTTGTCAAAAAATGATATTGATGTTGTTCTAGTTGCTACTAATGCAAATGAGAAATATTTAGCTCCAATTCTTTCAGAGCTTTCAGGAATAAAACCAAAAATTTCGCATACAGTTGAAAATCTATGTAGTTCAGGAACAAATGCAATTGTTTCAGCATATTCTTACATCGCATCTGGATTAGCTAATATGGCATTAGTTGTGGGAGCTGAAAGATATGATAGTCCAGGACAAATTTTGGAGTGGGATAATTCAAGAGGAGAATACAAACATCCAATTTTCTGGGCATCAATATTTACAAAATCATACAAAAGAAAGTTTGGAGTAACAGATGAGGATTTATCTATTGTTTCCGTTAAAAATCATAAAAATGCAAAAGATAATCCAAATGCATATTCTAACAAGACGTACACAGTAGAGGAGGTTCTGCATTCAAAAAAACTTACTGATGAACTAAAAATTTTGGATTGTTCTAGACCTTGTACTGGAAGTTCAGCGGTGTTACTTACTTCAGAAAATTTTGCAAAAAATTTCACAGATACTCCTGTTTGGATTGAAGGAATTGGACAAAAAACCACATCAGCCAGTTTTACAAAGAATCCAAGCTTTACTGATATGATTTCTACTAAAGAAGCAGCAAGACTTGCATTTGAAAATGCAAAGATTCATCCTACTGATGTGAATGTAGCTGAGATTCATGATGCGTTTTCTGTTTGTGAGCCAATAATTCTTGAAGATCTTGGATTTGTAGAAAAGGGAAAGGGATTACAATTTTCAAAAAACATGTATGATACAGATGACCGAAAAATAAATCCAAGAGGGGGGTTGATTGGAGCAGGTCATCCACTTAGTGCTACGGGAGTTGCACAAACAATTGAAATTGTTCAACAAATTCAAGGTAAAGCAGGTAAAAGACAAATTTCTAATGTTGATATTGGACTAGTTCATAACATGTCAGCTGCAGCAACATCGTCTACTGTATTGTTGTTAAAATCATGAAATTTGAATCTGAATTAAAAAAAGGCGTTTTTGTTGTAGGTAAATGCCCAAAATGCAATAAAGTTACTTGGCCGCCTAGCGATTATTGCAATATATGTTTTGGAGAGCTTGATTGGAAAGAAGCATCATATGATGGAAAATTAATAGAGTTTACTAAAAAAAATGATGAAAATTTCTGCGTTGCTGAGATTGATGAAGGAATAAGAATTATGTGTACATTAATTCTGAATTCAACAAAACCTGAGATTGGCTCAAAAGTTAAATTAGAAAAATGTGGTATTAAGAATGGAAATTATAGCTTTGTAATGAGATTATGTTGAGACAATAAAACAAATTTAACATAATAACAAACACGCTTTGCGATACTATTTATTTCCCATTCTGAAGTTTACATGCGAAAATCTTCATTTAGAATCTGTTACATCTAATTTGGAAAGAAATTTTTTCCCTTCAACTTCACCATAAACTTCCTTAATACTTCTTGAGAAAGTTTCAAAATTAGATAATATATCTAATCGTGATTTTCCAATATGTCGGGAGACATAATTTATTATAGCATTTGCAGGAGTAACTCCATAAACAAGCTCCATATTTTTTAGAATTATACTATCTCTAAAATCATGTAAGATTTCATTGGATGTGATAATTGTTTTGGTTTCTTCGCAACTGAATCCCCTTTTACCTTTTAAAAATGCAGTATCCATTTTAATCCCTATACAGGACATAACATCTTTACAATATTTAAGAAAAGCTAATTGTCATATTATTTTAAGACAAATTAGTCATGTCTTTTTTTTCTATTGTCACATTGAAATTAGTTTTTCGTTCATACTTTTTAATAGTTTAGGATTGCTGCGTGTAACATGACAAGACAGGCTGGAGGTTATTACATATTTTGTGCTACACTTTAACATTGAGTGTTACATCAGGGATAGAATTAGTTTGTAATTTCGATATGCAACCCATACCCCTATACCATATTTGAATAACTTTCTTGGTGTAACACTTCATAATTTTATACAAATAAGAATAGTTAATCAGTTCATACTTTACAACAGTTAGGGATTACTGTGTGTAACTGATATAACAAGCTGATTGTTTTTAGTTTTTTGTCCTATAATAGAACATTGGCAAGATCAGGGAAAACAATGTATGACGTCCCAACGAATTTTGAAATTGCTAGTTCGGAAAAAGATGTGATATGTGAAAAATGAGCGTTATGCTTAAACCAAAAGCTCGATTAGCAAAAAACGTAGCTGTTTCTGACTTTGAAAGTATAAGAAAAGAGCATATCCACAAACAAATTAATTTTTTAATTATGCAAGTGACAAATGAGCTTGAAACAAAATTCGATATTAAAGTACAAGAGTATAATTATCAAAATCGTTGAAAGAACTAGTAAGAAAAAGTAGCGTCTTATTTGAATTACATACGGTTTCAGCTATTAGTTTAGGCTTTAAATTGTTAATGACTCAAAATCTACCTAAAGGATTATTACAATAATTAGAGGACGCTTACGTTCTTATTATCACAATAATCGAAACGATTTTCGTTCTTAGTATTTGAAAAGTAAATTATACTAGGAATTTTTTTGTACTTCAAATATGCTTCCAACTGGAAATCCTTTATAGGATTCACCGTACGGGATCATATTCCATTGTGAAATCAAATAAGAAATTTCATTCTCTAATTGATTAATACGACTCTTTTTTACATCCACAAGAATTTGAATTGCTTTTTCAAATGGTATTGCTTCAAATTTAATTGGTTTTTTTGAGTTAGCTATTATGATTCCTTTATTTTGTAAATGGTTTAAAAGACGGTAGGTTTTTGCTTTCGGTAGTTTTAAAAACTTTGAAATCTCATTTAAATTTTTAGGATTATTTTTGGTTAGGAATACGTATATTTTTGCTTGAGTTGGTGAAAGATCAAATCTCGAAATTTGTTTTACAATGTATTTCATTTATTTATTTACTAGAATAGGGTAATAATTAAAGTATAAGTTTAATGTGATAATATGACATTTTAAAATATTACAAGTATGAACTGATTAACAATTATTATAATTACAGGGACGTTTTACGTCCTCATTATTCCAAATTTGTTGGTTTAACAAATTGTTTATTCCATTCATTTGACCATCTTCTAATAAAAAAAACCAATGTACCATGCAGAGTAGCAATCGTTCCAACTATATACATTAAGAAAATAGGATTTGAATAAAGATCTAATGGACTTGATATAGTACTCATATCGATACTACTTGACACTACTAATGATACTGGAGAAAATGCAAATCCAAGACCTAAGGCTATGAGAATAAACTTTCTTAATTTTTGAATTCTATAAAAAGCCCAAATATCTACAGAGGGGATAAGTGCATAGATGGTTTGTAGTTTAACACTGACAGGTTGCTTTTTTACCATATACTAAAAAAAGCCGGTTAAGATAGTAATATCAATATGTAATTTCTGATTAGCTACAGAATACCAGACTATATTGATGCTATTACGCATACTTCAAGAACAAATTACTGGCATTAAACTGACCGAATTCACCTTTTTGGTTGAGTTATTATGTAATTACCTGCCTTACTAAATTCTTGACGATAGATAATTGTCAATGAGAAAATTTACTAGTTCAAAATCTATTGTTATACAAAAACCCATCAATGGAAACAAGAAAAAGGTAAGAAAAACAAAGAAAGACAACAAAAAAATCGCAAGAACGAGAAGACAGAGAGGATATCATTGGGAAGACACTATCGTCAAAAGATTCAATGCTTTGAAGGATTGGAAAGCATTTAGACTAGGATCGCCAAGTGTGGCCTTGCCAGATGTTTTAGTAGTTAGCACAAAAAATAATATAATTTTCACTATTGAAGCCAAATCAGGTACTGGAACCACCTTACAAGTACCATTTGACCAAATTATTAGATGCCTAAAATGGACCGATACTTTTCAACTATACAGAAAAAGAATAGTCATTCTCGCATTCAAATTTTTATCAAAAAAACGAATTGATATTGGAAAATACGAAAGTAGAGAATTAAGGGAATTTTTCAAAGTTTGGGATGAATCACTGAAAATTACTGATTGTGTTTGTACTTACGAAGGAGATACCTTCTCCTTAGAGAATAGAAAACGTAGTAAAATCTCCCTTGAAGATTATCCTATGCCTTTTAATTCAAGATATCAGATTTTTTCAAAATCATAATTTCAAATCATTTTTTAGTAATCAAGAACAATCAAAAGAGTATGACTACAGAGCCTAAGAAAGACGACAATTTTCAAGATAAGGTAATAAAATCTCTTTTACGTCCAGAATCAGAATACGAGTCAAAATCTGGCCCAACAGATAATTTTGAAGATTTTGTTGATGAACATATTTTGATTAGCCGAGATATATTTGGAAAGAAAGAAATGAAAATAAAAATTTCAGATGTATCCGATGAACATCCTCCAAGTAAATGGAAGCTTGGAGATAGAGTAAAGGTAAACAAAATTATTGTTACTGTAAAGCATCTGGAATCTCAACAAGTTGAAGAAGGAGAGTTTGACATTGAGGCAATAGAGAATGAGCTGATAGAAAAAAGACACTATACATCGACAAATCGGTGGGTGCCAGTTAGTGATGTAAAAAATGGTTATGTTATTAGCTCACGTCATATATCATTAATTAGTGGGGCAATAGCTCTAGAGTATATTACCTTCTAACCACGCTTTTTTTTAAAATTAGTTTTGGATTAAAGCACAACAAAAAACCTTTAAGAGCTATAAATTCAAAAATTAGCTATGAGTTCAAAGGAGATTGAAGTTAATGGCACTTCATTTAGGCTGACATTAACAGATCAAGTAACCAATCAGGTTAATAATTTAAAAAATCTCTATGCGACAGCATATGAAGATCCTGAAAGTTTTGAGCAAGTAAGTGCAGAAATATCATCCACAATTAATGAATTAGCAGAATCAGTAGAACCAAATGCCTCCGACAGTGATTTGGACGGATTAATACAAGAAATCATCAAAGTTGTTGAAAATAAAGAAGATGAGATAAAAAATGAGCTTCAGCAAAAAACAAAAAAACCTTCAAAATCAAAAAAATCTAAAAAGTAACAATCTGTTTTGAGCATAAAATCAGAAAAAATATGGTTATTAGTTATATTTTGTAAATTATAAGGTAAGTTATGAGTGGATGTGAATGTGGAATTTGTGGACATTATTCTGAAGATGAATGCGTAAAGAATGAATGCAAATGCTGTCTAAATTTTCATTTAAGATCTGGCCCAAAAACAAAAAAAGAATAATCTAAAAAAATAAATCAATCTTGATTTTTGTAGCAATTACATTTTTTTGATAAATGTTTCACACAACTAATTAATCTATGATCCATACACCCACATAAAACACATTTTTTT
>SMUX01112769.1_pt1 | contig 14163 bp, 9 predicted proteins | sample 2456431 | NCBI WGS metagenome assembly SMUX01 (sample SAMN11095930, study PRJNA526329) | marine sediment metagenome | biome: Marine sediment; feature: Surficial sediment; material: Deep marine sediment; isolation source: Hadal surficial sediment | place: Pacific Ocean | collected 2014-11 | depth 0-1... | reverse complement strand
TTGGACCCCGGCTGTACGATTACCGTGTGCTTGCGTGGTATGAAATCGGGCTCGCCTGTTTCCAGGTCGCTCCACATCCCATGCAAATGAATCGGGTGCGTCATCATCGTGTCGTTAACCAGGTTTATCCGAGCACGCTCGCCGTAGCTAAGCCGGAGTAGTTCCGCATCGGCAAACTTGATGCCGTTGATGGACCACATATACCGACTCATATTGCCCGTGAGATGCAACTCGATTTCACGGCCGGGGTCCCTGGGGTCGCGTGTTCGCTCAAGGCCCCGAATATCCGCATACGTCAATACGCGTCTGCCGTAAAGACGCTGGTGATCGCGCAGACCAATACCCGGGTCGGACAGACCGTCTTGCGGGGTTTGCGCACGCATATCGACATTGGGCCCGAATTCCGAGGCAATATGCGTGATCTCGCGCTTGCTGCCGTATCCGGCGGGGTCAGGCGCCTGGTTGCCCTTCTGCGCCACTACCTGCATGCCACCCATGTCGTGCTTGCTGTGATCCATGCCGCTCATTCCCGGCATCTTGCCCATGTCGTGCTGGCTGTGATCCATGCCGCCCATGCCCATATCTCTGTGACCCAAAAGGGCCGGTGGATCCATTGACGGCACGTCGGCTGCCCAATCGGCATGCGGGCTCAGTATTCCTCTTGCATAACCGGTTCGGTCGATACTCTGCGCGAAAATCGTATAAGCGCTGTCGGCGTTGGGTTCGACAATTACGTCATAAGTTTCCGCAACGCCGATGCGAAATTCGTCGATCGATACCGGTTCGATGTTCTGGCCATCGGCGGCGACCACCTTCATTTTCAGCCCGGGGATTCGCACATCGAAAATCGTCATGGCGGCGGCATTGACAAAACGAAGCCGGACTTTCTCACCCTGTTCAAACAGGCCGAGCCAGCCATCTTCCGGCGTAGCGCCGTTCATCAGAAAGGTATAGGTATATCCGGTTACATCCGACAGGTCGCGGTCGCTCATCCGCATCCGGTTCCACATCGCGCGGTCACGCCGCGTCTGGGCCAAGCCCTTTTCCTTGATGTCTCGCCACAAATCGCCGGCAGTTCGCTCACGAAAATTGTAGTAATCGCTTTGTTTCTTCAATTTGGCGTAGATTCTTTCGGGCTTCTCATCGCTCCAGTCGGATAGCACGACCACGTAGTCTCGGTCATAGGCGACAGGGTCCGGTCGCTTCGGTTCGATGACGATGGCGCCATACATACCGGTTTGTTCCTGAAAACGCGAATGGCTGTGATACCAAAAAGTACCGTTTTGCCGCACATCGAATTGGTAGGTAAACGTTTCTCCAGGTTTGATACCGTCGAAACTGATGCCTGGCACGCCGTCCATATTTGCCGGAAGAATGATCCCGTGCCAATGAATGGACGAGTCATGCGCCAGGTGGTTCGTTACGCGCAGCGTCACGCGGTCACCCTCACGCCAGCGCAGGATCGGCCCGGGTACAGAGCCGTTGAATGTGGTTGCGGGCCGTTCCCTGCCGGTGTAATTGACCGTCTTGTAGCCAATATCGATGTCAAAACTCGTGCCGCGCAGATTAGGAACCGGCTGTCGGGTCGAGGTGGCCGCAAACAACGACCTTGTCGGTAGCCCAAGACCCAGCAACGTGGCACCCGCAGCTGCGCCGGTCACAAACCTGCGCCGCGAAATGAGCGCCTCCGGTAAAACGATTCGCTTTTCGTCAGTCATAATATTTTCTCGAGTTGTCCCCGTCAGTGTTCGTGGGTGCCGTGGTCGTGCTGTTCCGGCTGCGCAGGCGATTCTTCGTGATCTGCCGGTTGATCGCGACCGGCGGGCCCCGAATGTTCGTTGGCGGCGTCTTTGCCGTCCTGGCCATCGTGAGAATGCGCTCCTGCCGGCGCATCATCGGCGTGATGGCCCATGCCGGCCGCGCTGACCAACATCGCGTCGTAGGCATCCGGATCCAATTCCGGCAATGTAACCAGGAACGCGATGACAGGCCACAGCTCGTCATCCCCGTGCGTCTTGCCCCAGGCGGGCATCCCGGTCATCTTGATGCCATTCTTCGTTACCCAGAAAAGTTCGGCGGCAGTCATTTCTTTCGCCGACTCTGCAAGGTCCGGTGCCGGCGGATTCAGGCCCAGGCCCATCGCCTCTGGATCCCGGCCCGGCGCACCATGACAAGCTGCGCACATGGAATCGAAATCACCGATACCCGCGAGCGCCAGCGTATTGTCTTTATGCCTGGGAACCTCGATCCCTTTGGCACGGCGTTCAATCGAGGCATGCGATGTCGTCGATAACAACCACGAAACAAGACTGCTGTGAGGCGAATTCGCGCTGACATCGTAAAGCCCGGAATAGGCGAAGCCGACGACGGCGAGCAGGCCGACGATGAGTGTGATAGCGAGTATTGGTAATATTTTCATGGTTTCCTCACTTGATACCGAAGTGTCTAAGACGCAACGCATTGGCGATCACGGATACCGAGCTGAACGACATCGCCGCCGCCGCAATCATCGGACTGAGCAAAAGTCCGGACACCGGGTACAAAAGGCCCGCTGCAATCGGTATGCCCAGTGCATTGTATGCGAACGCAAAAAAGAGGTTTTGCCGGATGTTCTTCATCGTGGCGCGACTCAGCGCCCGCGCCGTCGCGATGCCGCGCAGGTCGCCCTTCACCAGGGTCACCGCGGCGCTCTCCATGGCCACGTCCGTACCGGTCCCCATCGCGATGCCTACTTGCGCCTGCGCCAACGCCGGGGCGTCGTTCACCCCGTCACCCGCCATGGCGACGATGCGGCCGTCAGCCTGGAGTTCTTTTACGACAGCCACTTTCTGATCGGGCAACACATCGGCAATCACCCGCTCCAACCCCAATTCTTGAGCGACCGTTTTCGCCGTTTTCGCGTTATCGCCCGTCAACATGACGATCGACACCTTTTCGTCATGAAGTTGCCGGATCGCATCGTGAGTGGATGCTTTGATAGGGTCTGCGACGCTAATGACACCGGCGATCGAATCATCGACGATCACAAACATAGCGGTCTCCCCCTGCGCCCGACGCTCATCGGCGCGCCGCGCCAGGTCCCCGGGGTCGACGCCGCGATCGCTCAACAATGCGGCGTTGCCGATCGCGGTCAGGTGTCCGTCAACGGTGCCCAGGACACCTTTGCCGGTGATGGATTGAAAATCCTGGACGCCCGTCAGCTCGATACCCTGTTTTTCAGCATAGGCGACAATGGCCTCGGACAAGGGATGTTCGCTGCCCCGTTCAAGGCTGGCGGCGAGTCCAAGCACGGACGCTTCTTCCCACCCGTCCGCGCACAGCACGGCTGCCACTGCCGGTTTGCCGACGGTTAAAGTACCGGTCTTGTCGACGACGAGCGTGTCGACATCGCGCATGAGTTCGATCGCCTCGGCATTTTTAAACAACACGCCCATACCCGCTCCTCGACCGGTCGCCACCATGATGGAGATTGGCGTCGCCAGGCCCAGGGCACAGGGACAGGCAATGATCAATACTGCGATCGCGTTGATGAGCGCATAGCTCATGCTCGGGTCCGGGCCCCAAATGGCCCACACGACGAAGGTGGCTATCGCAACGACAATGACGATCGGCACGAAATAACCCGCGACGGTATCGGCCAGTTTCTGAATCGGTGCGCGGCTGCGTTGTGCCTCCGCCACCATTTGCACGATTCGCGAAAGCAGGGTATCGACGCCGACTTTTTCGGCCTGCATGACCAGGGTGCCCGTTCCGTTCACCGTGCCGCCCACTACCTTGTGGTTGGCCTGCTTTTCGACCGGCATCGGCTCACCGGTCACCATGGACTCATCGACCGAGCTGTGGCCATCGATCACAACGCCGTCGACCGGCACTTTTTCGCCGGGGCGAATGCGCAGGCGATCGCCCGGTATGATCGCTTCTATCGGCACGTCTTCCTCGTCGCCCGACTCCGACACCCGCCGCGCGGTCTTTGGCGTCAGGCCGAGCAGGGCCTTGATCGCCGCACCGGTTTGACTGCGAGCCCGCAGTTCCAGGACCTGGCCCAGCAAGACCAGGGTCACGATGACCGCCGCCGCTTCGAAATACACGGCGACGTGACCGGAAATATCGCGAAACGCGGGCGGGAACAGGTCCGGCAACAGGACGGCAGCGACGCTATAGACGTAGGCGACGCCGACGCCCAGGCCTATCAACGTGAACATATTGAGGTGACGGGTCACGATCGATCGCCATGCGCGTAAGAAAAACGGCCACGCCCCCCACCACACCACCGGGCTGGTCAAAAGCAGTTCGATCCACGGACGAATCGAGATGGGCAGGATTGCGCTCACGGGTTTTCCGGGGAGCAAGTCGCCCATGGCGATGAAAAAGACCGGGATGGTGAATGACACGCTCACCCAGAACCGCCGGGTCATGTCGATCAGTTCGGCGTTGTCGTCTTCGTCTTCGGTAACGACCACCGGCTCCAGCGCCATGCCGCAAAGCGGACAGTCGCCGGGCTTGTCCCGAACGATTTCCGGATGCATGGGGCAGGTGTACTGCCGGGCCGGAGTGGTCACGATGACGCGCTCCAATGCTATACCACAGCTTGGACAATCGCCCGCGTTATCGGACTCGGCCTCGGGATGCATCGGGCACGCCCACGCCGCGCTCATGGCTTAACTCCCCGAAGTTCCGAACGCTCGCGCCAAATCAAAAACACAGCGGGGATCACTATAAGGGTCAGAATTGTGGCGCTGACCATTCCGCCGACCATGGGTGCCGTTCTTGACTTTGAAAGGTGCACAATACTTCTCGTTTGGGTACTCTGGCCGTCACGTTCAAAGCGCCGGTTCGGCATACAATTAACTAGAAAAGGACATTAATTGCAATGACATATGGTTGGCATGACTTGCTTGGCATTATCGGAGTCGTTTTGATTCTTGCAACTTATATGCTGCTGCAGCTGGAAAAACTATCTGCAATGAGCTTTATATATTCAGCGACTAATGGCTTGGGCGCTTCGTTAATTCTCGTATCCTTGATTTACGAGTTCAATCTTTCTGCCTTCATCATTGAAGCATTCTGGCTGTTGATCAGCGTCTATGGCATGGTGCGGTATTTCTCCCGCAACAGATCCAGACTCGCGGCTAAGCAGAACAACTAAGCTATTTTCCCGTATACGGGATCGGCTTGTTCAGAATGAGGGCGCGAACATACTTCACCGGCCCGGACTCCTGGTTCATGGTTGTCATCAGGTATGGCCCGGGTTCAAGCTAACGCTTGAGCAAACTCTGTAGCTCAGCAATTGCCCTGTCAACATCAGCTTCACTGTTATACAAGTGCGGAGAAAAACGAACGAATTCTTGCCTTTTTTGAGCCACAACCTTGCGCTTTTTTAGTTCTTGAACGATCTCCATGGAATTCCAGCCATCTACTCGGCAAGTGACAATTGAAGTTCGCTCCGATCTGTCTAGCGGCGATACAATTTCGACATCAAGCCGGTTTAGACCCTCAACCAGTCTATCTGCCAGTTTCATATTGTGCTCATATATGTGCTCGATACCGATATCGACCAAGTACTCAATAGATCTTTCCAAACCCTTGATACATCCGAATGCCAACGTGCTGGACTCGAATCTTTTGGTTGTGTCTGGATATTCTAACCTGTCAGGGCTCAGGTCCCATATGTTTTTGTGGCTACGAAAACCGACCAGCCCGGGCTCGAGATTGCCTTGTAGGTGTGGCGCGAGATACATTACCGCGGCACCGAATGGCCCACACAACCACTTATAAGAGCCACTGATAATGACGTCAGCGCCACATGCGGGTGCATCGATAGGGATAGCTCCTGCGGACTGCGTTGCATCGACAACGAGAAGCGCGCCATGTGCATGCGTGACTTCCGCCAATGCTGCCAGATCATAAAGCTGTCCACCTGTATATTCGGCATGCGAAATCGATACGACCGCTGTATTTTGGTCGATAGCCCTGATTACCTTATCAATACTTGTGTAAGCGTTATGTCCCTCAGCCAGTCGAATTTCAGAACCTGTATGGTGTGAAACTCGACTCCATGGATATATAGTGCTGGGAAATACGATATCAGTACTTACAATGTTCTCATGCTTTTTGGGCATCACTGCCCAGGCGATCGAACTCAACAGTTCAGAACAACTTGAACCACCGGCAATATCTTCAGGACGACAATTAAATAGACGGGCCGCCTGAATACGCAGCCCGTCAAACGCCACATCCTCGGCATAATCATCGAAGTTGTTGCTGCCATTGAGCGCGAGATCAGTTTGCCAGTCAGCAATTACTGTGGCCGCGCGCATTGGAATTAACGCCACGTTGGCCGCGTTGAGGTAGGACCATGACTCCGTCAGCGGAAAATCCCCACGCTCCACGAGCAATTCCATCTTTGACCTCGCTACCTGATAGTCAACACGTCGATAATCCCGAACCAATCACCTATTGTTGCTTATTCCGAATGTGCGCCACTCCGCTGCTTGCCGAACCCGGCCCAACAAGCACGAAGACCCACCTTTATTCTCATTGTTCAATACCTCATTCAGTTATCCGTTTTCAAATTGGACGGCCAGTTTGCGGTACGGGCCTCAATATTTCAAAAACTCCGGCTAGGATGCGGGTTGTGGGGGTCGCTTCGGGTTGCGGTCTCCATCGATCGACGCGACACTTTTTAATGGCTCCAACAGAGCTTCCCTAAGACCAGTCTGGCAACGAGAGTTGTTTATTAGTCTGCTTTCGAAACGATCGCCGTTGCCTCTATTTCCACCAGCAACCCCGGTGCAATCAACGCGGAAACTTCGACCAGTGTGCACGCCGGCCGGATGTCCGCGAAACATTCCAGGTGCGCGCGCCCGATCTGATCGGCAAAAGACGCGTCGGTAACGTACAAACGGGTACGTACCACATCAGCCATCGAGCCGCCGGCTTTGTTCAGCGCGGTTGAAATTTTTTCCAGGATGAACTGGGTCTGCCGATAGGGGTCGTTTTCGCCGGCGACTTCGCCGTTTTCCGCTATTGCCGTGGTACCGGATACCTCGATCGTGTTACCGACCCGTACCGCCCGCGAATAGCCGAATATGTTCTCCCATTTCACGCCATCGGAAATATTGATTCGCTGATTCAATGAGGGCTCTGTTTCACATTGAAAAAGGGCGGCCCCTAGTCGACGTCGCGTCCGCTGATCAGTTCATCCAGCGGCGGCGGCGCATGGCCGGGCCCCATGCGGCCAGACTTTAACCGGGCCACGTAATCGTGATAAGCGCGCATCGCCTGGCGGCCGAATATCCAGATGATCGGGATGTTGGCCAGCAGCATCACGCCAGTACCCAGCGCGGTCAGGTTGTCGAGTTGTTCGTCGGTTCTGATAAAACCCAGCGTCGCGACGATGATCAGCAGGCAGTAAATGACCTTGTAGCTCAGTACCGCGCGGTTACCGATCAGGAACACGATTCCCTGTTCGCCGTAATAACTCCAGGAAATCATCGTTGAAATCGCGAACAGCCATACCGCGAGCGTGATCAGCCATTTGCCGAGGCCGGGAGTCACCGAATCGAATGCCTTGGCGGTCAGGGTCGCGCCTACATAGGAGCCATAAACACCGTTTTCATGCAGCACCGGTTTTACCGACGATTCAATGGATTTCCAGTCGACTAACAGGATGCCGTTTTCTTCGACGATCGTGCCGTTCAGACGATGCAGATTGTTGCCGCTGACAGGGTTGGCCTGCGCAGAGATGACCGCGAAAACCAGCTCTCCTTCGACCCATTCGCCCAGGTCCCGCGCAGGGGCAGCCTTCATTTCCAGGCTCCATTCGTCAAGCGCGACCGACACGACCTCTGGCGGCACGTCGTATCTCGCTTCCACACCGCGGTTCCAGACGCCGGTCGACAGGATGACCAGCGCCGAGAAAGTACATACGATCAGCGTATCGATAAACGGCTCAAGGCCTGCGACTACGCCTTCGCGCACCGGCTCATCGGTCTTCGCCGCCGAGTGAGCGATGGGCGACGAACCCTGGCCCGCTTCGTTCGAGAACAACGCGCGTTTCATGCCGTACATGAATGCGTAGCCCATGGTGCCACCGACAAACGCTCCGGACGCTTCGTGGGTGGAGAACGCCGATACGAAAATAAGCTTGAGCATGCCGAGGATCTGGTCCGAGTTGATGAACAGGACATAAGTGCCCGCAAGCAGGTAAAGCGCGACCATAATCGGCACCAGCCGCCCGGCGACCGCACCGATTCGCTTGATGCCCCCGATAATGACCGTGCCGACCAGTATCGCCAGGATGACGCCGCAGACCCAACTGGGAATGCCGAAATAAGCCTGGGTAATTTCACCAACGTTCCAGGCCTGGAACATGTTGCCGCCGGTGATTGCCGAGACCAGCAAGGTGATACAAAAAACCGTGCCGATGAATTTGCCAAGCCCGGCCAGGCGGGGGTTCATTTTTGCCAGGCCCTTCGCCGCGACCCACATCGGCCCGCCATGCGGATTGTCAGGGTCGTCCGTGTTCCGATAGAGCATCGACAAGGTGACCTCGGTCAGCTTGATCGACATCCCGAAGAACCCGACCACCCACATCCAGAAGACCGCACCGGGACCGCCGAGAGCGATGGCGAGCGCGACGCCACCGATGTTGCCCAGGCCTACGGTTGCGGACAACGCCGCCGACAGGGCCTGAAAATGGTTGATCGCGCCCGGGTCGTCCGGATCGTCGTAACGCCCCCGCAGAACGTGGAAACCATGGGTCAGAGCGGTGTACTGGCTGAACCGGGACCAAATCGTAAAAACGATGCCGGTGAAAAGAACGAAAAACAGCACATAGTTATGCCAGATGACCCCGTTGATAGCAGCGAGTACCTGGTTGAATTGATCCATTTGGTGGCTACCTTTATTGTTATGGCCGCATTATTGCGGTGCAGCGTATGTTTCTGCGGAGCGTCTTATAATGTCGGCTCATGCATACAGGTGCAAGCAGGCTCGAAAAACCGGCTGACTGCTAACGCTCCAGAATCGCGGTAACGCCCATGCCGCCACCGGTGCATATCGAGATCAGCCCGCGGCCGGCGCCTTTTTCAGCCAGCAATTCGGCCATCGTCATCAACACCCGGCCGCCAGTCGCCCCAAACGGGTGGCCAAGCGCCACGCTGCCGCCCTTGACGTTCATTTTGTCCCGGTCGATGCTGCCCATCGCCGTGTCCCGGCCCAGTTTTTCCCGGCAGAATTCTTCTGACTCCCAGGCCTTGAGCGTGCACAGGGCCTGGGCGGCAAATGCTTCGTGTATTTCGTAGAAATCGAAGTCTTGCAACTGCAACCCGGCTTGTAGCAGCATTTCCGACACCGCCCGGGTCGGTGCCATCAGCAGTCCCTCGCCGCCGACGAAATCGACGGCTGCGACTTTGCCGAAGCGCAGGTAGGCTTGCACCGGCAGGCCGCGTTCGCGGGCCCAGTCTTCCGACGCCAGCAATACCGCGGACGAGCCATCGGTCAGCGGTGTGCTGTTGCCGGCGGTCATGGTGCCGGTCTCGCTGCGATCGAACACCGGCTTCAGTTTTGCCAGCGATTCCATGCTGGAATTTGCGCGCACATTATTGTCGGCTTTGAGACCGCAGTGCTCGGTCAGTTGATCGTCGTACCAGCCGTCCGCCAGCGCGGCTGCGGCTTTAAGATGGCTCTCCATCGCCAGCCGGTCCTGGTCCTCACGGCTGACCGCCCACTCCTTGGCCATTAATTCGCAGCTTTCCCCCATCGACAAACCGGTGCGCGGCTCGGTAACACCCGGGGCTATGGGCTTGAAATGTCGGGGCCGCAAACCCAGCCACGGTTTGAGTTTCTGACCGAGGCTGCGGCCGCGCATGCTCGCCACCAGTATTTTCTGATAGCTGCGCGGATACACGATTGGCGCGTCGCTGACACTGTCGACGCCCGCGGCGATACCGGAATCGATCAGGCCATTGGCTATTTTCAGGCCGATCAGGATCGCGGATTCAAGACTGGTGCCGCAGGCTCTCTGGATGTCGAACGCCGGTGTATGCGGATCGAGGCCGCTGCCGAGCACCGACTCGCGGGCCAGGTTCCAATCCGAGCTGTGTTTGGTTACGGCTCCCAGCGATACGTCGCCAAGCGTTGCGCCATGCAACCGGTACTTTTCGACCAGGCCCTTTAGCGATGCAATCATCAGGTCCTGAGTGGTCTGCTCGCGATAGCTGGTATAGGCCCTTGCGAACGGAATGCGTGAACCGCCGATAACGGCGACGCGGCGAACTTCGTTGCTGTTCATAATCTGAATACCTGCATCAGTAGGGTTGCTGGCGGCCCGGCAGGCCTCCTCAAACGACAGAACATACCGCACAATCGCGCCGCAGCAAAACCGGCGCGAGTATCGATATCAGTAGTTCAGACTGCTAGAGTCTCCGGCCTTGCACAGTCTGCCTGAATCACCGGCCGGTTACCTTTTATGAGACCAGGAACTCACCGATTGTTGCCCGAGTTGCGCACCTTGTTGCGCTACGGCGGTCCGTTGGTGGCGAACAACTTGGCGATTGCCGGGATGAACCTGGCCGATACCATCATGGCGGGTCGTTTCGGTATGGCCGACCTGGCGGCAGTCGCTATCGGTTCCAGCATCTGGTTCATGGCGTTTCTGGTCAGCCTGGGTTTGTTGATGGCGATGAGCCCGATGATCGCGGTCTGTTTTGGAGCAGGCAAAAACCGCCAAGTGGGTGTCTATTTTCGCCAGGGGATATGGCTGAGCCAGGCGCTCGCAGTGATTATCGTATTGATCGTCATACAGGCGGAGTCATTTTTCGTTTTCATCGGTATCGATGCCGCGGTTATTCCATTGAGTGTCGGATATCTTGAGGCCATCGTCTGGGGCGCGCCCGCTATTTCGGCTTACCTGGCAATGAGATTTACCAGTGAAGGCGTCGCCTGGACGCGGCCGATCATGTATATCGCCGTGCTGGGACTGGTCGTCAATGTCATCGGAAATTATGTCCTGATGTACGGCAAGCTCGGCTTTCCGGCCCTGGGCGCGGTCGGCTGCGGCTGGGCCAGCGCGATCACCATGTGGGTCATGTTTTTTAGCCTGCTTTTCTATATGAAAATCCAGCCACGCTATCGGCCATTTGAACTTTTCAGGCGTTTCGACTGGCCCGACTGGCCGAGGCTCCGAGAGATACTCGGGCTGGGCGGGCCAATCGCAGTCAGTGTGTTGGCCGAAGCCGGTATGTTTCATGGTGCGGCGTTGCTGGTCGGAACCATGGGCGCAGTGATGATGGCCAGCCACCAGATCGCGATCAATGTTGCGGCGACGATGTTCATGGTGCCGCTGGCTTTGCATTCGGCAACGACGATTCATGCCGGCCATGCGAACGGCAGGGGCGACCGCGCGGCGGCGCGGTTTATCGGTTTTGTCGGTATCGGCCTGTGTGGGACCGTAATGCTGATATCCGCCGTCATTATGCTGATGTTTCGTGATCAGATCATCGGCCTTTATACGACCGATATCGAGGTCGGCCGGGTCGCTGTAGGCCTGCTGTTTTTGGCCGCCATTTTCCAGGTTTCCGACGGCTTGCAGGTTGGCGCAGCGGGTGCGCTTCGTGGTTTCAGGGACACGCGAATTCCGGGGATCATGAATGTTTTCGCGTACTGGGTGGTCGGATTTCCGCTTGCGTGGTATCTCGGTGTGGTCCGGGATTTCGGTTTGACGGGAATCTGGATCGGGCTGATCATTGGCCTCAGTGTCTGCGCTGTGTTGCTCAACTGGCGTTTTTGGAAGATTTCGAAGGCAGACAATAATATTGCACATTGACCGGGAACCCGGCTAACCAACACCAGTCCCAAAATATCAGTGCTAAATGGAATGGAAAACCCTGAGGAGAAAACAGTGAAAAAAATACTCCTGGTTGTCCTGCTGGCTATTGTCGGCTGTGTACAGGAAGACGGTAGTTCGGCGGCAGCGACATCGGGAGCCGGTGACGCCGGTCAGATCGATAGCGCCGAATTGCTCGATGAACTGGTTGAGGCATATTTTGAAGAGATGCTGGAGCTCAACCCGCTTTATGCGACTTTTATCGGCGACCATCGATATAACGATCGCCTGGCCAACAGCCTTTCTCCCGAGTACCTGGAAACATCGCGGGCGCTGGAGAGAAAATATCTGGCCGCTTTGCTCGCGATCGATAACGGCGATTTGAACGGCCAGGATCTGCTGAGCTATGAAATCTTCCGGCTGAATCGTGAAACTTCGATCGCGGGCGAGAGGTTCCCCGGGGAATTGTTGCCGCTGAACCAGAGTTTCAGCCTGCCGAGTTTCTTCGCCGTCATGGGCTCCGGTCAGAGTGTGCAGCCATTTGCGAATGTTGGCGACTACGAGAATTTCCTGAGCCGGGCCGACGACCTTGTCGTATACATGGACCAGGCGATTACCAACATGCGCATCGGCATGGAGCGCGGTGTCGTCCAGCCGCGTGTGGTTATGGAAAAAGTTCTGCCGCAGCTGCGTGCCCACGTCGTCGATGATGTAGCGACGAGCGTGTTCTACGGGCCGGTTGCAAACATGCCGGAGGATTTTTCCGATGCAGACCGGACGAGGCTGACCGAGGCGTACACGGATATGATCGAAAATCGCCTGGTTCCCGCCTACCTTCGCGTGGCCGAGTTTATCGAGCAGGAATACATGCCGGCGACGCGAGCAACGGTTGGCTGGGATGCGCTGCCCGATGGCGAGGCGTGGTACGTCTTCAGGGCGGAGAACTACACGACGACCAAAATGACCCCTGAGCAGATCCATGAGCTCGGCCTGGCGGAGGTCGCCAGGATCCGGGCAGAGATGGAGGAGGTTGCGAGGCAGGTCGGTTTCGACGGGACGCTTGCGGAGTTTTTTGAGTTCCTGAAAACCGATCCGCAGTTCTTCTTTGGGTCTTCTGAAGAGGTGCTGGCCGCATATGAGGCGGCCCGCGGGAGAATCAATGAGCGCTTGCCATCCATGTTTTCCGTTTTCCCGAAAGCCGATTATGAGATCCGGCAAATCGAGGAATTCAGGGCGAGGTCGTCAGCAGGCGCCATGTACCAGCCACCAACACCCGATGGGTCCAGGGCGGGCATTTTCTACGTCAATACTTTTAACCTCAGGGCCCAGCCAACCTATGGCGTTGAAACCCTGTCGATACATGAAGCGTCGCCGGGGCATCATTTCCAGATTTCCATCCAGCAGGAAGTTGCCGGTCTGCCTCGGTTCAGGCGGTTTGGTCGCTATACCGCGTTCACTGAAGGCTGGGCGCTGTACGCAGAGTCGATCGGCGAGGAACTGGGAGTGTTCACCGATCCCTACCAGTATTACGGGCGGCTAAATGACGAACAGCTCAGGGCGATGCGCCTGGTTGTCGATACCGGCTTGCATTCGATGGGCTGGTCCCGCGAACAAGTGATCCAGTACATGCACGACAACTCATCGCTGGCAGAGACCGATATTGTCTCCGAGGCTGAGCGCTATATCGCGAATCCTGGCCAGGCGCTGGCTTACAAAGTGGGTCAAATCAACCTGACGAGGATGCGCGCGGAGGCGGAACATGCGCTGGGCGGGAATTTCGATATCAAGGCCTGGCATGCGCAGATCCTGACCGATGGCGCATTGCCGATGGCGGTGCTCGATGCCAAAAACCGCCGCTGGATCGAGGCGCAAAAATAAGCGGCGGACAAATCAGCTTCTTTTACGGCGCCCTGGCGCTGATTACCGGGACTTGCCAGACGGCGTAGCGCTCGGGGTTGAGGATATCCGCGACGATCTGTCTAAAGGTGTCCGTGACCTCCTGTTCGCTCAGGGCCGTGTTTTCGGCGATCGTTTTCGTGTAACCGTCCTGCCAGGCTTGCATGATCCGGGCGAAGGTTTCCCGTTCGACTCGCAGCGTGTCGAGTACGATATAATCGATATGGATATCCTCCATCCCGAGCCGGCGCAGCATCGTGAAACTGTTGCGGCCGACACGGCCATCGGTGCCTGTATGTTCGAGCAGTGAGATCGCGCCGGCGTGCCACAGGCGGTCCGGGTTCATTTTCCCGTGCTGCATATGGAGCATGCCGTAGTCTTCGCTGATCAGGTGTAACCAGCCACCGGGTTTCAGTTGTCTTTTGAGTCCCGCCAGCACC